>Ga0114922_10006393_pt1 | contig 10822 bp, 8 predicted proteins | sample AartaG_FD_100975 | JGI IMG/M metagenome (GOLD analysis project Ga0114922, IMG submission 100975) | Deep subsurface microbial communities from Aarhus Bay to uncover new lineages of life (NeLLi) - Aarhus_00045 metaG | ecosystem: Environmental > Aquatic > Marine > Oceanic > Sediment | place: Aarhus...
AACAGCTTATCTCGGCGCACTCACCAAAATGTCTCCACAGATGTCAAATTTGATGATTGATGTCATTCCAACATGGAACAACCGTTGTTAAGTCGGCGTACTCTCGATTTCCCTCGACAAGCATAGTTCAAGGTAGTTCCGGACACCATTGATCTCCGAAGTCACTTCTGCTGCGGTAGACAAGATCGAAATTCCTCGAGGAACAGGGTGCATAAACACCTCGGTCCAGCCGCTATAGTTGATTTTCTTCAAGGCAACAACGATCGACACGAAATCCATTTCGCCACGTCCTGGCAATTGCATTAGCTCCTGTTGCTTTGGCAGTTTCTTATGACAGCCTTGGCCATATTGCCACGCATAGAAATGGACTAAGCAATTGCCAATATCTGTGATACACTTTGCAATTAATAGTGGGTCTTGTGGTAAATGATATGGAGCTAGCGCAATGACGAGATATTTGCCAGGGGTAAATTCTGCTAACCATCGGATAGCATCCGGTGAGTCAATCAGACTATTCGCATGATTTTCTATGCCAATAGTGATACCCATCTGTTCAGCGGCAGCAATATGCGGCTTCATCTTCTCAATAAATTCTCTGACTGCCGCCTTTAGAGCTTGGCCCTTTAGATTTCCAGGACCACGGCTACCGCTAATGACCATTGACCCGTCGAGTTTCTTAGCTACTCGCATCTCATCTTGTAGATCGAATGGGCCAAGATCATAGTGTGTCAATATGCCCAACTCCACCTGATATTGCTTCAGCATATCTGCGAACCGCTCATGTCCCATCATTTCGATTTGTTCCCGATGATTCGCGTGATGTTCGGGCTAGATGTCAATGTGTTGTGCTCCTGCATTGCGAACCTCCGACAAGACGTCGCTAAGCGCCATCCTACCGTACATACTCGACCCAACGATGTATCTCAACTGGAAAATCTGTACGTCATGTGATACCGTGAGCTTTGTCTGGCTAGCCACTACCGCAGCGATCAAGTGCATACAAAACTCACGGCGATTCATTGGATTACATTTTGCGTGGACAATCCGCTTGTTCATCCGTTTAATCTCCTTCAATCCCAAAAAATCATGGTGAGTAATAGTTGTGACATTGTTTCAAACGGCGGTAATTGCGGTTGGACCAGAGCCGCTTTTGATTCGGCCTCGGATTGGCTGCCTGGTTTTGATAAACATGCAGTTCGTTGCTGTTCAGAACGATAATCTCTTCGCGCCAGTCGCCAGTCACATCGGCTACATAGAGTCGGTTCGTCTTTTCTGAAAACCGCTGGACGAATTTACCCGTCAATGGCTCGAACAGGCAGACGTCACCGTTGCGGTGGCGTTCCTTGGCGCAGGCTAGTTGTTCGCGCTTGCCGGTCCAATCGATCGTATGGATTACTTCTACTCCGCGAACGGTCCAGCCCTGAGGGGCTACGTCATCCATCAGATAATCGAACACTTTCGTCCCGTGTGAATTGAACACGAACGGTTTTTGATGTTCTGCATATCGTGAGCGGCACCAGACAAAGATTTCGTCCGAGCCAGTTTTGAATCTACCGATCGCAGCGTTTTGAGGTTCCTGATGCTTAAAATGCTCTCGCCAGACCGGTCCCTTGACACCAAGTACCTGAACATAGTTTGAGCCTTCCTCAAGCAGAATTACTTCCAAGCCGGCAATCTCCGGTTGGACATCGGCCACGAATATGCTGTCAATATGGCCGCGGAAAGGTTGGACCTCTGCGATCAATTTACCGTCAGGTGAGAAGATCGTTGCGCCTAACACTTCATCACGATCGTCACCGTCAAGGTCTGCAAGGCGAGCACCATTGTGGGCGCAGCTGACAAATTTGTCAGTGGACCAAAGTGGTGGTTTGCCTGCGATGAGGTCGTCATAACTGTAGGCAGCCAGATATCGTCCCATGCGGTAGCCGCTCTTATTTGTAGCTTGTAGCAGAAGATCTCGGCCACCGCCGGTGCCGCGGAAGTCGACGATCATAGCGATTTCCCATCGTTCAGCTCCTTGTGGGACGGGTGGGCGAGCCGTTCGTTCCTCTACTCCCTTGGCTCCATCAACCACATGCAGCAGGCCATCTCTTGTCAAAAAAATGACTTCGGTGCGGCCATCACCGTCCACATCATCCGCCACCACACCCGGACCATCGTGACCTGGAAGTCCCTGACTCTCACTCTGACCACCGACCACGATATCTGTTTTCTCGATCCAGAGTTTGCGCCCACTGTTGTCATAAACCGCCAGATGCCCGGTGCAAGTCACGAGGTAGTCTGGTTTTTCATCACCCGTGACATCCGCGGCAATAATACCGCCCGCTGAGTCCTCATCGCTGGTGGGTCCGGGAATCCCCAATTGAATGACAAACCGATCTGTGTTGTCGGCAATGGCGCAGACGGCGAATAGAACGCCAAAAATGCAGGTGATCGATAACCTGAAAACGTTCATAATAAATCTCCTTTTGTGGTACATTCGAAATTCTAGAATCTACTATATGTTGTGTATATGTCCAACGTCAATTATAAAACGGTCCCATTTTCACGAGTTCCAAAATGCCGGAATTATTCGAAAATGGGCTCGATAATAGCACCATAGGAGTTTCGATTTCAACTCCTCTGACTATTAGGAGTAAGTGGGTCGCTCAGTTACTTGCTTTGGCTTGATGAATAATACCTCGGCATGCTTGATCCATCCCGATCTAAGGTCCACCCGAAACCACCCATCACTATTCTTCTTGTGGAACCGGACCGCCGATCGCCTGCCGAACTCGCTGAGGTCGTATTGCGCCCACTTTTGACCCATATCGAGGGAAACGATAAATCCCGTGGCGTATGGCGATGCGGGGGCATAATGAGACGCCAGAATCACACCATCCTGAATGATCATATTTGCGGACTCGTATAGCGGATTGAAGAGCATCGTATGCGCTGCGGGCCTGGCTATGTCAGCCGGGTCGCACCGAAAGATCCCTCGGTCGTGTGGCTTGGGCCCATTGGCGTCGGCAATCCAGTAGAGTTTACCATCAACAAAGTTGATTCCACCGGATTTGTAGCGTGAGTTAGAAGCATCCGATATGACAACCGTCCAGAGCCATCTGTCATTTTTCGCGTCGTAGATACCTCTCAACCAGTTGCACTCACGCCCCTCTGGCCTATCGTGGTCACCCGTGCAGGCATAGAATGCGTTTTCGACAGGATTATATGCCACGCAGTGCACATGGCGGCAGATGACCGGATTATCCGGGTTGCCGAGCAGTGTGCCTGTCGAGCCTCCGCCTTCAGAGCCGTTATCCCGGTAGTGGGGATTCTGTCCGAAGGCATACGCGATTTTCACGGTACGGCCGGAGTCGGTTGAGTAGTAAATGTTGACCGGGACCGCACCGCCGAGGACATTACAGTAATTACCCCATATAAGCATCTCAACGCCATTGATATCCCAAGTGTGAACACCGTCGAGCGGGTGGAAGTACCAGCCGGGATGCTGCGAATTTTTCGGTTTATGCGGGATGTAATCGGCACCATTGGCATCTTTCACTATAATCCGGCGGCAGGTCTTGAGGTTGTCGGTGCTGAGGTAAAGCCTTGTTCGCGTTGCGAAGAGTATATTGCCGTTTCCAAGGATGGTGCTGAACGTAATGTTGTGTGCGTTGTCAAAGGTCATGCTGTGCGGCCAGGTTCGGGCGTTGTCCTCGGAAAGATATACAGCCGTGTCGGTAAAGCCGAACGCCTTATTGTCCCGCTGCGAATCGATATAAGGACCATCCGGCTGCGGACGATACCAGAAATTCTCCGTGGAACCCTGTTTGGATAAAAAGGTCATTGAATTGGCCTTGAGTTTAGCTGCATCCGCCAACATAAGCCCGCCGGCAGTCGCCGCAGCAGTACGCAAGAATCTGCGGCGTGTAATTCTTGGTCGCAGCTTTACAGGTTTGCTCTCGCCGCGGCATTGTCTGAAGTGTTCGTTAATGGGTGACATCATCTCATCTCCTAAGAGTATGCTTTATTGTATCAGAGCCATTGCGTCCTGTTAGGGCAGTAATGACTGTTTGGTCAGTTCGTGCAGGCAAATCGTTCTTTCATCTCAAACGAATTCTTTAAAACAGAATTGTCCTTTGTCCATAATCATTTCGTCATCTACATAAATGCTCGTATTTTTGATTACACAGTCAACATGCGCCTTGCTATCCCATTTTGCACCGGTTTTGCCGGGTAACGGGCTACCAAAGGCAATATGTACGCCGGGGATCTTTTCGTCCTGAAGCAGGTTATAGATAAGTTCGGTCAGGCCGGTATTCGTACCGATTGCAAATTCACCGACTCTGTTGCTGTTTTCGTCAGTCTCAAAAATATATTTGTTAAATTCCTGCTGAAGCTGCTCATTATTGCACTGGACACTTTCCTTTATGGCCCGGCCATCCGAAACTTCGATTACCATCGGCGTATCCTCAAGAGAACCATATCTCTCGGCGAAGAAATCGCCAAGACAACCATCGATAACAACCCTGCCATTGACATCGATTGGCGATGTTAATACCTCTCCATCAGGGAGATTTTGCCAACGGCCCGGGCCGATATCGCCGTCACTAATGTGCCATTTGAGCTCCGGACTGAATTCAGCAACAAAATCGTTCCCTTTTTCAGTCACCACTTTCTTTTTTGCGTTTCTGACCTTATCGTAAACTAATCTGCTGATCCGCTGGATCTCTTTGTAATCGCTGCACATCCCGTCTTTCATAATCTGCTGTGTAATTCCAATCATATGAGCATGTCTGAGTTTGGGATTTGCTTCGATTGCCTTAATCATGTGCCGTCGGAAAGTCTGTAGTTCTCCTTCGGCTCCCTGGGCGGCATAGATGCTGACATCCGCGGCCTTGATGGCATCATCAATAGCTTGCGGGAAATCGATAGGCCGCTGCCCGAAATCCTCCATTACGAAGAATTGAATCTTTGAGGTAATCTTTTCTATCGCGGCTTTCAAGGCCGAGCCGACTTCGATAGTCTCTTCGTCGGTAATAATTATTACTCTCTCGCCTGCTTTGACCCTAAGGCAGTTCTCAACCACCTGCCTGACACCCTGCTCTATAGTTCCCATTTCTATTATCCTTAGCTATCTGATAATCTGATTCCCGGTCAATTATTATATGTCCGGACATAGAAATTACTATATAATAAATCAGATCCATGGTTTTCCGGGGTGGTGCCGCGTGCAATTAGTGGACAGTTTAATATAACAGACTGCCGCCTTCGGACTGGTTAGAACATATTTTCAATCCATCTTTATGGCTAAGCTATGTTCCCATCCTGCAGCAATAGCCACAAAGTTGTTGCCTTTTGGAGGAGTTGCCTCGCCATGATAGTTATACCCCCAGCCGACGATGGAACCGTCCGATTTTAGAGCAAGGCTGTAACCATTCCCGGCGGCTATCGCCACGAAGTCATTTCCATAAGGAGGTGAAGCCTGACCGTCATTATTGTTCCCCCAGCCTATGATAGAGCCATCGGATTTCAGAGCAAGACTATGAGATCTCCCAGTGGCTATGTCCACAAAGTTGTTGCCATTGGGCGGGGTGGCCTGACCAAATCGGTTATCACCCCAGCCGACGATGGAACCGTTGGATTTTAACGCAAGACTGTATCCCCATCCCGCAGCTATAGCCACAAAATCGTTGCTGTCAGGTGGTGAAGCCTGACCACTATGTTTCAAACCCCAGCCAACGATAGAACCATCGGACTTTATTGCCAGGCCGTGACTATCGGCACCCGCGGTAATAGCCACGAAGTCATTGTCATCAGGAATATCAAGCGGTCTGGAACCCCAGCCGACAATAGAGCCGTCGGACTTTAGCGCCAGGCTATATCCGCATGGTATCATAGGCTGGGCTCTAACTCCGCCAGTGGCTATCGCCATAAAGTCGTTACCGTCAGGCGGGGTAGCCTGATCACGATCATTGTACCCCCAGCCGACTATAGATCCGTCAGACCTTAGTGCCAAGCCGTAATTAATTCCCACCATTACTGCCACAAAATCATCGCCGACAGGAGGTGTGGTCTGACCATACTGATTACTACCCCAGCCTATAATAGAACCGTCGGACCTAAGGGCCAGACAATGATACGCTCCAACGTCTATTACTACAAAGTTATTGCCCTTAGGCGGGATTTCTTGGCTAAAAGAGTAGCCCCAGCTGACGATAGAACCATCGGATTTTAAGGCAAGACTGCGCCCCCGTTGAGCAGCTATTGCCACAAAGTCATTGCCATTCGGAGGCTTGGCATAACCTTGATAATCGTAACCCCAGCTTACGATAGAGCCGTCAGACTTAAGGGCAAGACTATGCAGTTGCCCAGCGGCTATTGCTATAAAGTCGTTACCTTTTGGCGGTGTAGCCTGACCTTTCCAATTGTTACCCCATCCAACAATAGTGCCTGTCGATTTTAAAGCGAGGCCGTAATCGTATCCGGCAGTTATGGCCACAAAGTCGTTGCCGTCAGGCGGTGTGGCTTGACCATAAGAATTTCTGCCCCAGCCGACTATGGAGCCATCGGCCTTAAGAGCAAGACTGTAATCGTGCCCGGCAGAAATTGCTACAAAGTCATTACCATCAGGCGGCGTAGTCACTCTACTGTAGTCAGGGCCCCAACCCACAATAGAGCCGTCTGACTTCAACGCCAGACTGTACTGATAGCCTGCGTCTATTGCCACGAACTTGTTTCCTTCAGGAGGTGTTGCCTCACCATATCGGTTACGACCCCAACCAACGATAGAGCCATCCGATCTTAGAGCCAGACTATGATCGTGTCCGGCAGCTATTGCTATGAAGTCGTTGCTATTAAGTTGGCCACTATCGAAAGCCATGCTTCCCCAGCCGACTATGGAACCTGCGAACGATGGCTGTGCTATACAAAGACATAAGACAATCGTTAACACTGCCATTGATATTGTGATTAAATGTGTATGTCTCATCTTACACTACCCATTCTAGAAGATTACCAGTTCCTGTATTAGCCGGAATTATTAATATATCTCTTTCCACTAACCTACCAAATCTGTTTAAGAATGTCAATAAATTTTGCACCAAACACCGGACAATTGGTAAGCGGCTCAACATAGCAGACTGCCGGTGATGGACGTGAGTCTGATGATGCCTTTTATATTGACACGTTAAAGCCGGTTTGTATAATCATATCTGTATGTGGTACTCAGCCTTACTATCGTTATGTAATAGCAAATCTGGAAAGCTTCCATTTGGAAGATGCTGCTCGTTCATCACAGGGTGGTGTCTTGTCCTGCTTACTGCCGGTTTAGTGCCGGCATCTGATGTGGTTACGCTTGAAAATGTTGCTGATCCCGGCCCGATCACTGCCGACGAGCCCATAGCGGAAGAATTTTCACCCGAGAAGGCAGCACGATATCTCGATACGGCCTCACTTTTCTGGCAGAAGTCTCGCAACTGTGCGGCATGTCATGTGAACATGGGCTATATGTATGCCAGGCCCGCTCTGAGTTCGTACCTGAAGGATTCGGGAGAGGTTCGCGGTCTGTTCGAAGATTATGTTACTAAGCGATGGAAAAAGAAAATTCCGCGGGATTTGCAGGAGATAGTGGTTGTGGCTTCTGGCCTTACCTTCAATGATTTACAGACCACGGCTCATCTGATCCTGTTACACACCAGGCCCTTCGGGTGATGTGGGTTTTCCAGCGGGACGATGGAGGCTGGAACTGGCGTAATGACGGCTATCCGCCAACAGAATACGACGAGCACTACGGCGTCACGCTTGCGGCGCTGATTACGGGAATTGCCCCGGATAAATATGTCCAGACAAAAGAAGCCCGCCGGGGTCTTGGCCGAATACGTAGATTCCTGAAGAACAATCCACCGTTATCACTGCATCATCGGGCGATGATTGCCTGGGCATCAAGTTATGTTGAGGATTTGATGAACGAACAGGGGCGTGCGAAGACCCTCAACGAATTGCTTGCACTTCAACGACCCGATGGTGGATGGTCCACACCCGGTCTGTTGGCGGACTGGAAGGGCCTTAAGCGAAAGGATGGCAAGCCGCACGATAAGAAGACCAGCGATGCATACGCCACGGGTTTCACTATAATTGTAGCCCGCGAAATGGGCATCTCGAGCAAGGATCCAAGGCTGCGACGCGGCATCGACTGGCTGCTGAGCAACCAGCGAGTCAGCGGAAAGTGGTTCTGTCGTTCACCCGCCATTGACAGCCGTCATTACTTTTCCAATTTCGGCAGTGCTTTTGCCATCCTTGCGCTCCAATCGTGCGATATACTTCCCGGCTGGCCGCTATCGAAGATGCCGCAGCATTCGTTTTATCCCTGATGGGCTTATACGATACTCGTGCTTTTTTATTGGTTTGCTGGCGGTCGGAGGTGTCTGTGACGCAGTTGTTCATAATCATGGATAAAAAAACTTAGTAATGATTTATTCAACATGAAATTGATTGTGGGCATTTTTGAATTGAGATATGTTGTGGATTGATTTCTCATCAGTTCTCTAAAAAAGATGATAATAATTATCTTAAAAAAGAAAGGTACCTACCTATGAAACCGGACAAAAAAACAATGACACGTCGTCGCTTTCTCAAGACCAGTACCAAACTCACCGCCTTGGCAGGGCTCTCCGTTACCACGCAGGTTTACGGGGCAAACAATGACCGAATCCGCATTGGCCTTGTAGGCTGCGGCGGCCGCGGCACCGGTGCCGCCAGGGATGCAATGAGCGCAGGCCCGAATGTCGTATTAGTGGCAATGGGCGACATTTTTATGACAAAGGTCGAAAACAGCCTGGCCCGATTGTCGAAACTCAAACGTAAAAACGAAGCGATTCAAAAAGGCCTCAAAGTGAGACGCAGCCATTGCTTTGCGGGTTTGGATGCCTATAAGAAAGTGATCGACTCCGATATTGATTATGTGCTGCTTTGTACGCCTCCAGGCTTCCGGCCGGAGCATATTGAATACGCGGTCAACAAGGGCGTGCATATCTTCGCAGAGAAACCTTGCGCAACCGACCCGCCCGGCGTACGTCGAATACTCGCCCTCGAGAACAAGATGCGTCAAAAGGATATCGCCTTGTTGTCCGGCTTCAACGGCCGCCACGTCTTTCATTATGCCGACCTTGTCAAAGCCATTCATAGAGGCCAGCTCGGAGACGTAAAGGCCCTTTACGCCTACTTCAACACAGGCAATATCTGGTATCGCGAACGTGAAAGCGGAATGTCACTTCCCGATTACCATTTCCATAACTGGTTCCATGTGGACTGGCTCTGCGGTGACCACATCGTCGAGCAGCATGTCCATAACCTTGACATGTGCAACTGGATTATGCAGGCTCATCCGGTTAAGGCTTACGGGATGGGCGGACGGCAGTATCACACTGACCGCGGCGGTAATATCTACGATCACTTCACAGTCGAGTTCGAATATGAAAACGGTATTCGCATGACCAGCATGTGCCGCCAAATCAAAGGAACAGACACGAAGGTCGGAGAGGAAATTGTTGGAACGAAAGGCTTTGCCTCGTTGGTCGGTCGCAAAGCTCAGTTCACGGGTGAAAATGCCAGGGTTTTCAGAGAACACCCGAAACAGCACGAAAGCCATCTCCAGGAGCATATTGATTTTATCGCAGCACTGCGACGCGGCGAAATTCTGAATGACACCCGCTTTTTGTGTGAATCGACCTTAACCGCTATCATGGGACGCGAGTCAGCATACACAGGTAAACACGTAACGTGGGACGAGATTCTAAACTCCGACCTCCAACTGACACCTCCAGATATTGCCAGGTGGGATGGCTCTATCCGGTCGGTTCCCAAGCCAGACATACCGCGGGTGTAGCAGATTTTATAAAAATGAGCCCGCGCTCGTTTTTCTATTCAATTATACCTAAGGCAGCGTTAAAGCAAACGATCCGGTCCTTTTGCTATATGGATTCGGGTATTCCACCCAAAATGCACGGAAATTGGCTTTAATCCCCTGGTTGAAGTTCCCGGTCATAGATAGAGGCATAACCACCACCGCGGTTGCGTGCCACCCATAGCCGATAGTCAAGGTTCTCCCAGGCCGCCAGGTATCGCTTACCCACAGGCTTTGTTGCAGTGACGATACCTACGGCGTCCTTTCCTTCTTGCGTGCGAAGACCTAAAACCATCTCATCTCGGAAGTCTCCACAGAGGTCGGCCACCATAAGTATGTGGCTATTCGAGACAGGATTGGGCCTGACACCCGGAACGGCCACGGCAACTGTACCATTGAAATTACTGAGAACTGCACCGTTCGCGCTCAGCAGCTCCCGCGTACCGTCCCCATCCCACTCAACGGGTGTATAGCCACTTGGAAATGGATCCAGCAGCAAACGCCCTGATGCTGAGAACATCAGGAGGTGATGATCACTATGACCGGCTCGGTTGGAAACGCACTCCAATCCTGGGGAAGCGTCCCAAATGTCCGCACTCCAACCGCGATGCCCATGGGTCCAGCGTGAATCGTCCTCCCTGTTGAGTTTCCAAATGACCTCCCCTGAGTTCGCGTCCACCATATAGACACCCGCATGCATACTCGATTCTACAATATAAAAAACCTCCAACCCAGGTCGCTTCGGTAGATGGTCGTGAATCGAGACAATATCAGGATGTTGCCGGTAAAGAGACCAGCGCAGCGACCCGTCGTGATTGATGCACGTGGTCCCGTTAAATACCTCCTGTTTTCCGTCCCCATCAACATCAGCCACTTCAATCTTGTGCCCACCACTGCCGCTTGTTTGGCCGAAACTCTTGAACTGCCACATTGGATTCA
>Ga0114922_10006394_pt1 | contig 10821 bp, 13 predicted proteins | sample AartaG_FD_100975 | JGI IMG/M metagenome (GOLD analysis project Ga0114922, IMG submission 100975) | Deep subsurface microbial communities from Aarhus Bay to uncover new lineages of life (NeLLi) - Aarhus_00045 metaG | ecosystem: Environmental > Aquatic > Marine > Oceanic > Sediment | place...
TTCCTCCTTCTTTTCTACTAATCGGTATCTGTAATAACCTTCGTCTGTTGCTTCCTTGGCTTCTTCAAGGTAACCGTATTTTCTTGCGCTCATTACCCAAAGCATTACTTCATTGACAGGATGAGCCAAGGCCTTTGCTATTTCCGGAATAGTTTTTGGACCTTGCCTCAAGGTTGCGAGTACTTTGGCCCGCATGAACATTTCTTCCCTTACGACCTCTCGAAAGTCTCGCATTTGGCCATTCATTTCAGGGCTCCTTTACCATGGCATCGATCATCGCCTTTATCTGTCGGTCCGTATAGCCCCTGATCTCTATGGTGTTATCGGGCGAGAGGGGGACGCAGCCTCCACACCCCTTGCAGAGTGCCTGGTTGATGCCAGCGATTTCTTCGCCCTTAGCTTCTACCTTTTCGATGGCAGAATAGGGACAGGCCTTGGCAAATTCTTCGTCCCAGGCAACGCGGTCCTTAGTCAGTATTGCGATAAGTGGCTCTAACTCAACATAACCCTTCATTAGCAGAGAAGCGCTCTTGGCCGCAGCCGCGAGTGCCGAGGCCACACTTTCTGAGGAATTTCTGGGGCCCTGACATGATCCGGCAATCAAGACACCATCGATTATCGTTTCCACCGGCCGGAGTTTGGGATGAATCTCCTTAAGAAAGCCATCAAGTCCCACGGGTAATTTCAAAACATCAATCAAAGTATCACTCTGCCTGGGAACCATTCCTGTGACCAGCACCACCAGGTCGGCTTCAAGCTCTAATTCTTCTCCAGAAGTAATAACATCTTTCACCTTTATTTTGAAACTCCCGCTGTCTTTTTCGATCTGGGGAGGCTCTTCACCATTGAACTTAAGAAACAGGGCTCCCTTCTTACGTGCCTCTTCATATAAAAGTTCATACTTGCCGTATGTCCGCAAATCTCTGAACAGGTGGAACTGATGTACCCTGGAAGAGATATCATAAGCGAGTGAAGAGGCATGGATGGCGGCGTTACAGCAGTAGCGTGAACAGTAGGTGTGGTTATTTTCCTTTGATTCTTGTTCACGGCTGCCGACACAGTAAATGTATGCTATTGCCTTTACCTGCTTGCCCTTATACTGGAGCTTGCCGTTACAATTGTCGAGCAACTCTTTAAACTCAGGCAGGGTCAATACCCCCTCGTTACCATAGGTGAATTCGCCATCCTTGGGTTTGTAAGACTCAAAACCGGTACAAATGATGATTGAACCCACATTTAAAGAAATATCTTCTTTGTCTTTTATCCTCAGTTTCACGTCAAAATTGCCTACACATCCTTTTTTCTCGGCAAGTTCCGCGTCGGTGTAGACGGTTATGTTTTCCCGCTGCTTCACCTGCTCGACGAGCGAGCTGATTATTTCCTTACCGGTTCGGTCGTGAGGATACATTCTGCCGAACTTGGCAACCCAGCCGCCAAGAGACCCTGTATTTTCGACAAGAAAAACATCAAAGCCAAGGTCGGATAGGGCCAACGCTGCCCGTAAGCCGGATATTCCTGCCCCGATGACCAGGACTTTTCCAACCGTATCGATCCGGATTTCTTCAAGAGGTTCGGTATAGCGTGCCTTCGCGATCCCTGCTTTTACCATCAGAATCGCTTTTTCGGTTGCATATTCAAGATTGTCGGTGTGAGCCCAGGAGCACTGCTCTCTTAAGTTGACCTGGATATACTGATAAGGATTCAGTGCCGCACGCTTGGCAACCCCGCGGAAGGTGAAACGGTGTAGTGTCGGCGAGCACGAGGCTATCACCAAGGCATCCAGTTTTTCTCCTTGGATGTCATCTACTATTTCCTGCTGGGCTGCATCTGAACAAGTAAACATGGCGGTTTTGGCAATGGCAACATCCTTTTCATCTTTGATTGCTTCGCGCACCCGTTCGCAATCAACATAGTCTGAGATGTTTCCCCCACAATAGCAGATGTAGACGCCTATCCTCCTTCCACTCATCTCTTGAACCTTTCGACATAAGCAGCCGCCTGAGCGGCGGTCGCGCCGGCATGTAAAATGGTATCGGGTATATCCATAGCCGCCGAAGCAGAACCGGCCACAAACACGCCTTCCACGCTTGTCTTGCCAGGATTTATGTCTTCATCCACCTCTTTAATGTAGTCGTAGTCATCGGCTTCAAGTTCGCCGTCCTTGAAAAGGTTGAGCGCTTCGAGGTTAGGCAGAAGGCCTACAGATAGAACAACTAAGTCATGCTCTGCCTTGGCCAATTTTCCTTGATTTGCAAAGTCTTCGTAATACAGGTTCAGATTGCCGTTTTCCGTCTCATCCATTCTTGCTACTTTACCCTTGACGAAATAGACACCCATTGCTTTGGCTTGCTGATAGAATTCTTCATATCCTTTACCAAATGCCCTTACGTCAATGTAGTAGATTGTGATGTCAGCCAAAGCAACTGCACCCATGATCAATTGGGACTGTTTCACCGAGTACATACAACACACCCGCGAGCAGAGAGGATTATTGACCTGGCAGTCTCGGGAACCGGTGCAGAGTATATAGGCTATGTTATCCGGCACCTTGCCATCAGAGGGCCTGAGCACAGCATTGTATGGCCTCGTCGGCGACAACAACCTTTCCATCTGCATAGCAGTTATCACGTTTGGGAACCTGCCGTAACCGTACAGAATTTTATCCGACGGTTCGAAAAGTCTGAATCCGGTTGCGATGATGACAGATCCCACCTCCAGCACTTTTTCTTCATCTCTCATCTCTAAGTTAATTGCCTCAGCTTCACAGGCGATAACACATTGCCGACATTCTGAACATCCTCCACAGTCAAGGCATCTACTAGCACTGTACCTTGCCTCCTCTTCCGTAAGCGACAATTCTACTTCACAAAAATCATTCACTCGCTCTTCAGGTAAACGTTCTTTTTTATTCATAGGGGCAAGTGCTTTGTATTTTTTTTGTCTTTTCAGGACCTCAGATTTATCAACCACAGACAACCGGCGATCGTAACCTTCCGCATTAAGGTCTTCTCTGCGCAAAAAGAGGTCGATAAAAAAAGCCGCCCTCTTGCCCTGGCTAAGGGCATCGACGATCGACGTTGTACCGGTCACCACGTCTCCGCCGGCAAATATATATGGGACCGAAGTCTGCAGGGTTTTTTCATTGACCTTTATGCGGCCATTTTTTTCGATTTCAATTTCATCTACCAAAAATGCAGTTGATGGTACCAGACCAATCGCGGTTATCGAAAAATCCACCTTCATAGTACTTTCGGAATCTTCTATTGGCTCGGGTCTTCTTCGGCCGCTTTCATCTGGCTCTCCAAGTTGCATATCAATGCTCTGCACCCGCTCCAGCTTGCCATCTTTACCGATAAATTTCGTCGGTAGTTTGAGGTATTGGAACTCAATATCCTCATGTTCCGCAGCTTCTATCTCCCAATCAAAGGCAGGCATTTCAGCCTGGCTTCGGCGGTACTGGATGATCACTTTTTTTGCTCCCAGCCGACGAGCTACTCGGGCGGAATCAATCGCCACGTTCCCTCCCCCGACGACTACTACAATCTTATTGGTCAGTTCCATCTTCTCACCATGGCTGACACGTTTAAGAAATTCAAGGGAACTCATCACACCTTCCATGTGCTCCCCTTCCAATCCCATCTTCCGGTCTTTCACGGTGCCATAAGCAACGAAGATAGCATCAAATCCTTTTTCATTAAGTTCGGCAAGTTTCTCTACGCGTTCACTTGTTTTGATTTCCACTCCCAAGGCAGTAACATTCTTGATGTCGCGGTCTACGACCTCGTTCGGAAGTCGATACGCAGGAATGGAAAACCTCAACATGCCACCCGGCTGATCTTCGGCCTCAAATATGGTTACTTGATAGCCCTCCTTGGCTAAATGGTAAGCCGCTGACAGCCCTGCTGGGCCGGAACCGATTACTGCCACCTTCTGATCAAGTTTGTCTTCAGGGGAACCATGTTTGGGTTCGGGATATTTTTCATAGTAATAGTCGGCAACAAAGCGTTTTATTTGCCTAATTGACACTCCGCCTTCCAGTTCCTTCCGGCTGCATTCATCTTCACACAATGCGTAACAGGCCCGCCCCAAACTTCCCGGAATCGGAACGTCCTCCAGAATGAGTTCCATCGCTTCTTCAAAGAGACCGCTCCTCACCAGAGAAACGTAGCCGTGCGCTTTTACGCCCGCGGGACAGGCAAAGGAGCATGGTGATATACCATGCCTTTCGATCAGCGCCTTTTTAGGGACTGCCTGAGCAAAAGGAATATATGCCGCCCGCCGAGCCACCAGGTCATAGTTGAATTGATCAGGAAGAGCAACCGTGCAGGTTTCTTCACATTTCTGACAGCCCGTGCACTGACTCAGGTTTACAAAAGTTGGTTTTTGATTAATCCTGACCTTGAAGGTGCCCGCAGTATTCTTCGTGATGTCCTTGACCTCGGTATACGCCATCGATGTTATGTTGGGTTGGTGAAAGGTGGCAGCCATTTTGGGGGTGGCTATGCAACTCGCACAATCCAAGGTAGGAAATACCTTGCCCAATAGGATCATCGCGCCGCCAATGGTAGGTTCCTTCTCGACCAACAACGCAGAGTACCCCATATCGCCGAGGGTAATGGCCGATTCCATGCCGGCTGCACCACCACCAATAACTAGGATGTCATAATCCAATTTAACTCGCTCCTTTTGCCGGTCCAAGCGTTTTCAGGGTCTCGAAGTAATTATTGATGTGTTTGACGAAGAATTCGGCACAGACCGAGCAGATTGCTGCCATCGTAAGACGCTTAGGACCGAAACCGTTTTCCTCCATCAGTTCCTGCGCTTTGTCGTATATCTTGGCTGTCCGTACCGTACAGTCGGTAAGAAACGGGCAGTCGCTTCCGTCAGCGGCAATAAAGACTCCATCAAAACCATTTTGTAAGGCATACAGAATCCACTCCGGTTTAATGCCGCTGGAGCAGGGGAGAGGAAGAATAACGGCCGAAGGAGGGTAGTGCATATGTGAACTACCCGCTAAGTCTATGCCGATATCGGAGATACTTTCCGTTGAAAAAATCAGGATTTTGGGCCGAAAATCCTTGCCTTCCGGACGCTTATCTGCCGACATTATTACTTTCCTCTCTTGACAAAAATCCGCCAAAAACCAGCTTCTTCTAACATCCCCAAGTAATCATGTCCGACTTTTTTCGCCCAAAGTGGCACATCCTTATTAGTGCTCGGGTCTGAGGATAGAACCTCCATGGTTCCGCCCATAGGCACCGAAGTCATGGATCTTTTTGCTTCGAGCAGTGGGCCCGGACACGCTGTCCCTCTGGCATCCACTTGCTTATCCGCCTGAAGACTTTTAAGTTCCTCTTCTGTCATTATCTCACCTCTTTATGCTAATTCATTCACTTAGAAGGTTAGTACAACGTCCGCTTCCTGTGCAGCGTCCACAAATGTAGCCACTCCACCACACTCGACCCCTTTAATTAAATCGCCTTCTTCAATTCCAATGATCGCAAAAGCAGCAGAGCAGGCAATAAATTTGGCTCCACCATCCCGCAGGATATCGACAAACTCCTGCAGCGATTTTGGCGCCCCCTCGAGCGTGATATTCTCCGCTCCACCCTTGCGGATGATATTCAGACCACTCATCGTAAAGAATAACGTTACATCCATATCCATAACCAGCGCGCCTGAACCCAGCATAAATGGTGGAAATGCCTTCTCAGGAATGTCCGATCCACAGAAAATTAGCATTTTTTGTGCCATAATTAACTTCCTTTCCAAATGTTCTGACTGTTATAATTACCATAACATTGCAGACTTATCTTATAATGTCAAAAGAATTCGCCAGCAAATTGGGAAAAAATTCTACCAAATAAACATTCATGTTATCTATCTTGGATATCTCATCTGTGAACTCTACCCCTATAAAACCGCCCCCGATTATTAAAACGTTTTTTGTCTTTTTGATTTCTTCTATTGAATTTTTGAGATATGACATATCTTTGTAGATGGGATAAACACCCTTTTTGCTGATACCTGGTATCGGGGGAGCAATAGGTGAGGAACCAGTCGCAAGAATTGATTTTTCGTAACTATATCTCTTACTCGTTTCAGTAACAACTACCTTTTCTTTCTGCTCTATCTTTATTGCCTCATCCACTATCACACCGATATTGTTCTTTTCTAAAGAGGTATTGCCAAGTTTGTTCTCATCGGAACTCTTCAAACTCGCAAACATGTATGGAATCCCACAGGGAATAGCCCCTTTTTCAACATCCTTCATCAGGGAGATTTTTTTAGCTGGATAGTATTTTCGTGCGGTAACCGCACTTACTATTCCTGCAGGGCCTCCTCCTATAACCGAAATATCTACTTTTTCTTCCATGGTACACCACAGTTAAAATGTAATAATATTATCTGCGTTTTTAATCCACTCTGCCAGCCGAAGGCCGTTCAAGGCTATATCCCTACCATCGTAAGGATTTCTATTAAACACAAGAAGAACGTTTGCCACTTGACCTTTTCTCTTTCTCTGAACCAAAAAATTTATCGCGCCACCAAAGGAAATGTCCCCATTGATTATCGAGCCTGTACTTGTCATCATCGGGAACACCTGGCCAATCGTTAATCTCTTCAAGCAGCGCAGGGCAGGGTTTATCTTCTGCCAGCAGTTCGTATGCACATTTAACGAGTATGAATTTTCTGTTCGCATCCGAATCTCCCTGATTGTGGTCGGGATGATATTTCAAGGAAGCTCTCCGATAGGCCTTTTTCAATTTAGTTCGATTTACGCCTTCTCCGACTTCGAGGATTTGGCTGGCTGCATGGCGAGCCTTTAAATCAAGAATTTTCGTTTCTACAAAATCAAAGTTGTCCGTTTTCATACTTTATGACTTACGTTTCTTTTTGATATGTTCTCGTACAAACGCAGAAAATCATTTCGATATTCAGGCAGCACATCTACAATCATGCTTCCCGTTGAATAAGCCTCTGCAATTCTACGGTCGTCCGGAATCTCAAGAATAACTTCTATACTTTCCTCGTCACAATATCGTTGTACTCCATCATCACCTAAATCACTGCGATTTATCACCACTGCGAAGGGCAGCTTTAACTCTCTGACCATCCCAACCGCCAGCTTCAAATCATTTAAGCCAAATGGTGTAGGTTCGGTGACAAGCAAACAAAAATCTGTCCCCTTAACGGCCTCGATTACCGGGCACGAGGTACCCGGCGGAGCATCAATTATGACAATTCCATCATTCGTCGCTCTTTCTTTGACCTTCTTTATCAAAGCAGGTGACCGTACGTCCCCAATATTAAGTCGTCCCTGTACGAATTTGACACTATCGGCAGTACCCGATTCAACAAATCCGATGGGTATTTGCTTTTCAGTAATGGCGTCCGTAGGACAAACTAGCGTACAGCCTCCACATGAGTGGCATAACTGTTCAAAAACCAGTGGAGTGTCTTTCAAGCAGATAATAGCACTGTATTGGCAAATTTGGCCGCAATTGCCACAACCTTCGCATAATTCCATGTCAACTTCCGGCACACCAATCGTAGTGTTATGAGTTTCTCTGATTTCAGGCTTAAGAAAAATATGTCCATTCGGTTCTTCAACGTCGCAATCAAGATACTGTACTTCTTTGCCCACCTGAGCAATTGAACAGGCAAGATTTGTTGCTATGGTTGTTTTTCCTGTACCGCCTTTGCCACTGGCAATCACAATTTTCATATCAAGCATAGACCTCAACACTATTAGGTTTATTCCAATCGAATTTGTCTTTTACAAACCAGCCTTCCTTGGGTAAACTATCAAAACATACCGGTTCTGGGCTACGCCATTTATTCCCCGGCAGTATTTCCCACTTTGTGTACCGATTCATCGGCGAAGCTGTTTTATCTATCCTGTAACCATCCGGGTGAAACCCAACATTGATTTCAGTTGCAGTAAATGTTTGTTCCATCGTGCATCTCCGCTATTGTGTTTCGTCGAATTGTCTTCGAATATACTGGCAGTAGATCGCTGACACAGGGTTATGAGCCAGGACACGGTCCTTGGCAATGAGCGTTGTCGCTGGTGCCTCTGAAAGCTGGGTAAAGATCGCATCATGCCCAACACAAAGCCCGCATATAACATTCAGCTGAGTTTCTGCCTCATTAAGCAGTTGGGCCTGTCCCGCAGGATTGCACATAACCTCGGGCTTTTCTGGTGAGATCCGCTCTAAACCAAAATCCTTCTTGTCAACTCCAGAGACCTTGCAACAGACCGACACGACCTCAAAGTGCTTCGAAAGAATATTCTCAATGATCCTTGCTTCTTCGCTCAAACCAATACAAAATGCCAGACCTATTCTTTGATATCCCAGCTCCTTAGCCAATAAAATTATCTCACCCAATCTTGTTTCTTTGCAATAATGCTTTGCCTCAACTAAAGATGCGGCTTGGTGTAATTTAGCGACATCATTATAATATAATGGTCTGTGCCTGGGGGTCTGCGAAAAACAATCCTTTCCATCTCTACACTCTTTGCTCTTACATACTGCGCATTGCGGGACTACGTTCTTTGTCACTTTGCTACCCCTTTGGAAAGCTTACTTACTATTTTTTTTCTGGACGATTACGACAGCACCATTGGGACATTCCGAAACACAGGCGGCACAGCCGGTGCAGGCTTCGTCATTAACAACTGCTTGTTCACTAATCTCAATGGCACCCACCGGACACACATCAACGCAGATACCACAGCCTGCACATTTTTCAGAATCAACAACCGCAACAGCCCTGCGACCGCTTTCAAGCTGAATTATCCTTTGATACAGTTGCTGTTTTTGTTGCTCAAGCACCTCTGCCTGCTGTTTCAAGGCGGCTAATTCCTGCTCCTGGCCGGGCGGTTCGCTGCCTGCAGGGGAACCCGCTTGCAGGCTAACTGGAGGGACACCAGCCGGCATAACCATACCACGGCCCATTCCTCTGCCTCTGCCCATGCCTCGCCCCATACCGCCGCCGCGACCCATGCCGCGGCCGCCACCCCTGCCAAAACCTGCCCCTAAGCCTTGACCCATCGGATTAGTTTTTGGCTGATCACCTGCTATAGAAACCGTAGGTGCAGCGTTAACACCAAAGTGGCTGGCTACATTTGGCTCCGAGGCAGACGAAAAAGAACCTGCCTTGAATTGCTCAACAGCGCTACGAACAGGCCCGGTAACACCAACGATAACCTGTACCCCCGCCTGGCCAAATACGTTAAATGCGTTAGGGCCACAGTTACCGGTTAGTACCGCTGTTACTCCCTTTTCCGACATTAGTTGAGCCGATTGAATCCCCGCACCGCCGCCGAGGGCAATGTTGGGATTTTCGAGTGCCTCAGACTGCATCGTGTCAGTATCAACAATAAAAAAATACGCACACCGGCCAAATCGGACCTCCACATTGTCATCAAAAGTAGGGCCTGTTGAAGTCACTGCGATTTTCATAAAACCTTCCTTTCTATCAGAGGCCGCACGTTCCAGTTGGACAGGTTTCATTACCCCGTGACGAAGATTTGTCGCCCTGACCAACGGAGAAGCCCGATAACATCTTTTGTAAATCCGAGCTTCCGCATCCCTCGCAAACGTGTTTGGCTCTGGTCTTTCTTTTTTCCAGGAATTCCATCCTAAGCCCGCATTTGTTACACTTGTATTCAAATATTGGCATCTTTGTACCTCTTTCTAAATTTTTGCAAAACACTCCAGCCCCTCATGGCTCCGAAGGTAATCTCCTTTAATCCAAAAGCTTAGCTTCAAACCATTGGTTCTGCAGGTAGTCTTGAAACAAAAAGTTCAACACTACTTTTCTTTTTTTAATTTATCTATCATCTCTTGCACTTCTTCGGCACCTTCGCCATAGAACTTCTTCTCGTCCGGTGCCAGTTCGTACAGTAGCCGCAGGAATTCACCTGCGTGAACACGTTCTTCGTCAGCGATATCTCGAAGCACGTCTATGGCCAATTGATTATCCGTGGATTCTGTAAGTTGCATATACAACTGAACTGCTTCATATTCAGCTGCTACCATAAAGCGAATTGCTCTAACTAACTCGGCGTCTGTGAGTTTGCAGTCCTTTGCGAGTCCGCTGAACGGGTTTCCAAAATCCGGCATAATCTTATCTCCTTAAAAGCAAATTTCTTGCAATCTCCTGGCAGAGTGAGATTTATAGACCAGTACTGTCGTAGTAAATAAATCTGTTTCCGCTTATCTTGTTGCGACAATTTTATCTAAACAGGATTATACTACTTACTCTTTGCTGCTTTTCTGGCTCTCGAGTTCTTCTATACGCTTTTTGATTCCGTCAAGGCTATCTTCGAGATACTCCGCCTGACCTTTCAGGCCGTCCAGCTCCTGCTGAGCTGTTAAACTTGGAGCAAACGGCGCACCGCCATAAGCGTATGGGTTCACAGCACCACCATAAGCATAAGGGCTCACGCCACCTCCCCAGGCAGGCATGCCGTATCCAGTTCCGGCCCAACCAAAACCTCGACCTCGGCCAAAACCGCCACCTCGGAAACCTCGGCCCCGGCCACCATAGCCACGGCCACCAACGGGATTCATATAACCTGGCGCTGGATAACCAGCACAAAAACCAGCAGATCTACCTGTCATTGGTCCCATACCTGCAGGACCTGTTCCATCTCCACGCGGCATTTTATTCTCCTTTCTTAAAAATATTAAAGCCTTCTGTAAAATACGTAACTTTATATTAAATAATGATTTACAATCATTATTTTCTTGCAATCTCCTCCATCTTGGCTATTATGTAACTACCTCGATTAAAAGGACTTACAACCAA
>Ga0114922_10006395_pt1 | contig 10820 bp, 6 predicted proteins | sample AartaG_FD_100975 | JGI IMG/M metagenome (GOLD analysis project Ga0114922, IMG submission 100975) | Deep subsurface microbial communities from Aarhus Bay to uncover new lineages of life (NeLLi) - Aarhus_00045 metaG | ecosystem: Environmental > Aquatic > Marine > Oceanic > Sediment | place: Aarhus...
CGAGTATTGGCGCGGCGATTTCACGGACTTCGACACGCCGGGCACATACAGCGTTAACATCACGCTCGACGCCGAGACAGATGTCTCCTGGCCGTTCGAGATCGCCGACAACGTGTTGTGGGACAAAACCGCCGTGCCCGCGTACCGGTTCTTCTACTACCAGCGGTGCGGCATGGCGGTTCCCGGGTTCCACGGCGCGTGCCATCTGGACGATGCGGCGAGCCCGGACGGCAAGACGCAACACGAGCTATGGGGCGGTTGGCACGACGCCGGCGATTACAACACGTACCACAACGCGCCCTACGTGTTGGGTCTTGCGCGCGCTTACGGTCTGCGAAAAGAGGTGTTCGACCGGTACGACGAGGACAACAACGGCGTAGCCGATTTCCGCGACGAGATCATGTGGGGCGGGGAGCATTCTCGTCGCATGATCGCTCCCGACGGGTCCGCGTTCGGCACCATCACCTCGGGCTACGGCTTCTGGGGCCCGCCGGAACTCGAGACGGACAACATCCCTGGCACCGGCGACGAACGTCGTATCAGGGGGAACGAGACGGGAAACGATTCGGCAAACCATCTCGCGGCCATGGCCAAGATCGCCGCGTTTGTCGACGACAAAACGCCATGGATCGAAGCCGCGGAACGGGCTCTGAAATGGGCGCTCGACAACGACAAACGCGGTCCGGTCCAGTTCAGCGCTGCGCTCGACCTTTATGTGGCCACCAAGGACACGGAATACGCCACGCTGGCGAAGGATCTGTTCCCGGGCGTGAGCCCCGATGTCGTCCACGCTGTCCGGCTCTACGACTCGCTGTTCGGCGAGGATCACAGCGCCGAGCTTTGCGAGAAGCTCGTTGCCAAAACCGAAGAAATCCTGCGCCTCGCAGACAATCCGTTTGGACTCTACACGCACGGCACGAAGGAACACCCCAACTTCTTCGGCACACCCACCGACACGGGCGGCTGGCACGTTGGCAACAGCAGCTACGTGTTGAGCGCGGCCAACACGGTGGCCATGGCGTACCAGTACAATCCCGACCCGCGCTACCTCGCCTTCGTGTACGACCAGTTCAACTGGATACTCGGCAACAACCCGTACGATATCAGCTTGATGGAAGGATGCGGGAGCGCGTTTCCTCCGACATACCACCACCGTTACGCCTTCTCCGGTGTGCCTCGCGGCGCGGTGCCCGGCAGCGTTGTGAACGGGATCACGTGGCGCGCTGCCGGCGACGACCGTCCACACGTCGACATGCGCGGTCTCGACATACCCGATTTCGAACCTAACGAGGTCTGGCTTCCCCACAACACAAACTACCTCAACGCCCTCGCCAATCTCGAGGCAGCAAAAGAGCCGAATACGCCACCTTCTGAAGCAAACGAGTAGCGGACTATGTCGAAGACGAGGAGTTGCGGGTCGGACTATCCCGGAATGGTCGGGACTTGGGCGGTTCGTACTGCGTCGAAGAAGGTTTGCAGGTTCGAGTAGTTTTCGCGACAGACCGTCGCGCCGGCAGCGTGGAGCCGTTCGGCGGAGGGCTCTTTCGTGATGCCGATGAATCGTAGTCCTAACGCGGCGGACGTCCGCACGTCCCACAGCGCGTCGCCCACGGACACAATGTCGTCCGTGTCCGCGTCGGCGAGCCGGATGGCACGTTTGACAATTTCTTCCCGGACGACGGAATCGTTCGCGAACGCGCCGGGCATGGACGCGGCATCAACGCCGATCTTCGACAGCTTGAAGAGCGCGGTCGCTTTCATCCCGCCGGTTGCCAGCGCGGCACACGTGCCGTCGTGCTGGGCAACCGCCTCCAACATGGCTCTGGCTCCGGGAATCTCCGCGAACGCGTCCGGGGTTGTCTCATACTCGGCCTCGAGCTCGCGAAGAAAGACCCGCTCGAACTCGTCCAGCTCTTCGGGAGTCACGCCCGTCCCGCGCGCTCCTTCGAGCACCTCGCTGATCACACCCGAATCCGTCACGTGCACGTACGCGTTCCAGTCTTCCGAGGGCAACGGCATCCCGAACACCTTCCCGAAACTCGCCGCGTAACACTTCGTGTCGCACTCGTTCGTGGCGGTCAATGTCCCGTCCACGTCAAACAAGATCAAGGTCAAGTTGATGTCACTCCTAACTGTCTCTTTTGTGATTGCGGGGATTAAACCACAGGCAGAGGGCGCAAGGCAACCGTCGGCATCAGAGAGGGAGCCGCTCCACAGACAGCAGTCTGCGTGGGGCGTTGGTGCACGCAGCTTGTTCAGCGTTCTTCAACGAGATCCTGATACCAGTCCGGTCTGTCGGGTTTCTGCGGCGAATCGAGCAGGTCGCGCCAGGCTTCGTCGGTCAGTCTGTCGTCCATGGGATGCTTGAACTCGTAATACGACAGCACGGGGCCTGCCGCGAGAACAACGGACCCGTTCGCGATGGGACACGCCACGAGGATCAGGTCAACGTTCCCAACGCCTTCCTCGACGACCTTTCCTTCAACACCGTGGGTGTGCACGTCCGCAACGAGCGTTGTCTTGACACCTTCATCCTCGACGCCGACGACGGCCTCTTCAACCGTCTCGCCGAACGCCTCGATATACTCGTAGTCGTCCCCGGACAGCGGCTGGTTTGCCAGCTCTTTGTTGGCGATCTCGATCAGTCGGCTCAGGACGTCCTCGAGGGTCTCAAGCCGGTCCGCCGCCTGCTCCGAAAGCGCGTCGAAGTCGCTCAAACCTTGCCGGGTCATTCGTGTTAGGGCCAGCAACCGCCCGTAGAATTCCGGCACCGGTTCGACATAGCCGGTCACCTCGGGAACGGGCGGGATGCTCGTTTCACCGGGCGTGTAGCTTTGCTTCGCGTAGAGGATGGTGTCGTGCCGCAGTTCCGTCCACGAGGCCAGCGCCGCGTTGAGCTCCTTCTTCTCCCACGCTTCCGTGCGCATGAAGTTCGGGTACCCGACGGGAAATTCCCCTATCAGCGCCTGCAAGGAGTATAGCCAACCCCAATAGAGGTTCCGGTTCCAATCGGAGACGTCGAACGCGTCGAACTCGCCCTTGAGTTCGTCGAACCGCAGCGCATAATCGACGTAGTCCGTGTCGCCCTCGGCGGCCAGGATCGTCTCGGCGCAGGAGGAACCCAAGATCGCCATCACGTCCAGCCCGCGCGGATAGCACCGTGCCCAGCGTACCCCCGTGTTTCCAAGCGTGAAGGGTTGGGGATCCCAGTCGCCGGTATAGTCGAGCACTTCCGGAAACACGAGATGCTGGAACATGTAGGAGTCGGGTATGAACCGCTGGCCCATGAACCGCATGCCCTTGGTGTTTTCGAGCACCTCGTCGAGCGATTCCGGCGTCACCGGCGGTGCGATATAGATGTTGCCCGTACCGCCGTAGATCGCCGGCGACCGCAGCAGGCTCAACTCGACTTTGAGCGCGAAATAGTTGTCCTCATCCTCGAGGTCGGTCGGCATGAACTCGTTCCCGAACACCTGGCCGAGGGTTTCGATGTATTCATGCGGCGTGAGGTCGTCAGCCAATCCGACATAGAACGACGTGACGGCGTAGATGCGGTCCCACACCTCGCGACCTGTCCGTTCGCCCACCTCGACCGCCTCCAACCCCGTTGCCAGAAGGACGGCATGCAACGTCTGAATCCTCGCGTCATACACGCTGATCAAGGCGTCGCCGCTCGGGCCCCAAGCTTCCGCACCTTTCAGCAGAAACGCCATCCGCCCGTACCACATCAATGTCTTGAAGTATCGCTCGAGTTCGTCGCTTCTCGTGTAATGTCCTCTCGGGACATACTGAGAGTAGTCTTCCTCGTAGATGAATATGTCGCTTTCCTGGAACCCTCCGTGCGCGTCGATCTTGGCAAGCTCGTGTGCCACCACGTCGGTCACCAGTTCCGGCACGTCGGCATCCGGGTCGATGAGCTGTTGCGCGACGGCAAGATACGCAATGTTGCGCCGCGCCGCCTCCTTCAGGTCGCCCGTATACGCGTCGTAAAGGGCCAACGCGTCTTCCAGAAGCACCTCGGTCAGCGCGCGAATGTCCTCGAAGAACTCGCGCTCCTCGACGTCTTTCAGCGTTTCGTCAAACTGGACGTGATACAAATGCAGCAACGTGTCCGCCGTGATGAACACCGGCACGCCCATCCGCTCATGAAGCATCTCGTAGGGCGCCACAATGTCGTCCCGGGAGTCCCCGAAATCGTATTCGATGACGGCGAACCCGTTCTGTTCAAGCAGCGGCACAACACTTCCGAGATGAAGCCGCCAATCGACGGCATCGTAGTTCGCGACGGTCTCCAGGTCCAGCGGCAGCGTATATCCCGGCGCGTTCGGCTCGACCGGGTTCACGTACGGCTCGTAGTGCTCGCTTAACCCCGGTTTCGCGAGCTGTTGCCCGCTTCCTCCCACAACCGCATCGGCAACGTAATCAATCAGTTTCATCGGACCAAGCCCGCGACCGAAGACTATCAGACCACCACCTTGGCCGACAAAGGCGAGAACATCAGGCTGGTCGCCAAGCGGGAAATTGTCCACGGTATACGGAGTATCCTCGAGGACGCTACGAAGGCTGCCCTGCAAAGCCGTTACAGTCCCCTGCAACGGTGCTGTGGTACCGCCGAGCATGGGCACGAGGATCTGCGTTTCGACCGGAACGCCGATCTGGACGGTCTCCGGATAGTGCGGCTTGAGGTCGCCTGTCACTTCGGGCAGGCTATCGAGGTCGGACAGATTCTCGGTGGCGTGGAGCGCGCCGTCTACATAGACGTAGTAGAAGAGCCGGTCCTCCCCTCCCCAGATAGCCCCGAAGCTGTCCGTGAATTCCCATATCTCGAACCCGTTGACAAGAAAGTGGCCGGTGATCTCGAGCGTGAATCCCCCGTCATAGATCAGTTCGGACTCCCACCGGTTCCCGACGGCAAATGGCCAGTAGTCTGAAAAGTTCACGGATTCGCCCGCACCGACGGGGAGTACCTCTAACAGACCCTGCACGTCAACCCTGCCTTCATGTGGGTCGCCGCACGCCGAACTGTAACTGAACGAACCGTATTCCATGAAGTGCAATGCGTCGAGGGGCAGGATGAACCCCTCTTCCCACGTCGCGTGAAGATCCGGGTTGACTATCTGCAAGTGCCCAACAGTCGTTCCCTCCCCGCACACTGAGCAAATCCATTGACAATCATACATATACTCGAAATGGATGGCGTAGATTCGATCTGTCGGCAATTCCTGCTCGATAGTCGGAGGATCCGACACATCCGGACCGCCAACCCACTCTTCCCAGTACCAGTCCAACTGGTCTATTTGGCTGTACAACGCCAAAGCAAGATCTACGCCGTCAGCAACGTCATTCCCGTCCTCATCCGCATTGTTTGGATCATACCCGATGGCCTCTTCTTCGGAATCGGCAAGCAGATCACGATCCATATCGTCGGAGACAGGCATTCTATGCGCTTGATAGACGATCTCGGTTCCCAGAGCCGCGCCAATTGCCAGTTGCAGGTCAAGCGCGTCTGCGTCCCCGTCGGCGTTGATGTCGCAAGGGTACCCCGTCTCGATGCCCAGTGCCTCGTTGATCACCAGTTGCACGTCCACTGCGTCGACGCTGCCGGACGAATTCACATCGCCCACGACGGATGCAGCGAACGACGTCGAGCACAATAGCGCGGCCAAACACCAAACAGACACAATTCGTGTGTACACGTTTACCATGGGTTTGCCCTCCTCTGCACCACACTCCTCTCGACGGCGAACCACTACCCCCTCCTCTGTTCAAGGATACGGTCCGACACATACTCCACTAGTAGCTTAGCACGGATCGAATGGTTTTGCAAGCCGTTTTCCGCATACTTTGCGCGATTTGTTCCCGCGGTGAGGCGCGGCAGATAGGCGCTTCAGCGGATTGGGCTGACGCAGTTCACCGGTGCCGGGCTACTCCTGCTCGCCGAGCACCTCGTCGGCTTGTCGCAACCGGTCGCCGAGCTTGCCGATGACGTTGAGCAGCAACACGATGGCGACACGTTTCGAGAACAGTTTGTGGAGACTCTCCTCGGTCAGTATGAAGAAACTGGATGCTTCTTTGGCCACCACGGTCGCGGACCGGGGCTTGCGAGACAGCAGCCCCATCTCGCCGAACATCTCTCCTTTCCCCAACGTGCCGATCACTTTGTCGTTGTGGATGATCTCGACCTCACCCTCGAGGATGACGTACATCTTTGTCCCCGGCGAGCCTTTGCTGAAGATCACGGTGCCTTTGGCGGCGGCTTCGGACATCCCCGTGGACATGATCGCCAGGAGCTCGTCGGGATTGAGCCCTTTGAAGAGGTCCATCTCGCGGGCGAGCCGAACATACTTGTCTCTGAATACCGAGGTAATATCCGCAGGTGTGTCTTCCATCTCAACCAGCCTCCTCTTGGGCCATCGCGAGAGAACCTCGTTGACGAGTTTTCATCGCGTTCCGGACGCGCGTTACCGCTCGGCAAAGCCGCGAGACTCCCGCCCGGTCCCACAATACGGCTCCCAGAATTTCCTGATGGAACGGTACCATAACACGCTACTGCTGTCAAGATGTCTGCGAACATATTCCCGGAAACAAAAGGCTTGCCTTTTCCCGCGTGATGTACTAGAATACAGCTCGATCGGTACGATCTGTGGGATAGCATTCCACCTGACAGGACGACGCTGAGGAACTCACGAGGATTTCCAGGCAGTTCCAAAGAAGAACTTGGTTTGGCTTGTCCGAGCGTCTGACGAAAGCACGGGCGAGCACCTAACGGAGGTCTAGAACCCATGATAGACAAGATAACTGAAATACTGGGCGAAGACGCGAAGAAGTTGTTGGACCACACGTGCGAGACGGTCTCGAAGGAAGACCTTCATCTTCCGGGACCCGACTTTGTGGACAGAGTGGTGGCAATCTCGGACAGGCCGAACGCCGTTCTGAGAAACCTGGAGATGGCTTTTGGCCACGGGCGGTTGGGAGGCACGGGGTATCTGTCGATACTTCCCGTCGACCAGGGGCTCGAGCATACGGCGGGCGCTTCGTTTGCGCCGAACCCCATCTATTTTGACCCGGAGAACATCGTCAAGCTCGCCATCGAGGGCGGCTGCAACGCAGTCACGTCAACGGTCGGCGTGCTGGGCGCTGTTTCGAGAAAATACGCCCACAAAATCCCGTTTATCGTCAAGCTCAACCATAACGAGTTGCTGACGTACCCCAACTCGTTCGACCAGCACATGTTCGCGTCCGTGGACCAGGCGTTCAACATGGGCGCGGTCGCGGTCGGCGCAACCATCTATTACGGTTCGGAAGAATCGCGCCGGCAGATAGTAGAGGTTTCCCAGGCGTTCGAGTACGCGCACCAGTTGGGTCTGTTCACCGTTCTGTGGTGCTACCTGAGAAACTCGAGTTTCAAGAAAGACGGTGTGGACTACCATCTGGCTGCGGACCTTACCAACCAGGCGAACCATCTGGGCGTGACGATCCAGGCGGACGTGATCAAACAGAAACAGCCGGAATGCAACGAGGGGTTCATAGCGCTCAACTTCGGCAAAACCCATCCGCTGGTGTACGAGAAGCTGACGTCCGATCATCCCGTTGACCTGACGCGGTACCAGGTTGTCGGTTGCTACATGGGACGCTCCGGGCTCATCAACTCGGGCGGTCCTTCCGGAGAAAACGATTTCCAGCAGGCGGTGATGAGCGCCGTCATCAACAAGAGGGCCGGCGGAACAGGGCTCATCTCGGGGCGGAAGACGTTCCAGAGACCGATGAAAGAGGGCGTCGAGCTGTTCCACGCGATACAGGACGTCTACCTCTGCAAGGAGGTAACCATAGCGTAGACGCTATACTCCTTCGGGAACGTCGATAGAATCACAGATCGAGATCAAGCCCTACGGGGCAGTGGTCTGAACCAGTAACGTCCGCCATGATGGTGGCGGACGTTACGTCTTTTTCGAGGGCGGCGCTGACAAAGAAATAGTCTATTCTCCAGCCGACGTTTCGGTCGCGCGCTCTTGTCTTCATGTCCCACCACGTGTAATGGCCGCCTTCCTTGTTGAACAGTCGATAGGTGTCGACAAACCCGTGGGAAACAAGCCGGTCTAGCCACGCACGTTCTTCCGGCAGAAACCCCGACACCGTCTCATTCTCCTTGGGTCGCGCAAGATCGATCTCGTTGTGGGCCGTGTTGACGTCGCCGCACAGCACCACGTGTCTTCCCTTTCTCTTGAGCTCGTCCAGATAGTCCAGACACGCGTCGTAGAAGTCGAGCTTGTACTGCAGGCGTTCCCGGGAAGACTTGCCGTTGGGGAAGTAGATGTTGATGAGCACAAACCGTTTGTAGTCTGCAGCGAGAATGCGTCCCTCCGCGTCAAACACCTTAATACCGAACCCGGTGCGGACTTCGGCAGGCTCTTCCCTGGTGAGCAGGCCCACACCGCTGTACCCTTTTCTCTCCGCAGGCGACCAGTAAACGTGATAGCCCTCGATATTCCGCACCGCGTCAGGTATCTGGTCCTCATTGGCTCGCGTTTCCTGGAGACACAGCACGTCGGGGCTTTCGGACAAGAACCAGTCCACGAACCCCTTCCTGCACGCTGCGCGCAACCCGTTCACGTTCCACGACAAGAGTCTCATGTTGGTTGTTCCCTTAACCTTTCGGTGGATCGCCACAAGACACGGGATTCCCGGCACTCTTTTCCCATACTACTGCCTGACGGAAGAAAAAACAACCGGGTTTCAGAACGCGTAGCAATCCCGCGATAGGCGCGGCAGCACGCTGCCGAACGTCTCGGCGGAGATACGCGTCATCGGGAAGAAGCTCGAGTCGTTGTAATACGAGTACGGGACAAACTCGACGTGTCCGTCGACATAGAGCACATTGCCGCCGAGGGGCCTATGCGCGAACTCGTGTTCGTCGAGTGGCACCCGGTCCCATAGGACCGGTATACCAGGATGGCCTGACGTAAGATGCGAATCGGTCCATACGGGCACATCCAGTTGCAGGTCGTGGTTGACGAAAGCCTCGTACGGCATCTCGTAGTATGCGTTGAAGACAGCGGCGGCCATCTCGTTCGACTCGATGAAGTAACCGGTGTAGTTATAGAACAGGGACGATAGACAATCGGGATGATATGATCCGATAATCGCACCCCGATGGTCGAAATCGTCCCTGAGCCGGAAGGTGTAGTCGTCCGCAAACGGACTGTCGGGACAGATGAATACAGACAAATCCGTCAGGTATTCCGGATAGACCGCCCACCCATCGAGCATCCAGTTGTGTGGAACCGGGTTGAGAGGAGGGAACCTGCCGTTCCACTCGTTGGCGTACATCTTCAGCACGAGACATATTTGCTTGAGGTTGTTTGCGCAGGAAGTCCTTCGGGCGGCTTCCCGCGCCCGCCCGAGTGCGGGAAGCAGTACCCCTACCAGCAGCGAAATCAGCCCTATAGCGACGCACGTTTCGGGTACCGTCAATCGTAACGTTCGTCGTCTCACGGGTCATCATCACTGCTGCGGTTCTGGTCTGGAAAGCTTGTTTCTCTTGTCGAAGCGTGTGGCAACCCATGGCAACAACAGCGTCACAGCCATTCCGCCAACGATACCGGCGTATGCGGGACCGAGCGTAGGGCGAAACGCCGCAGCTATTATCGCAACCGGTACCGCACACACGATAGCAGCTACGAGCAGTCCTATCGCTGCGCGTCCCTCGGCAAGGCGCAGCCAGAGCAGTCGTCCGACGCTCAGACCTATCAGGATGCCCAGACCCAGCAGTGCAAGTCTCGATAATGGTCGCAACCGAGCATTGTAGGTGTAGAGACTGAGTTCGAGCGATTTGCCTTGGGGAACGATCGTGCGTTTGAAGTGGCTGGCGATACCTTCGACGGGGAGATCTATCTGAACGGGAAGCACTCCCGCAACAGCGACGTCCGCGGGGGCGGGAGGAGCTTTACGTGGAGCAGCACGTTTGCTGCGGGACGGACTTGCGGCGGCGGCAGACGCCGCAGGGTTGTTCATATCGGTTATGAGGAACCGCTCGACTCCTTCACGCAGCCTGTACGCGGTCTCGCGCCGGGTGCCCGCGGCCTCGCGGCCAAGCGTCGGCCGTCCGGGAGCGGTTCGCTGAACCATCTCGAGCGGTTTGAGGTCGCCTTGAGAACGGTACACGCGCTGGCTTTCCGGTACCACCACGTGCCAGCGAACCTCGTTGGCAAGGATGTCCGCAGCAGGTGCACGGAAATCGAGCTTGCCGGCGAACTTCGGCAGGCCGGGAATTCGTTCCATGTACATAAGCTCGACGGGAAACGAGCCGAGCCGCCGGTTTGTCTCTACGGATTTGAACAGCGGGATCAGGATCGTCGCCGATTCGTTATCACGCGCCGGTTTGACAACCTTCCCGCCCACCTCCGCACTCCATACCTCTGCGTCCTCGGGAATATCGACCCGCAGAAACTGTTTGACATTGTTGTGCACGTCGTATCGTGCCTGGGTGATCACCATGCCCTCGTCGGTGAGCACCGTCGTGAGTTCCGCACGGTCGATGCCGGCGACGCGTACGGGGACGTCCGCGAGTTTGCGCGCATCCATGGCGAGCAGGTAAGGGTGTTCGGTGTACTTGAACGCGAGCAGTATGGGGTTTGGAGACATGGTGCGGACAGCGGTGGGAAGGTCCGAAATGTCAACCCTGATGAGCCCTTCGACTTCGGGGCTCGCATTGAGTTCGACGTTCCCCCGGGCTGTCACCCCGATGTAGCCCGTCTCGCGGACGATATCCTGGACAACGAGTTCGGGCACCTTGACGGTAACGATCTCGTTTTCGAACGGAG
>Ga0114922_10006396_pt1 | contig 10817 bp, 6 predicted proteins | sample AartaG_FD_100975 | JGI IMG/M metagenome (GOLD analysis project Ga0114922, IMG submission 100975) | Deep subsurface microbial communities from Aarhus Bay to uncover new lineages of life (NeLLi) - Aarhus_00045 metaG | ecosystem: Environmental > Aquatic > Marine > Oceanic > Sediment | place: Aarhus...
TACACCACCACCATATGAACCACCATACACGCCACCAAAACCACCACCATATAAACCAATCTATGAACCACCACCACCGCCACTACCCATTGGAATACCATTTGAAGAATGGTTACCAGAAAAACATAAAACCAAAATTAAAAAAGTACGTGGAACTAAGAAATATAAATACCGCCAGTTTAAAATAAAAAACATTCTAAAAGACTGGGGGATAAAACTTTGAGCTTTGTACCAGTATTCCAATACATGCTAGGCATAGGAGTTTTCGGAGTAGGATACTGGTTACTCAATGGAATACTTGAACTTTTCATAGGAGCAAATGTACATGAAACAGGAAATGTCTATACACTTATGATGTATCTTTGGACAGGTAGTATAATTATATATCTCATATTTGGTGGCTATTGGATGATTCGTAAATATAACGAAAGCGAATACAGGAGAGAGTTCTAATGGGAATTATCCGCAACGGAGTAATCCTAATATTATATTTATTAATTGTGATAAGTCTATATATTTTCCTTAGTAGCCCTTATGATGATATTATGACAAGTTTTGAAAACATAAACGGTAGTACAGATGAACTTGTTGAAGCGGGAGCAGGTACAAACCGTATAGTTTTCGATATGATGTTTGCCATACTAGGCATCATTCCTATAATATGGTTCATGGTTTGGGCTTTTAACCGTGACCCTGATTGGGGGTTCAAACCATGAAACGTAAATATACAAGCTGGTTACTAATCTTTTTTCTTATATCTAGCTTATTTCCTATTATGTTTACTGCCATTAATCCTAATGATACTACTGTAAAAGGTTATCATATAGGATATGATGTATTTGCTTTGGAAGAATGTATATATTCTACAGATAATCGTATTGTTTTCTGTGGTTATACAACACCTAATTTTAATAGCATAGGCGAAAACATAACAGTATATATAGTAAGCATGGAACATAACAATAATCTTACAAGTGCAGCAATATATGATTCAGAGCTTAATCTTGTAGTTAATGGAACAGCAGAAGAAATAAATACTACTACTGGTTTTAATTGGTACACTTTTGAATTTGATGGTGAAAAAAAACCAGCACTTAAAGCTAATAGTGTTTATTATATTGCTGTTTGGTCTGGATATAATTATTATGGACATAGAGTAGATTTTCAATGCTCGTATACAGGTGTTGATATATACTATGATACTCTTACTTATCAACATGGTAATTATACTAATTTTCCAAATACGATTACAGTAGACGGAATAGCTGATAATGATGTTATAATGAGTGCATATATAAATGCTACACCAATTCATCCACCTACAGATATTAATACAACAATTGTTAATAATAATAATCTTAATATAACTTGGACAAAAGGAAGTAATAGTGATACAACACTTATAAAGAAAGGTATCGGGTTCTATCCTACTAATGCATCTAATCCTTCTGATGGAACATTGGTTTATAACGGTAGTGATAGTAGCTATGTTGATAATATTATATTTAATACATATTATACCATGTGGGGTTTCAACCTAACCACAGGACTCTTTAGTAATGCTACATACCTACCCTTTAGAGGTTTAAGACTTAATGTTTACAACTTCAGCGACTATACACAAGAGATACATAACTTTGATGCAACATTTACCAATCAAACAGGTACTGAAACATATCTAGCCACTGATTGTGATACACCAATGTATTTCGACATGAACAGTATACCCACTGGTAATAACATCCAAATATATCTTGACCATGATAATTATTATCCTAATTTTTTTACACTAGACCTAAATGCTAGTATCTGGACAAACCTAACCACATATCTAATGTACGATGCAAACCTATATTATATACAAGTAGTAACCGAGTATGATACTCCTATTTACCAAGCTAATGTAGAAATCATAAGTTTTCTTAATGGTAGCTATAACCCCATAGCCAGTGGTCTTACAGATGGATACGGATTATTCCCTGTATACTTAGATGCTAATGCTACCTATAAGATTAACATAAGCAAATCTGGATATATACCAATTGTTATGAGTAATCTTGTACCTGACCCTATAAATAAAGGCATAGACCATCCAATTAAATACATACTTCAAACAAGACTTTTCGATTATCAAAATGAAACCATCTATTGGGAGAACATATTTTTCACCGCTGAACTAGACAATAACGGTCTATATGTCAACTTTACAGACATAAGCGGTAACACAACAGATACCAGTATCGACATATTTGAAATAAACAACAGCGACAATACTAATACGTTTTTCTCTAATTTTACATTCACTGATGGTGATAACGAATGGCAATATACCAACACCAGCATTAATAGTAGCAACTGTTACCATGTAATCCTTTATCTTAACCATACTACATTTGGTAAACAAATAGAAGACCTACTAATATGTGTCAAGGCTACTATTACAACACGTACTATTTTCAATGTTTTATTTGATGCTAACTATGGACATAATCCCTTTGGTTGGAGTAACATACTAGGTTTCTTTCTATTAGTATCATGTATGTTTGGATTCGGACAAGTAAACAGTGGTGTAGCTATGATGCTAACAGGTTTCATACTACTTCTTGTTAATAGCATTATAGGTCTTAACATAATTGGTACACTTGTTCCAATACTTTTTATTTTCCTAGCTATATTACTAATATGGGCATCTCATAGGAGGTTACCAGGATGAACAGTTTTTTCCGTATATGTATATATTATTGCATTGGTCTTTTAGTTTTTACATTACTTTTTAACCTTATTGCTACCACTGAAGCTTTTGACATGGACTCTGCACCAGGTATACAAGTACAAACCACTGAAGAAGCATTGGGAGAGTTTACCACTCTTGCAACACCCAATATGGGATACATATTTGGACTAGTAGCTTTTGGTGCTGCCACTGGGCTTTTCTTAAGCTATATTACACGTAGTATTATCCCACTTGGTATAAGCATTTTTGGAACTGTATTCTGGGCAAGTTTTATACATAGCCATAGCATTATGAGCATGGGTGGTTTCGTACCAGTTGAACTACTTACTATACTCACTGTTGCAACAGTTCTAGTTTTTGTAGCTGCCATAATAGGTATGATTACAGGGAGTGTATAAACTATGCCACTTAACGGTAGTGACATTATTAACAACCCTTGGAATACAACCTTTGGTGCTTATACTGACCTTCTTGGTAACGCTTTCTGGCTTTTCCCAGTTAGCTTTATCGCAATAGCACTTTATATTAAAACACGTAACCCAGTTATGGTATCTGCATATATGATAGCAAGTGGAGTACTCCTTGCTAGTGGACAAATATTTATGGGTAACCCTGAGATGGTATTAGTTTATATACTATTTTCAGTATTCGGTCTTGTAGGATTATTGCTTAATATATTCTTCTTAAAGAATTATTAAAAAAAAAAAATTAAAAAAAATTAAAAAAAATTAGGAGGTAGTACAAAAATGGAGAAAGAAAAACCGAAATATAAGCAGGTACGATACGGCATAGTTGTTGCCTTGGTGATAGGAATGATGGTGAGTTATATGACCCTGCCACACCCAGTATTGGAACAAGATGAAGATACAAAGAGTTGGCATATTGTTTGGCAAGGAAGTTTAGCACAAGCAGCAGAAGCTGACCCAGGTAATGAAAGTAGTTGGATACTTAGTATTTATTTGCATCCACATCAAACAGATATAGGTGGATACCTTGAAAACAGTAGTAGCAATCTTGAAACTAATTGTACTGATGCAGGTCTTGGTTATGCCAATGCTGATGATACAGAGGTTGATATTGCTCATAGTACAAGTTTTGATATAGTAGTACGTGTACGTGGTGAAGCGGATCATTGTAAAGTCGGTGGTGTCTGGTTTGATACTAATCTTCGTGTAACAGTAGATGGTACTAATCTTGGTGGTACTGATGAAGTGCTTACTCTTGATGCGGGTGAAGCTAAAACAACTGCTAACAATAGTGATTATACGTTTCTGTATATGAATTTTTTCCATACTAAAGCTGGTGCAGGGTTTACCATAAGTCAAGACCAAACCATTGAAGTAGGTGAAATATTCTTCGAGGCATACTACTAAATAAGCTGTTGATTAGGGATGGCTAAAACCAAGCGTAGATACTGGCTATACATTATTGGAAGTATGAGCATAGCGTTCATATTGGGTACAATGCTTGTTATCCCTATTTTTAGTAAACAAGAAGATAACATAGTTGATTACCGTGCTGAACATGAGAAACTACTAGGTATAATGGGTGATGAACCTGATGTTGATAATTGGTGGATAAATCCAACATATGATCCTGGTGAAATTTATAAACCATCGTCTTTTAATTGGACAAAGTTTTGGAATGTTTTTCGTAACCATGCTATATGGAGTTTACAGGCAAAACATCCAGTTACAGGTGAGTGGACAGATGCTAATGAGCTTCTAACTGTTCATCGTAATTATACAAGTGATAATAGTTGCAAACTTGGTCTTGAGTTTACTACTCCTGATAATGGTCAGACATTGGATTGGCGTTTTAGTTTGGCGATTGATTATCGTGTTAAAAATTATGTGAATAAAAGTGGTAATTATGAATATACGCTTTCTTATGAGGCATGGGGTGAAACTTTTAATGTTACTTTCAACTGGTCTGATATGCTTCAGTATAGCGGTCTTATTTTTAAACATGGAATTACTAATATAGAAGGTGATGATTATTTCTGGTTTAGAGTCAGACGGAATGATATTCCACCTGATTATCATGTTTATCTTGACCCATCTTATACTATAGAATCTGGTACAAATATTTATACTGCAGGAACTTATGGTAATAGAGGTCATGTTAGACAGAGCAATGGTACACTTTGGGTGGCTTACTATGAGAATGAGGATGTTCATATAACATGGAGTGAGGATTCAGGTGTTACATGGACTAATGATATAGAAATTTATGGTTCTAAGGATTCAAGAGCACCTGCTCTTTGTGTTGATAGTAACGATGTTGTCCATATGGTTTTTTTCAGCCATAAAAATGATAATGATGATTATCAACTTGAATATGTGAATAGTACTGATTGGACAGATATTAGGCAAATGCGTGATGAAGATAAATCTCATACTTATCCTGCGATTGCTGTTGATAGTTCTGATAATCTTTTTGTTGTATATGAAAAAGGAGAGGAAGGTGCATCTGTTGATAACCAAGTTGCTATTATGCGTAGTCTTGATAATGGTGGAACATGGGATACAGAACAAATACTTACTAATGAAGCTACAGATGGTGATGATGATTGGAGACCTAGTATAGCTATTGATAACAACGATGAGATTCATGTTGTGTTTTCATGTGAGGATTATACTGCTAGTGGTGATGATGATATTTTCCATATTTGGAGTGATGATACTGGTGCAACCTTTACAACATGGGATGCTGATATGGTATTAGAAGGTGGACATGAACAACGCCCTGAAATTGTGATTAATGATGATAACGATGTTTTTGTCATTGGTGGTGATACTTCTAATGATGTTTTTTATCGTTTTAATATGAGTGAGGATACAGGTTGGAGTACTATTGATGATGCACAATCTGAAATAGACCTTAATGGTGCAGTTCCAACCATTAGCTGCTCTGATAACAATTCTCTTTATGTTTTTTATCAAAGTAGTGGAGATATTCATAGGCAACATAACTTTACGGAAGATGATTTTACAGATGATGGTGCTATAATTGTAGGAACTTACTATAGTCCAAGTACAATATGTAGTCAATATCCAATTATAAATGGCTATGAAACTAATAGACCTAAAACAGGTTATGCTTTTACTTATTATTCAACTTCTGCTATTTATTATCATGCATCTGATGACCTAACTTGGGATACTCACTGGTGGAATAATGATTGGGGTTATCGTAAACTTATAACAATAAATAATAGTCAAGTTGATAATACACTTATTAATTTCCCTGTTCTTGTAAATTTTAGTGGCGATAGCGATCTAGCTGACCATAGTCAGGTTGATAAGGATGATATAGTTTTTATAGATTATAAAGATGATACTACACAGTTTAACCATGAAATAGAAAACGCTGGAGATGATTTTCTTGATGCTTGGGTAAATGTTACAACTGTAAATGGTCATTGTCCTACTCGTATGTGGATGTACTACGGTAATGATTCTTGTGGTAGTCAAGAACATATTACTGACACTTGGGATAGCAACTTCGTGGGTGTTTGGCATCTGCATGATGATTATCTTGATTCAACGGCTAATGATTTTGATTGCTCTGAAGATGTTGGTGATGTTACTGATGTGGCAGTGGGAAAAGTTGGCGGTGCTGACCATTTTGATGAAAGCAGTCGTCTCGCTACAGGTTCAAATCTTGCATTGGGAGCAGGAGCATTTACAACAGAAGTATGGTATACAGGTTCAGGAGCAGGTAGCTATGATGGAATGGCAGGTTCTACTAATGCTAGTGGTAATGGTATTGCAGTTCTTAAACATTCAAATAACTTTGTATTATATGTTGATGGTTTTCAGGATGATAGTGGTGTAACAGTTAGCGATAGTGCTTGGCATTATTGTGCTGCTACTAGAGCAGGTACTTCTGGTACATTCTGTGTTGATGGCGATATTACCAGTTTTACGATAAGTGATGGAAATGTTGATTCAGATAAACCTTGGTATATAGGTGACTGGGGTGCTGGATACTATATTCTTGGTGATATTGACGAGGTTCGTGTTTCAGACATAGATAGAAGTGGTGTATGGATGACAGCAACATATAACACTATGACTAATGAAACAACTTTTACAACAAAAGGTGATGAAGAATCAGCTGGAGATGTTCCAGATACGGTAATGCCAACTGTAACTATTAATTTCGCTGGAAACCTTAGTGATAGCGGTGGGCCATATTGGCGACCACCTGGGATTAGTGTACCACTCGCTGGTGTATGGTCTGATGGATATTATACCAATTCTAGTAAACAACACGAAGATTGGATATATATCAATTGTACGATAACTGACCTTAGTGGAATGAATGATAGTGCTGTTTGGGTTAACTGGCTTAATGAAACGACTTATACTAACTGGACCTATTTGCTTACGAATAGAACAGATGGATATTACGACTGGAATAGCAGTGATATTATATCAACAATGGAGGGATACAATTATAGTTTTGATATAGTTGCTAATGATACAGATGGAAATAGTAACTTATGGCAATGGAATAAGACAAAAGGAGTTATTACACCCGTGCATACTAGAAGATATGTTCAACTTAATTGTACACCAGTAGGCGTTGATTATTCTTCATCAGCAACTTGGTATCATTCTAATTTAACAACGCCTTCTATTGGAAGTGGAGATGACCTTCTGTTACATGACCAAGCACCTGGTGGTTCTAATGATGTAGAATCTATAGGACTTACATTGCCTGATGATGTAGTTGTATATACATATTGTACATCTTCGATTTATCATTTGGTTGATGAAAGTGTTTGTACTGAATCATTCACCCTCGATAATATATATTCACATATTTGGCTTTCTTTAGATGGTACTGGTGACTTTAATGCAAGTTCAAATATGAGCAGAAGAGATGCTGTAAATCTACCAGTTGGGTATACATTAGACGATGTATGGCATTCAAATCTAACTTATGACCAAGGAGCAGCACTTCATAATAATAGTTATCGCCTTGAAACAAAATGGTGGGATTGTGAAGATAGAGATATTACTGATAATAATATATATGAGCTTGGTATAAATTATATTGGTATATCAACCTATCCGTCAATAATTAGCAATCGTTCTTTTGTGTCATTTTATTTTTTCAATGTTCCAAGTAATGAAACACTTAATACTACGGGTAATGGAGATACAGATGATGATAAACTTAGTGATTATAATGAGCTTTATACTTATTATACACATCCATTCTTATCTGATACAGACAATGATGGTAAAACAGATTATGAAGAAGTAAATGGTGTAGCACTTGGTAGTTGGTATAGCGATCCTAATAATTATACCAATGTTACTGAAGCGACATATTTCCCTGGTACTCCAACACAAGAAGGTGAAAATCCTACTGATGATTCAACCGATATAGATGTATGCCCTGCAACAATATTACTCAATGTAACTTGTGAAGACACAAATGGAGATAATATGAACGCTACATGGTGGAGTGATAGTGAAGGTAGCTGGGAACAATTCGCATCTAACACAACAAGTTTCACTAATGGAAGCATTGAACAAACCAATAGTAATTTTAGCAATTACGATGTTACATATAATTGGAGTGTTAATTTAACAGATGGACATGAAAACTGGAAAAATGAAACCTATAGTTTTACTACAGAATCTTTAGCTACAAGTGTTAATACTATCATTCCATACAATACATCAACTTCTCCATTGACTGTTACTGCTACTGGTGATAACTGTCTTGATAATGTAACACTCTACTATCGTTTTAATGAAGATAACAGCAGCACATATACAGAAGGTGGTGGTGCTGGTGCAAGTGAAAACTGGTATGACGAAAGCGGTGATGGTACAGATTGGAGTTATCGTAGATTAATAACAATAAATAGTAGCAAAGTTAGTGATACGCTTACTAATTTCCCAGTATTGGTTTATCAGACAGGTCTTGATGGTGATAACATACAAGATGATGGCGATGACATATTCTTCGTAAGTCATAGTGATAATACTACAGTTTTTAAACATGAATTAGAGAACTATACAGATGGAACTGGTACTCTCTGGGCATGGGTTAATGTTACAAGTGTTAGCGATACTGAAGATACAAAGATGTGGATGTACTACGGGAATACTACTTGTGGTAGTCAGCAGGATAAAGAAAATGTTTGGGATAGTGACCATAGGATTGTACAACATTTCAATGAGTCTAGTGGAACTATGTATGATTCTACTGTTTATGATAATGATGGAACTCCTAGTGGTGTTAGTGTTGTTACTGGTAAGGTTTTTAATGCTGTAAAGGGTGATGCTGATTCTGATATTGTTACTATTGCTGATAATGCCAATTGGGAACCAGGTAGTGGTTCATTTACTGTTTCTTATTGGATGAAGTTGGATTCTAATAGTGAAGCATATATTGTATGTATAGACCCATACTCATCCAGCCAAGGTGTTCAGATTGGTTTAGAAGCTGATAATCCTCATTTTTATCTAAATAATGCTAATCCCTGGATACATAATGGTGGTGAAAGTGGTAGTTGTGATTCGCCTGATATGACTGGTGATGAACTTTCATGGCAGCATTGGACTTGGGTTTATACTCCTTCTACTTCTGTTAATTTATATATCAATGGTAGTTTGTTTCATAGTTGTAGTTCTGATATTGCATCTAGTGTAGCAAGTGCAACTAGAGATATGGAACTTGTCAGTAGTACTAATTATGATAAATATGCTATGTTTGGATTAATGGATGAGTTTCGTTGGGAACTTACAGGTCGTAATCGATATTGGTTAGAAGCTACATATAACAGTACAAGCGACCCAGAAGGTTTCTTATACTTTGATAGTGAAGAAGAATACTCTGCAGGTGGTGGTAGTAGTGGTAATGCTACTGATTGGGTGATATGGGATAGTACATCTACTAATCCTGATACGAGTCATGCTTGGAGTTGGATTTTTAACTTCACAGGAAACCAAACAGGTGATACTGATGTTGATGGTTATTACCAGTTTTATAGTGTTGGACAAAAAGATGGTAGTTCTGAATCTATACCAGTTGGTGATGTTAATGATACAGTTTGTAATTTTACTGCTACAGAGTTTAACTGGTTAGGAATTAACAATTGGAATATCACCCTTTCAAATACAAGTATATGGCGTGGAGTTAATCTATGGAATATTACATTAAGCAATACAACAATAGATGTTTGGAATGGTATCAATAACTGGAATCTGACAATTAGCAATAGTAGTATGTGGAAAGGTGTTAATTTTTGGAATATAACACTCTCAAATACTACTAACTATCCCCCTACTTTTGATTTTGAAATACCTGTTAATCAAAGCACAGACATTGATCTTACACCATATGTTAACGTCACTGTTTATAATATCGAAGGTGATAATGAACCTTTAACATGTTGTGTTTATAATAGCACAGATGGTATAACATGGTATCATCTTAGTTATGAAACTGAATGTGCTGCAAATTATAGTATAACACCTGTTGAATATTTTCAAGCTTGGGAATATAACACGAAATATTATTGGAAGGTAACAGCCGATGATGAGACATATAATGTTACATCTGATATTTATGAGTTTACAACAGGAACGATTTGGAAAGGAATCAATCAATGGAACATAACCCTGTCAAATACAAGCATATGGAGAGGAATTAACCTATGGAATATTACACTCTCAAATACAACAATAGATGTATGGAATGGTATCAATAATTGGAATATCACACTTAGCAATAGTAGTATGTGGAAAGGTGTTAATTTTTGGAATATAACGATTTCTAATAGCTCTCTATGGAAAGGAATTAACCTTTGGAATGTTACCCTTAGTAACATTAGTAATGCGTTTAAAGGCATTAACGAGTGGAATATAACACTTTCAAATACTAGCGTGTGGAGAGGAATAAACCTATGGAATACAACTCTATCTAATACTACTCTTGATATTTGGCGTGGAATCAACCTCTGGAACATTACATTAAGCAATCAGAGTCATTGGTTAGGAATTAACAATTGGAATGTTACGATTAGTAACACCAGTTTATTCAAAGGAATTAA
>Ga0114922_10006397_pt1 | contig 10817 bp, 8 predicted proteins | sample AartaG_FD_100975 | JGI IMG/M metagenome (GOLD analysis project Ga0114922, IMG submission 100975) | Deep subsurface microbial communities from Aarhus Bay to uncover new lineages of life (NeLLi) - Aarhus_00045 metaG | ecosystem: Environmental > Aquatic > Marine > Oceanic > Sediment | place: Aarhus...
CGGCGAAATCCTGTGGAGAACCGCCCTGCCCCGGTCGAGCACGAAAATCCCACTGTTTGCGCCCACCGCCAGACAATATGGCCCGCCGGGAAAATCCCGCTCGCTGATTTGCAACCTCAGCCGACTTTCAATTTCGGCCCCGGAGGCAGCAGCCGCAACAAGAGAAGAGGCAAGGATAAATTTGCACAGCTTTTGAAGGCAACAGCTCATATCAGTAAAAAAGCATTAGCCGCACGCAGGCCAAAAGTCAACAAAAAATAAATCATCGGCTTTGGGAAAACACTTCTCGATCCAGGTAAAAAGGCAGCCAAAGCGCTTGACTAATCTTCAGGCTGCTTTCTAAATTGAATACCTGATATCCAAAACATGTGCTTGCACTTTTTCGTGATCTTCTATTTTATTTCAACTTCTATCTACAGGAATTGACTGCTATGCTCAGCTTAACCAATTTCGACCGGGTGCAGTTTCCGGAAAACTTTCTCTGGGGTGCTGCAACCAGCGCTTACCAGGTAGAGGGCGGAAACACCAAGAACCAGTGGTATCTGTTCGAGCAACAGGAGGGCCGTATCGAGAACGGGGACAGGTGCGGACGGGCCTGCGGCCACTACGAACTCTACGAGGAGGATTTCGACCTGGCGCGTGATCTCAAGCACAATGCCCACCGCCTGGGTATCGAATGGAGCCGCCTCTGTCCGGAAGCGCCGGAGAAGTTCGACACCAAAGAGATCGAGCACTACCGCAGGGTATTCGAGGCCCTGAAAGAGCGGGGAATGAAAATATTCCTCACCCTTCACCATTTCACCGAGCCGGTATGGTTCGCCGAGAAAGGGAGTTTTACCAGGCAAGGAGCAGAGGAGGATTTTGCGAAATATGTCAGCCGTTGTGCCGAGGAGTACGGCGACCTGATAGATTTCTGGATCACTTACAACGAACCTCAGGTGGCTCTGATGAGCTGGCTCTGGGGCGAATTCCCGCCCGGAAAAGCCGATCTTGCGCTGACCTGCCGGGAACTGGCCGGACGCTTGAAAGGCCATGCCTCAGCTCGCGCAGCGATCAAGGAAAAAGTACCAGACGCCTGGGTGGGCCTGGTGATGGCGGTAAGCGAGTTCCTCCCTCAGCGCACTAATGACTTTCTCGACCAGCATTACGCTGACCTTTTCGATTACCTCTGGAACGAATGCTTCATTCAAGGGGCGACCACCGGCAGGATCAGCTTTCCGCTGATCGGCGAGGATGAGCTAGTGCCGGAACTGGTAGATAGCTGCGACTGGTGGGGTGTGAATTTTTACACCGATCTGCGGGTAAACAGCCGCCATCCACGTGGAATTGCAGAAACCCTGCCGGGCGAGCGGGTGACCCAGATGGGCTGGACCTGGAGGCCTGAGGGCTATTTCCGCGCCATGGAGCGTTTCGCAAGACTGGGCAAACCGATTTACCTTACCGAGAACGGCATCGGCACGCTGGATGACTGCGAGCGGGTGCGCTTTATCAGCGAGCACCTGAGAGTCGCGGCGGCTGCCCTGGACAAAGGCCTCGATCTGCGGGGCTACCTTTACTGGTCGCTGCTGGACAACTTCGAGTGGGCCTGCGGATTCCGCCCGCGTTTCGGGCTGATCGAGGTCAATTATGAGACCTTGGAGCGAAGGGTGAAGCCCAGCGCCAGGTTCCTGGCCGAGATTATCGAAAACAACGAGATGACAATCGAGATGATCGAGCGCTACCTGCCGGAGAGCTACCGGTTCTGATCTAAAGGCAGGTACCCGGTCGCAACAGGGTTGCGTTATAGGGATGGACCCATGTGTCTGCCCTCTATCATACTCAAACACAAGGGTATGCCCCCTCATCCGAAAATCCCGGAGGGCGAGGAAATGGCAGAAAGCGAAAACCGGAATAATGTTTTATCGTTCAGGGGCGGTCCGCTGGTTAGCGTGGTGCCGCTGGCCACCTTTCTTGTCGCCACGGTTATTCTCGTGGTCAGGGGCGCGGCAGTGGTGGAGGGGATGATTGTTGCCGCAATGCTGGGGATCGCCCTGGGCATGCTTTTTGTCCGCAATATAGGCGAGTACGGGGAGCTGGTGTTTTCCCTGATGGCAAACCGTATTGCCACAGTCGCGGTGGTCTGCTGGCTCTGGGCTGGCGCCTTTTCCGGGATCCTGGCTGATTCCGGGCTTGTGGAGTCGATAGTCTGGCTCGGCTGGAAACTGGGCCTTTCAGGCGGTGCGTTCACTCTGGCCGTGTTCTTTTCCGCCTCGCTTTTCGCTGTCTCGGTGGGTACCGGTCTGGGGACTGTTGTCGGGTTCACCACAGTGATGTACCCGGCCGGGATCGTGCTCGGGGCAAACCCGGCTGCGCTGATGGGCGCTATCCTCAGCGGGGCGGCGTTCGGCGACAACCTGGCCCCTGTTTCGGATACCACGATTGTCTCCGCAGCCACCCAGGAAACCGATGTTGGCGGGGTGGTGCGCTCGCGCCTGAAATACTCCCTGATCGCCGGGGGTATCTCAGCCGTACTGTTCTATTTCCTTGGCGGTGGCCAGTCGGTCATCTCAGCCTCCGAGGCGGACCGTCTCCTGGCCGAGACCGCAGACCCCGGCGCCCTGCCGATGCTGATTCCCGCCTTTATCGTTTTCATTGCCGCAGTGAGAGGTTTTCATTTCCTCGCTGCACTCAATCTCGGTATCGCCTCCGCGGTGATTATCGGGCCGGCTATCGGGGTGTTCCCGCTGGAGCGGATTTTTCATATCACAGCCGAGGGCTCGGTTGCCGGCAGCGCGGTTGACGGTGCGATTGCAATGCTGCCTGTCTCTGTGCTGACACTCCTGCTGGTCACCGCCAACGGCCTGACTGAAGCCGGCGGGTTCCTCCAGCGACTACTGGACTGGCTCCACCGCACAGCAGCTCGCTCGGTTCGCGGAACCGAGGCTGCGATTGTCTCTCTGATTTCCCTGGCGAACATTTTCGTCCCTGTGAATACTATCGCCATGGTCACTGTGGGGCCCCTGGCTGCGAAACTGCGCAAGATTCACAATATCCATCCCTACAGGGTGGCTAACCTGCTGGATACGGTTTCCTGCTCGTTCCCGTTCCTGCTTCCGTATGCCGCGGTGATTGTCGCTGCCGGCGCTATACAGAGGGAGCTGGCCGAGCGCTACGCTTTCACTGTCGTTCTGCCCTGGGTGGAAGAGGCACCGTACGTTTTTTACGGGATCGTGATGTTCCCGCTGATGATTATCGCAGTAATCACCGGTTTCGGCAGGAAAAAGGGATAGCATATAATTTGGAGGGGCGAGGTATGCCTCGCCCGATCATCTGTTTATCGCCAGATATGCTCAAACAAAATTCTATTGAATGAGGATTGAACAGTGAATTCACGCCAAAGAGTGCTGGCTGCTGTGGAACATCGCCAGCCGGACCGGGTGCCGATCGATTTCGGCGCTACCCGCCAGAGCGGTATCATGGCCGCAGCCTACCATCAACTCAAAAAACGCCTGGGAATCGATACCGAAACGTTCGTTTATGATATCTACCAGATGCTGGCCGAGGTCGAGGAGAAAGTGCGGGCCCGGATGCACTCGGATGCAGTGGCGATATTTTTCAAGCGTGTGGCTTTCGGTATGCCAAACCAGGGGCGAAAGAGGTGGAAACTCAATGACGGCACCCCGGTCATGGTGAGCGAGGCTTTCAACCCGGAGATCGACAGGGAGGGCAATTACTACATTCTCGATCCGCAGGGCAATCGGGTGGCCAGGATGCCTGTCGGTGGATACTATTTCGACAAGCTGCAGAAAGGCGAAGGCGCAGCCCATGTGGACCCGGACAAATGGGAAATCCCCCCGCTTGCTGATGACGAGCTCCGTTTTGTCGAGGAACAGGCCCGTTTCTGGAGCGAGGAAACAAACTATGCAGTGATCGGCGAGGTCAAACAGGTCGAGCTTTTTTACGGTTTCGGCGAGGGCGGGTTCGATGACTGGATGGTCACCCTGATGAGCGAGGAAAACTACGTGCGCGATCTGTACGAGAAAGCGCTCGAGGGAATGATCGCCAATTTCGACCTCTACTATCAGGCAGTGGGAAACAGGATGGATATTGTCAAATTCACCGACGATTTCGGCATGCAGACCGGCGAGTTCGCCCATCCCGATCTTCTGCGCTCACTGGTGCTGCCCTACTACAAGAGGTATATCGACCATATCAAGAGCAAAAACCCCGCCTTTAAAATCTTACAGCACTGCTGCGGCTCGATTTTCAATATCCTGGGTGAGATGATCGAAATCGGGGTCGATATTATCAACCCTGTGCAGACAAGTGCGGACAACATGGATCCGCAGAAACTGAAAGATACCTATGGAGACCGTGTCTGTTTCTGGGGCGGCGGAGTGGAACCCCAGCGCGTTTTTGCTTTTGGTACAGCGGAGGAAGTTGCAGCTCAGGCGGCAGAAAGGGTGAAAATATTCATGCCCGGCGGCGGGTTTGTCTTTGCCGCGATCCATAACATCCAGCAGAACACCGCGCCAGATAACATCCTTGCTGCTTTTGAGACGGCGTACGAAAAAGGAGCCTATAATTAAAATCATCAGGGAGGTAGCCTCATGCGGCAGAACAGAAGAAAATTCCTGCGCAACTGTGCCTTTGCCTCGGCGGCTGCGGCAATGGCTTGCAGCAGCGGCAGAAAGCCTAAAGGTGAGCAAACCGGGTCGCTGGTGGTGGACCCGCGTCCCCTGTTCGATATTTCACCCTACCTTTACATGCAGTTCATGGAGCCCCTCGGGGTTACGGACAGTTCAGTGGATGCCTGCTGGGACTGGAACCGGGACGATTGGCGCGAGGATTTCGTGGAGCTGGTGAGGGACCTGGCGCCGGACGTAATCCGCTGGGGCGGAAGCTTTATCAAGAATTACAAGTGGCGCGAGGGAGTGGGCCCGCCTGCTGAAAGACCGCTGTCGCGCAGCTATGTCTGGGGCGGGGTCACAACCAACCGGGTCGGCACAGGGGAGTTTGTCGATCTCTGCCGCAGGGTAGGGGCCGAGGCTCTGATGAACGTGAATTTCCTATCAGGCGGGCATCCGGATTATAGTGGCGCAGGCGGCGATAACCGGGTGGGCGATGCCGAAGAGGCCGCAGACTGGGTGAGCTACGCCAACGATCCGGACGACCGCCTGCGGCTGTCACACGGGATCAAGGAGCCTTGCACTATCAAGCTCTGGCAGATCGGCAACGAGACCTCCTACAACTCCAGGGGCTTTACACTGGATCAGGCTGTAAGACACACTGTAGAGTTCGCCCGGGCCATGAAAGCGCGCGACTCCTCGATAGAGCTTATCGGCTGGGGCGGCCGCGACTCGACCGACGGCTCGTTCTGGGCCCCGGGCATGATCGAGGGCGCGGGAGAATACCTGGACTATATCGCCATGCACATGATGAGCCAGGGTCCCAGGCGCAAAAACACCGTGCTCCAGGGAATGGACTACACTACCGAGCCTGAGCAGGCCTGGGAGGAGCTGAACGAGCTGGCAGATCAGGTGGGAAAAAAGACAGCCGATTTCAAGGAGCTTGTCGCCGGAGCGGGGGGCGACATGCCTATCGCCGTTACCGAGGGCCACCTTAGTCTCAGGCCGCACAACGCCTGCCCGATCCTCTGCGAATGGCTCACCGGAGTGTACCACGCCCGCTCGATGAACTCCTACCAGCGCCTTGGAGACAGGGTCAAAATCGCAACGGGCGCTGATTTCGCCGGAACCCGCTGGACAGTGAACGCCGTGATGCTTCAGGTGCCTCCGCGGCGGGGATCGGTGAGCTACCTGATGCCTGTGGGAAGTGTGATGAGGCTGTTCAAAAAGTACAACGGCAAACAGGGCGTTGGAGTCAAATCAGCGCCGGCGGAGCTGGATATCGCAGCCAGCCGCACTGATGACAGGATATATCTCCACGTGGCAAACAAAAGCTACAGCCGGGCTGTCGAGGCTTCTTTTACTGTGGAAGGTTTCACGCTCACCCGCGGGCGGGTATACGAGATTGCGCCCTCAGACCTTCGTACCTATGTGAGCCAGGACCGCCCCGAGGTATTCAAGCCTGCCGAGCATGAATTAAAAGGAAGTCCAAACATCGAGTGGCGCTTTCCCGCAGGATCAGTCTGTGCGGTGGAGCTAGAGATTATGGCATAATCTTCTGTTAATACCTGAATTAAACAGCAAAAGCCCCGGAGGATAATTACATCCCCCGGAGCTTTTATGGCGTATCCCCCACCTGTAGAATATCTTTCCCTGCAATCCCGTGCTGCCGAAACCGCCCTCGCCGCGGGCTGATTCCTCGAGGTTCTCCACACGCACCAGCTCAGCCTGTGCAACCGGCTGCACCAGAAGCTGGGCAATGCGCATCCCGCGCTCCACTGTGAACGGTTCGCTTCCCAGGTTCTGCAGCACCACTTTCACCTCGCCGCGGTAGCCTGAGTCGATCACCCCGGCCAGGCAGTGGACACCGTGTTTGGCGGCCAGCCCGCTGCGGTCCCAGACCAGCCCCACGAACCCTTGCGGTATGGCCAGGCGCAGGCCTGTAGGAGTCAGCTTCCGTGCCCCCGGCTCGATAACCAGTTCCCCGGCGGCGCGCAGGTCGAATCCCGCATCCCCCTGGTGGGCATAGGACGGGGGTTCCAGGCCCTCGGCATCGAACTGGTAGGGAAGTATAACCTTTTGCTTCAAATCAGGCTCCCCGAAGAATGGCTTCCTTGAAATGCTCGCGGCAGAGCTCGTGATATTTCCTCAGGGTGGACATCTGAGTTCTTCTGTCTGAAAGCACCCTTTCCGGCTTGATGTCTTTTGGGGGAACATAAGCCTGAAGCACGTAGCGTCTGGCTCCAGCCAGTTCCCGGCAGATCGTGAGTATATCCTCCTCGCGATGGAAACTTTCCACTACTGTGGTGCGGAACTCGTACTCACACTCTCCATTGATAATCAGCTTTACGCTTTCGCTGATCCCATCTGGAACCAGGCCCGGGCAGCCTGTTATCACCGGGTAGCGCTCCAGCGGCGCCTTGTAATCCATGGCGATATAATCGAGCAGGGGAAGCATCTCTTCAAGCACATCAGGCCTGGTGCCGTTGGTGTCGAGCTTGACTCTGAAACCGAGATTTTTAACCCTCTGGATCAGCTCTTTGAGCTGCGGATGAAGCGTGGGTTCCCCACCCGAGATACAGACCGAATCGACCCAGTATTCCCTGCTGGAGACCAGTGTTTCCAGCAATCTCTTCCAGTCCAGGAATGTATCCTTGGGTTTGAGCAGGTCTTGGTTGTGGCAGAAAATGCAGCGCAGGTTGCAGCCGGAGATAAACAGCACCCGGCACAGCCGTCCAGGGAAATCTATCAGGCTGGGCTTGCGCAGCAGCGCGTAAACTGGACTGAGTCCTTTGTTGGCTGGATCGCGTTTTATCGATACAGTTTTTTGCATAGGCTAGACATCTGCTGTGATTTTTTTCAGGGCCTGATCAAGTACGTTCATGATCATCTTCGGGGTAACAACGCCGGTTGCCTTGTAGTCGGTTTCCAGGGCGAGAAAAGTTTCTATCTCTTCCTCAGCGGATATTTTCCTCCTGCATCTGACCGGATCCGGATCAACTTCCTCCTGGTCTGCCTCTTTGTGAAATACCATAAAGCTCGGTATTCTTTGTGGGTTCAGTACCTCGGAGCGGCAAAAGCGTACAAGGCCCTCGACAGTGCCGAGATCGCAGTAGAAAAACTCGAACTCCTCGTATGGTCTTTCCTGAAAAATTTTATCCAGCCGTTTTTTCAAGACTTTACACTTGTCACAGCCCTCTTTGCCGAACAGGGCCACCTGAAAACGCTTCATATCTAATAATCCCTGGATTTTATTTGATTACGGTTTCCCAGTTCGAACCTACTGCATAGCTTCCTTTACGGCGGTCGAGAAGTTCACCTTCCCGCTTGGACTTGTTCCAGTTTTCGATCTTGCTGAAATAGCCCACCACCCGGGATTCGCCGAACACATCCTGGCTTCCGCACGCCGGACATTTCTCGTTGAGGCCGGGGGTGATCTCGTGGCAGGTGCGGCAGAACGTGAACTCCGGGCTGATTGTCAACTGCGCGCTCTGTGTTTTATAGAAAGTGTCGCGCACCAGGCGGTAAATGGTTTTTGGGTCCGGTTTCTCTTCACCAACAAAGGCGTGGGTGATTGCGCCGGATTCGATCATCGAGTGGAACTGGGCCTGCTTGCGGATTCGCTCCACCAGACTGATCGGTGCGTCAGGTGAAAGGTGCACGGAGTTGGTATAGAAAACTGTGTCCTCCTCGATTGAACCTTTCACCACCCTTGCGGCCTGCTTGTTGAAATAAATCAGGTCGCTTTTTGCCAGCCTGCGGGCTGCGCTCTCGGCGGGAGTTTCCTCTAAAGTGACCTTGAGCCCGTGCTTTTCAGCCAGTTTGCGCGATTTGAGAAGCATTGCCGCGATTACCTTTAGTCCTGCCTGGATTGCCTGGTCGTCCTCATGAAGTTCCTTTCCGGTGATATAGTGAACCGCGTCGTTGAGGCCGATCAGCCCGATAATATAGGTCGCCTCATCGAGGTTGACATACGGCCTGCCGTCCTTTGCCGGCTTGCCGATCTGCCACAGCGGCCGGCCCAGGCCCTCCATCATCCGCTTGATATTGTTCCGTTTCTGAAGGTGGGCTTCCATGGCGATATCCATGGTAGCGAGTGCTTCTTCGATCAACCCATCGATTGATTTTTCCCCTGCCAGTTCAGCCCTGTATGCGGCCTGGGGCAGGTTGATAGTTACGTTCTGAAACCCGCAGAACCGCATGCTCTCCGGGTGGAGCAGCATGTAGTTGTCATCGATTGTGGTTCGCAGACGGCAGCAGGCGCTCAGGGTTACCTCGTCGCGGTCGAACACGAAATAGGTGGCGCCGTTATGGCTCGCCAGTTCGCAGGCTTTGTGCAGGAGCTTGTTCTGCTCGGGATCGTTGAAAGTCTCCTCGTTGATATGGAAGTCGCATTTGGGGAACTCGAACACCTTGCCGTGGCGGTCTCCCTCGGCGAACACATCCAGAAGAGCGCTGGCAAAATCCCGGGCGACTTTCGAGTACTCCTTATAGGTGATGAGCTCCTCTCCCTGCTTGGCCAGCTCCTCCTGGAGTTTTGGATCAGCCTGGATCGTACCGGTCTTTGGGTTCACAGTCTCCCGATAAGCCAGTCTCCCGCCGTTTCCATTCGACAGAGAGAGCTGCATCAGCCTGTTGCCGTGAGGGTCGCTCTCGCCTGCTGAGGTCTCCTCCAGTTCCTTTACAGTGCCGTCGGCAAGGCGCAGCATGTATCTGCCCCCCGGGCCGATAGCCGGTATATCGGCCAGGTAGGAGGGCACCCCGGTGTGGATGTTGTAATCCAGGAACAGAGTCTGTCCGCCCCGGCTGAACGCGTTCTGGGAACCGTTGAAAACCAGTTCCTGGGCGATCTGTTTCAATTCCTTCTTGCTTCTGCCCACAAGCAGCGGGGCGTAGAAGACATTGATATAGCCGATACCCAGGGCGCCTGCGTAATTGGCCTGCATTGAGGCCAGAAAGGTGTTCAAATGGCCGGTGAGTACCGAGGCGCTACGGGCGGGCTTGCTTTCGACATTCAGGTTTTCAAGCCCGGTCAGGCCGTATTTCTTGATATACTCCAGACTGTGGCTGCTGCAATAGACCCGGTGCGGATAGCCGAGATCGTGTACGTGAACCGCCCCGGTGTCGTGGGCGCGTTTGACATCCGAGGAATAGACTGTCTCCAGAGCCCATTGCTTGAGCACGAGTTCAGCTATCGAGAGATTCACCGCTTCCGGGTTGTTGCTGACAATATTGCTATTTTCCGTGCTCTTGCTGAACATCAAGGTTTCAACGAAATCCCTGGGCACGGCGTAGATGCTCAGGTCTTTCAACTGCTGCTGAAGGCCACGGTCGTAGATCTCGTTATTGACCATTTCGCGGATTAGGGCCGTGTTCACTGTGGGGAACTCGCCGGCGATGACCCGGTTTTCAACAGACTTTGCTACTACATTGGCCAGTTCGCTGGACAGGCCTGTTTCGTGCATCAACTGATGGACGATCTTGTTTCTGTCCCAGGGATGGACTACCTCATCGGTAATCGATTCGACCAGCAGTAGGCTGGCGTCGGTGGGATCCAGGTGGCCCAATCCATTGTGGCGCACCTTGATACTGCGGCGCGCGATTTCGCGCATCTTGCGGTAACGCTTATATACTGCCACCACAGCCGAGATTCCTTCTTCAGCCAGAACGATCTCCACAAGGTCTTGAACATCCTCGATCTCCGGTATCCGTTCGCCTTTTTCGTTCGGGTAGACGTAATATTCGCTTTCCGGATCATCCAGATACGAGACCACTTTCGCGGTAACTTCACGGATCTTGCCCATATCTACCCGGCTACCGTCACGGCGGGAAACCGCCTCGGCTGCATTGTGAACGGCACGGCTGATTTTTTCCGGGTCAAAAGGAACTACAGTTCCGTTGCGTTTCCTGAAATATATAAAAGAAACAGACGAGGGCATGAAACCTCCCTGGGGGTAGAAAGGTAAAAACTTGTCAACAGGCTTTCTGACAGCAAGTTATAACTATTTCCTGCTGCAAAGGCCTTTACTTTTTTGAATTATATGCCAAAATTTTGTATAGCAAACACTTGCGACCGCATGCGGCAAGCGAACCTATCACGAGTAGCGGGCGATTTTGGAAACCGATCTTCCGGCAAGAATAGGACTGAGGATAAATATTAGAACGGTGTTTGCCCTCTGTCAAGAAAAAAATACCATATATTGTATAAAG
>Ga0114922_10006398_pt1 | contig 10815 bp, 8 predicted proteins | sample AartaG_FD_100975 | JGI IMG/M metagenome (GOLD analysis project Ga0114922, IMG submission 100975) | Deep subsurface microbial communities from Aarhus Bay to uncover new lineages of life (NeLLi) - Aarhus_00045 metaG | ecosystem: Environmental > Aquatic > Marine > Oceanic > Sediment | place: Aarhus...
GGATATTGTCTTGGACCCATTTATTGGTAGTGGTCAGGCTTCAATCGCTGCGATAAAAGCAAACCGCCATTACATAGGGTATGACATAAACGAGGAATATGTAAAGCTGGCTAAAAAAAGGATTGCAAAATTTGAATTTGATTTTAAAACTCCTGGATTATTTGAAGTTGAAGGTCAGAAAAGGGGCAAAAAGAAGCCTGTAATGTCTACGGCTAAGTGAAAAGACAAGGTATTCTGGTTTCAGGATTTGCAATTCCCGCCAAACACTTTCGTATCTCTAATTTCGCTACACTCTTCAAGATTTCCGCATAACGCCTTTAGGGAAGTAAAATAACACAGAAGAAGAGGAAAGGCAAGGGGAAAAAGTGGGAAAAAGAATATCGAATAAGGAATGGTGAATTTAGAAGTTGTTAGAGTGGGCTAAAGAGAAACGGTGTGCCGTGCACCCCCCTACGGAACTGGATTCCTGCTTCGTATGTGTAATTGAATCAACAGTTTTCACCGTTAGGTGTCCGCCTTAAGGCGTCCCTTACGGGACTGCGGACTGACGTGGAACGGGCTTGCAGTCCCGCCGTAAGGCGTCCTGTAGAGTGAAAACACGGCCAAGATGGCCGTGCCACCCAAAACCCCCTGCGGTGCAGGGGGCTAACAATATTGAGGCGAGGGTTGAAGGGTAAGCATTCCTTACGTTTGCACCCCCGGCCAGAGACCGGGGCTAAATACGCTCGACGCGGGGCGTCGAGTTGGAGTAGGGCAAAGCAATAATAAAATTAAAAGTGGTTTGTGTATATATGGTTCGGTTAGTATCTTAGTATTCCTAGTATTCCGTGAAATCCTTGACGGAATCGGGCGATTGAGAGCCAGCCCAGAACTTGTTGGGGCAGGATGACCGGCAACAGAGCGAAAATCTGTATCGCTGAGGAGAAATCGCTGGTCGAGTTGCGCCGAAAAAGTGCCAAAATACTGGATTTCCGCCGAATTAGGGTGTCCTAGATCCTTTCTGGTATGTGTATTGGCCGTTTTGATGGCAAGACGTGTTGCAATCAAGGACCTGATATGGTATTATTGACCGTGTGGTATCCAGGAGTACCGATTGTGAAGTTAAATGGGAAATCCCGGGTAAAGTTATATTTGAAAATGTCAGTTAAACGAAAGGATTATGATCATGAAGAAAAAAAATGCTTTTACGCTAATAGAACTTTTGGTTGTGATCGCGATTATTGCATTGTTACTTGCAGTTCTTATGCCCGCCTTGCAAAAGGCTAGATCGGCGGCCAAAACAATCGTCTGTGTGGCTCATTGCAAAAGCCTAAGTACAGCATGGAGTGCGTATGCCTCAGATAATGATGGTGAGATAGTTGCGGCCACGACAGGTTATTCACTCTATGCTAATGAATTGTCGAAGAGCCCATTAGTATGCCCTAATCCATGGGTTGATTGGGCGGGGTATCCATCGGAAAGTCCCGATAACGAAGAGAGGCAGATTCAGGCTATCACGCAAGGTTTACTATACCCTTATACTCCAAACCCTAAAGCCTACCGCTGTCCGGAAAGCAAAAGAATTGAGCTTCGATGCTATACAATTCCAGACATATTTGGAAACCTAATATCTGATGGAGCTAATTATATGGGCGGTCAAAAAGTATTGACCAAAATGGTGGACATTAAAAGGCCAGGTGAGCGAATTATATTCCTTGATGAGGGATATGTAACCTATGGCGGATATACCATTTGGTATGATCGGGCCGAGTGGTGGGACCTTCCTCCAACCAGACATAATAATGGTATTACACTTGGTTATGCAGACGGACATTCCGGTTTCTTTAAATGGAGAGATCAAGACACCATAGATCTTAGCCAGAGAAAATCTGGTTCATCAATGTCTCAACCAGGCAACGAAGATCTTGTCATGATACAAAGAGGGATATATGGCAAACTTGGGTACTAAGGACAACTTCCAAAGTTGAAGGAATCAAATACTTTTCGGGTACCGCGGCATACTTAATTTAGTTTGATATGCCCGGCGACGCTGACGGAGATTACTGGCTTGACCCTGGCGAAGTGTGCCTCGTTGCCGATGTAAGCATTAACGGACAGAATCTTGGTTTAAAAAAGAATTGATGTTCTATCAGAAAAGATGTTCAGCGGCGTAGCTGAACTAAGATATAAAAGGTTATATGGGAAATGTGAGTTATAGGTTTGTAGCCAAAAAATCCCCCCAGCACAGGACTGGGGGCTAACAGGTGTTGCGATTGCTTCGGTGCATTATAGCGACACTCCTCTACTCTACTGCTCCCAATCCCATTTAACACCTGCATGTCGCAGTCTCTGGCGTGCCGCAGGATAGGGAGTGACGATTTCCTCCTCCAGATTGCTCAGCAAGTTTGCATCTATCGCCGAAAGCCGTTCAAACAGACCCTTCCGCTCCTCTTCTGTCATAAACCGAGGGTCGGCGCTCATAGCCGCAACGTGACAACTCGCCCCGGCGCTCAGCAGATTCTTAATACCCTGGAAAGGCAATTCGAAAAACTCGGGCTTAGCCCCCGTCTTTCTCGTGAAGGCCTCGGGCGTTCCAGCTTTGAGAGCCACACGGGTGTGGACCTTTTTAAAACCAGCAATTTGACGCGCATAGCCCTGATCGGCGCCGAGCAGGATGCCGTTGGTTTCGAGGATGAATAGCCGAAACGGTGACTTTTCCACAAGCTCCAGTAAGCTAAGAAGATGTGACCTGCCCAGCGTGGGCTCTGCTCCAGAGATGCGGAGCTGGTTTACCCTATTCCCCCTGTTAGAAGGGGTCTTCGACTTCCGTGCCCTGCGACTGAGCTCATCGAAAACCTCATCGGGGGACTTGAAGCTCCCATGCTTTTGGGGGAAGTCTCTGCTCCAATGGACCCAGCAGAAGATGCAGCGCAGGCAACATCCGCAAGCATATCCTGTCGCGATGCCGCCGTACATACGCGGACAGGAGAACTTTGTGTACTTGCGGCGGTCGCCATCGCAGACAATCTCTTCAGTTCGTTTTGCTAATTCAAGCGGATCAAAAGGCGTAAACCCAGGCTCCAAGTATCGCGGGTAGTCCTCAAGAGATTTGTTCGCGCTATCGGCCATGTCAATGCACCCACAATATGTATCAACCAAAGTCAGTCTATCACAATAACCTGACCGTCGTCAACCAAACACCGCTGCAAATTCCTATTTAGTATCTGTTGCGGAAAGCCGAAACTGACAATGTCACCCCTGCGAAAGCAGGGTTCCAGAGCGAAAAACTGGATTCCCGCTTTCGCGGGAATGACAGAAATAATGGTGGGGCAAGCCACCACCCTACGGAAATAAAGTGCCTAAAGTGTTTAAAATGAGCTAAAGTGAACTAAAGAGAAACTGCACCCCCGGCCAGAGGCCGGGGCTAAATACGCTCGACGCGGGGCGTCGAGTTGGCGTAGGGAAAGGCAATATTAATTGGTTCGAAATATGACCCCGCCCACAGGTGGCGGGTAAAAAGGAACAGAAGTGACTCCCACCGCGCGGGGTGGGGGCTAAATAAAGCTTCGCAATAATGACAACCCCCGGCCCCCGGCCCCCTGTAGTAAGTCAAGGTGGTAGTTCTCGGGGGTAAACTCCAAAGCAAGGAAGCTCACATCGAGGGTAAACTAAGAAAGCAAGGGGGCTAACAGGTATTCAGCAGAACATAAACAAACCAGTCCGGCAATTCTACACCATCAAAGAAGGCCTGACGGAAATCGCTTCCATTCGACTACGCTCAAGACAAGTATTTTTTGCTTTTGCCGACAGGCATCCTACGGATTGACAGTATTTGGGCAAACCGGTAAAATGACAGCAAAGCTGTCATTCTGAGCGGAACGCAGTGGAGCGAAGAATCTCCTTGCTGCACAGGAGATGAGATTCTTCGGCTGCGCCTCAGAACGACACGTAAGTGTCGTTTTTGAACTCACCTGTACCCTCGTTTTCTGTGCGGGCAGCACAGGTGCGGGCAATCTTTATTGCGAAACTGTCCAGCAGGAGAATAACCGGTGGCTGACAAAAGAGCGGTAATTTTAGTAAGCGGCGGCCTGGATTCAGCGACAACTCTGGCCATAGCCCAAAGTGAAGGTTTCGAGTGCTACGCCTTGACCTTTCGGTATGGCCAGCGGCATAAGCGGGAAATCGAGGCCGCAAAGAAAATAGCCGATTCTCCGGGAACGGCTGAACATCGGATAATCGATATTGACTTAGCTGCCTTTGGCGGCTCAGCCCTTACTGACTCAGCCTTTGAGGTACCAAAGGACAGGGCCGATTTAGGCAAGCATGACCAGATTCCGCCAACTTATGTACCCGCCCGTAATACTATATTTTTAAGCTATGCACTTGCCTGGGTGGAAGTATTAGGTGCATTTGATATATTCATCGGGGTCAACTCAACCGACTACAGCGGCTATCCCGACTGCCGGGCTGAATTTATAGCCGCCTTTGAGAAGACCGCCAACCTCGCCACAGCAGCCGCAGTTGAGCGTAAAGGCCGATACCATATTCATACTCCGATTATAGATATGACAAAGGCCGAAATAATACTCACCGGCACAAAGCTCGGGGTAGATTACTCATTGACGCACAGTTGCTACGACCCGGACAAACAGGGCAGAAGCTGCGGCCGATGCGACTCGTGCAGATTAAGGTTAAAGGGCTTCGCCGAAGCGGGCATCGAGGACCCCGTTGAATATCGAATAAAGAATATTGAATAAAGAATATCCAAGTGCAATATACGACATATTGGAAAAATGAAGATAAATGAGATATTTTATTCTTTGCAGGGTGAGGGATTTTTAGCCGGAGTTCCCAGTGTTTTCGTGCGTGTCGCCGGCTGTCCTTTACGATGCCGATGGTGCGATACAAAGTACGCCTGGGACCAAAAAGCAGGACAGGAATATAGCGTCGACAAAATCGCACAAACTATCAAGCAATGGCCCTGTAAGTTCGTGGTAATAACCGGCGGTGAGCCTATGATAAATTCAGACCTGCCGCAGTTAGTGCAGGAGCTAAAAGCCGCCGACAAACATATAACAATTGAAACGGCGGGTATTGCCAAGTGGCACGGGCTTCCAGCCTGTGAATTCACGGCCAGGATGGCCGTGCCACAGATGCCCTGCGATTTGATGAGCATCAGCCCGAAATTGAGCAACTCGGCGCCGACCGCAGAAGACAGAAGTCAGAAGTTTTTAAGATTGGATATAGCCGTCTTGCGCGAGCTGATTGATAGTTATGATTATCAACTAAAATTCGTCGTGGACTCAGAGGCCGACTTACCCGAAATTCAGCAGACCTTGGAGAAAATAGGAAAGGTCGATTACGAAAAGGTAATGCTGATGCCGCAGGCAGCCACAAGAGATGAGCTTTTAAATAGATCACCGATGGTTGCTGACATTTGCAAACGCACAGGCTTTGCATTTTGTCAGCGCCTGCAGATTACGCTCTGGAACAACGCAAAAGGAATGTAGCATCTGGTCTTTATTACTCAAGTGTTCCCTTTAGCAGCCTAATATCATCAATCCAAGCAGTGCCTTTGCCATCTATAACCAGATTGAGTTTTATGTTGTCAGGATTCTGGCCTTTTTTCAAAAAGAACGGCGTCTCTACTGCTGTCCAATCGTTGGTACCAGTCAGAGGATTCATAAGGCCCCTCGAAAAAAACTCTCCTTCGCCTGGAAAACAACACCACATCTCGAGGTAAACTCTACCCTGTACATTATCGGTTCGAGCTTTTGCCTGATAAATCAAGCGTGCATTTTCAATATCCATGTCGCCGGTCTCGAATAAGCGTATCGCTACAGGTTTCGCTGCTTCAATCCGCAGAGAGCCGCTGCCATCGCTTGAAATCTGCTTATCGATTGTGACGCCCGACTGAGTTATCAGCCCTTCCGTATTGTCGAGGGCAAATCGGCTAATTTCGGTCACTTCAATTGCATCCGGAGGACTTGCATCAACCAACCGATAGTTTAGATAACCCAAAACAAAAGATAGACACAAATAACCCGCCAGGGAAAGGCCAAAAATGGTATATCCTATAATCAAACCTGCTGCTGCCAGCCTGTTGCCTTGAATTGCAGGCTCTTTCCTGATTTGTCGCCGAGCCAGATGCCCAAAGATTATCCCAGGGACATGAAAAAACGGCACAAGAAACAGTGGTACGACAAAACCAAAGAAAATCACAAAAAGCCAAATAAATCCCGTGGGAATAACAGCTAAAATCGAAAAGACTAAAGATAGAATCGCCAGAATGGAAGTTCCGGCCGGCATAGATTTATTTTGGTTAGCCGGTCTGGCGTTAGTCCCGGCAGTCCTTTTCATCACACCAAGCAGCTCCTCATATTCGTCTTCGCTTATCCTGCCTTCATTGCGAAGCTGTAATAGTTCCTCTTCCGAGGATACATTTGATACATTTTCCATCTTTTAATTTCCCGAAAGTTTTTCAAGTTTATCTTTAGCCTCGGCTACGGTAATCTCATCTGCCCGCAATTTTTCAAGAACAGCTTTTTTCTGAGCGTCCATTTTCGCCAGTGCCTCATAGTTCGCAATCAACCTGTCCAATCTCGACCGTATTGCAGCATATCCGAGCGAGCTTCTTTGCTCTAACGTTTTAATACTGAATCCTGCTAAAAGATATTGCTCTAAGAATTTCTGGTCTTCCGGAGTGAGTCTATCGAAAGAAGTCTGGCTGAAATTGCCTTCAATCTTGACACCGCAGGTTGTACAGGACATCGCAGCCGTCTGCATCGGCAAGCCACAAGAAGGACACAATGTCGAAAGCATTCTTTTTCCCATATTTATAAATATTAGCATAAACAATGGCTAAGTCAACTAAAATTCGGAAAATTAAGAAAAATTCCTAATTTTTTTGATATGCAAAAAGCCTGTTGGCATACAAGCAGTCTCCGAAAAAGGCATTCTCTATCGCTGCGGTTCCATAAGTCCGCTACAGGCAAGCTCGTTGAACGAAGGTCATCTCAATCTAATGCAGAAGACTTGTACAACAATCGCCACTTGCTCAAGATAAAAACAAAACGCTAACAAAGCAAAAAACGCCATAGGGGACGATAACCGTACTTTGTCTCTAAGTGTTCCATCTAAATGTTTGACATATCCAACGCAGCCTCATATTATATGAAAATAATTTGGATGAACTCTATGATGAGGACGAGGTAATGCCTCGTCTTTATTGCTATTGATTGAAAGGTTCTTTTTTTATGCCTAAACGAAAAGTAACTTTGAAAAATAAGCCGTTCGTACTAATCATCCGCGATGGATGGGGATTCAATCCAAATCCGGATGAAGATGAATATAACGCCGTCAAGTGTGGAAATACACCGACAGATGATATGCTGATGGCCGAGTATCCAAACTGCCTTGTCCATACCAGCGGCGAAGACGTGGGCCTGCCGAACGGGACGATGGGTAACAGCGAAGTGGGACATCAAAATATCGGCGCCGGCAGAATCGTCCCCCAGGAATCCGTAAGAATCAGCAAAGCTATTCGCGACGGCTCCTTCTTCGAGAATAAAGAATTTCTGAATTTAATCAAATCCGTGAAAGACAACAACGGCAAAACGCACATTATGGGCCTGTGCAGTAACATCGGGGTACACTCGCTGTTAGACCACCTGTACGGCCTGCTCGAATTAGCAAAAAGAAACGACGTAAAGGACGTTTTTATCCACGCCTTTACAGATGGCCGGGATTCACCGCCGGACAGCGGAGCAGGATACATAGCCGATATTGAAAAAAAGGCCCAGGAAATAGGCGTAGGTAAAATCGCAAGCGTTATGGGCAGATTCTATGCAATGGACCGTGACAGCCGGTGGGAGCGTGTACAAAAGGCTTATGAATGTATGAGGATAGGCAAAGGTATCAAATCAGCCAGCGCGGCAGAGGCGGTTGCCAAAAGTTATGAAAAAGAAGTAACCGACGAATTTATTGAGCCTACGTGCATTGTCAACGAAGACAACGAACCATTAGCCCCGATTAACGATGGTGACGGCGTAATATTCTTCAACTTCCGCGGCGACAGGCCCCGTGAAATCACACGGGCGTTCGTTGAGCCGAACTTCAAAGAATTCCCCAGAACAACCAAACCGGAACTGTATTTCGTCTGTACAACCGAATACGATGCCACTATACCTGCGGCGGTGGCGTTTCCAAAACTGCCAAAGATGAAAAATATCTTAGGTGTATACTGGGGTTCGCTGGGTCTGAAACAATTTCGCTGCGCCGAGACGGAAAAATACGCGCACGTTACATTCTTTTTCAATGATTATACTGAAAAGCCGTTCCCCGGCGAAGACAGGCAGATTGTGCCCTCACCGCGCGTGCGAACATACGACTTAAAACCAGAGATGAGCGCTTACGAGGTTGCTGAGATTGTATTAGAAAGACTTGACTCGAATAAATACGATGTAATAGTAGTCAATTTTGCCAATCCGGATATGGTTGGCCACACGGGCGTATTGTCCGCGGCGATAAAAGCGGCTGAGGCGGTTGATGAATGCGTGGGCAGGATATTGGACAAAGTTAAGACTATGGGCGGGTCAGCAATAATCACCGCCGACCACGGCAATTTTGAGAAAATGTGGGATACGGCAAAGAATCAGCCCCACACCGCTCATACCGTCGGCGATGTGCCGTTGGTTATTTTCGACGAACGCTACAAAGGCTGTGAGCTCCGGGAAAGCGGCAGATTAGCCGACATAGGTCCTACCCTGCTGGAAATGATAGGACTGCCGCAACCAAAGGAAATGACCGGCAAAAGCCTGATAGAATAACGAATATCGAACAAGGAGCTTCGAATTTCGAAGTTCTTCATTCATCATTGGATATTCAAATGCGCTTTCCGGGGACGGGAGAAAATAATGGGACAGATAGTCGTCCTTGACCAGAATATGGTTAATATGATTGCCGCCGGTGAGGTGATTGAACGGCCTGCCAGCGTGGTCAAGGAACTTCTGGAAAACAGCATCGATGCGGGGGCGACAAAGATAACAGTGACCATCGAAGATGGGGGGCGAAAATTAATATCGGTTACCGATAACGGCTGCGGGATGGACGGCGAAGACCTGGGGCGGGCATTTGAGCCGCACACCACCAGTAAAATCAAAACCAGCAAAGACTTACACGGCATATCGACGCTCGGTTTTAGAGGCGAGGCATTGGCAAGTATCGCCTCAGTGGCACAAATCAGGGCCACGAGCAGAATAAAGAGCGAAGCCGGGGCCAATTGCATTGAGATTGATTGCGGCAGCAAAGGCGAAATCAGCCCGGCCAGTGCGGATTACGGCACTACAATACAGGTCAGGGACATATTCTATAAACTACCCGCCCGGCGGAAATTCCTCAGAACTGCCAACACTGAGATGGGCCATATATCCGAGCAATTCACACGTATCGCTCTGGCAAATAACATCCTGGATTTGACTCTTATACATAACGGCAGAGAGCTTTATCGATTGCCGGAAAAAGATGGTTTAAAGCAACGTATAGTCGAGCTTTTTCCGATGCCCGCCGGTGAAATCTCTGAAAATCTGATTGAGGCCGAAAGTAATGAAAAGGGACTACACATACTGGCCCTGATGGGCATGCCAAGCATCTCAAGGACAAGCAATAAATTTCAATATGCATTCCTAAACGGCCGATTCATCCGCGATAAATTTATCTCGCACGCAATAAAAGAGGCCTATCGCGGCCTTCTGGAACCTAACAGATTCCCTGTCGTCTTTTTGTTTATTCGAATGCCCTACGAAGAATATGACGTGAACGTGCATCCAACCAAGATTGAAGTTCGTTTTTATAACGCCAACCTGGTGCATTCGCAAATCCTTGGGGCCCTGCGTGAAAAGCTCTTAGGGACAGACCTCCAGACGCAGGCAAAACTGCCGATAGCAACGAGTTCACCTCGACGAGAAAGTATTTCTCAAAGAGGTCACAGAAGTCAGGCAATTGCTGATGCGATGGCCGAATTTTTCAAAAAGCACAGGCCGATCCAGACGCAAGAACAATTCAGCTATACCTCAAAACAGCAACTCGTTGCTCTGCATCCCCGTGCAGGACAGATAACCGAAAGCCATATCAAAAATCCTGCACCAGAGATTGCTTTGGAACCAAGAAAATTCCTGCAAATACACGACAGTTTCATTGTGGTACAAACTGAAGATGGATTTGATATCATCGACCAGCATGCGCTTCATGAGCGGATAATATATGAGCATTTGTGCAGGCGAATACTCCACAGGACACCTGACGGTGGAAAAAGTAAGCTCGAATCGCAGAAATTGCTGATACCCGAAAGTTTTGAGGTTACACCCTCCGGTGCTGATGCAGTCAAAACCAATGCCGAGCTGCTTGAAAAATTAGGAATCGAACTTGTCCCTTTTGGTCCCAAGACTATGGCTATCCAGGCGTTTCCAACCCTGCTTGCAAAGGCCGACCCGCTCGATTTTGTTCAGGATTTAATCGACTTGCTCGACCGTAAGGACATAAATCTTGATGGGGAAAGATTACTCGACGAGGTTTTGAATATGGCTGCGTGTAAGGCGGCAATCAAGGCCGGTCAAAGACTAACGATGAGCGAAATAGAACAACTGCTTTTGGATAAAGAAAACACCGAGTCCGCAAGTCGCTGTCCGCATGGCAGGCCCACCACAATAAAATTTTCAATATCTGATTTGGAAAAGCAGTTCAAGAGAACCTAATGAATAAATGGTGGTGGCTATTGTTGATAATCTTGTGCCTGGCCGGCGTGGGATTTGTAATATTCGGCACTCAAAAGGCTCAAAA
>Ga0114922_10006400_pt1 | contig 10814 bp, 9 predicted proteins | sample AartaG_FD_100975 | JGI IMG/M metagenome (GOLD analysis project Ga0114922, IMG submission 100975) | Deep subsurface microbial communities from Aarhus Bay to uncover new lineages of life (NeLLi) - Aarhus_00045 metaG | ecosystem: Environmental > Aquatic > Marine > Oceanic > Sediment | place: Aarhus...
CGCAAGGCGGATGGCGCCATGTCGCCATCGAGATCAACTTGCGCAAGGGTGGAACAACGCATCCATTCTTGATGCTGCAATCGCTGACCGACGGCCATTACTGCCGCGACACGGGTCTGTTTCTCACTCCCGGAGGTGAGCCCCGCTACTACTACGCTTCCGACAATCTGGAATCCGAACTCTACCGCGGTCTGCTGCCATTCGACCTGATCGACATCGCCGCCATGAACCGCCTGCACTTTCACGGCACCAATCAAGAGGGCGTCGCCTTCCATCTGATGGGCGCTCTGTCGGAATTCGGCAAGCTGGGCATCGTTTGTATCGGTGCATCCTACGACCGGGCGGAAGCCTATTACCGCGAGACGGTGGACATCCTTGACAAAGAGGGCAAGGCTTGGCTGCGCAATGGAGGCCAATGAGGCGCGGTGAAGCTACTCGCGTTGCGGGGGAAAGACCTTGACGCAAGAGACTATGCAAAGCGCGATCGGCCTAATTGCGCTGCCTTTCATCGCTTGGATGATGAGTGAAAACCGACGGGCTATTTCCTGGCGCGTGCTGGCGGCCGGATTGGGTCTGCAGATCGCAATCGCGCTGGTGCTTCTTAAAGTGCCTGGATCTGAGCAGGCGTTCATCTGGCTCAACGACGTCTTTCTGGCTCTCGAACGGGCGACGAAGGCAGGGACCAGCGTCGTGTTCGGTTATGTTGGCGGCGGACCGCTGCCCTTTCAGGAGTCCTTCCCGGGTGCGAGTTTCGTGCTGGCCTTCCAGGCGCTCCCGATCATCCTTCTGATGAGTGCACTTTCCGCCCTGCTGTTCCACTGGCGTATTCTGCAAGTGGTGGTGGAGGCTTTTTCGCAGGTATTGCGGAGGTCGTTCGGTCTGAGCGGAGCCGTGGGTGTCGCCACGGCGGCCAACATTTTTATCGGCATGGTTGAAGCGCCCCTGCTCATCCGGCCCTACCTCAAACAGTTGTCTCGTTATGAACTCTTCATGGTGATGACAACCGGCATGGCGACGATCGCCGGGACGGTGCTGGTGCTTTATGCCGGTCTTATTGGTGGGACGGTGGACGGCGCCGTCGGACATCTGGTGACGGCGTCCGTCATCTCGGCGCCTGCCGCCATCATGATCGCGCTGATCATGGTGCCACCTGGAGATGTCGAGGCGGCCAACGTTGGCGGCCAGGACACGACGGTCAAATTCGAGCGCGCGCAGTCGACCATGGACGCGTTGACCAAAGGCACCGCCAATGGCTTGGCGCTGTTCCTCAACATCATGGCGCTGCTTGTCGTGTTCGTTGCGCTCGTCAGCCTCGTCAATCAGATGCTCGGCGTCTTGCCGGCCTTTGCGGATGCCCCGCTCACATTGGAACGAATCCTCGGCTGGGTTTTCTCACCGGTAACTTGGCTCATCGGTATTCCTTGGAATCAAGCCGCCACGGCCGGCTCGCTGATGGGGATCAAAACCGTGCTCAACGAGTTCCTCGCCTTTCTCGAGATGTCGAAGCTGGCGCCAGACGCGCTCGACGAGCGCTCCCGGTTGATTATGACTTATGCGCTTTGTGGTTTTGCCAACTTCGGATCCCTAGCGATCATGCTGGGAGGCTTAACGACCATGGTGCCCGAGCGGCGTGGCGAACTGGTGGAGCTGGGTTTACGCACCATCGTCTCGGGCACCCTAGCCACACTCATGACCGGCGCGGTCGTCGGCATCCTAACTTGGTGATAGCGGTTTCAGGTGAGCCGAGTGTGCAGCTATCCGCTATCGGCTCAGCGTTGGGTAAAGGGGGGGCAATTTGGTCCATAGCACCTGGTGCGAACGAAACAGATCTTTTCTCGGTGTCGCATCGTAACTTGCATAACTATCCAGAAACGCCTTTCTTCGAGCAACGGGCCGCCCCACCCGGCGGAGAGCTGAATATGACGCGCGATCATCAGTCTGAAAAACACAGACGAACCGAAACAGCTCCAATGCGGCCGGACACGGCAAACTATGACGTGTTGCTCGTGGGCGCAGGTCTCGCGAATTCCATGATTGCACTCGCTTTAAGAAAAGCCCGTCCGGAGCTATCGATCGCACTCGTCGACCGCGATGCGCAAATCGGCGGCAATCACACCTGGTCATTCCATTCGTCTGATGTAAACGAGGCCGGCCTGGAACTGCTGCGTCCCATGCTTGAGGCGCAATGGACAAGTCAAGAAATTCGGTTTCCCCGACTAAAACGGGTACTCGACACCGGCTACAATTCCATGACTTCGGACCGTTTGCATGCCGCTATCATTCAAACACCTGGGATCGATGTGATGTTGTCGGCACCGGTCGCCCGCGTGGAGCACGACGGCATTGAACTGGAAAGCGGCAGACACATCGCCGGCCGATGCGTCATTGACGGCCGAGGCGCCGTGCCAACAAATGCCCTTGCACTTGGCTATCAGAAATTTGTCGGGCTCGAACTCGAACTCGATGAACCTCACGGCATGAGCCGGCCAATCATCATGGATGCGACGGTCCCACAGTATGACGGGTACCGGTTCGTCTACACTTTGCCGTTCTCGCCGACCCGCATCCTGGTTGAAGACACCTATTACAGTGATGGTCCAGAACTTCATTCCGATCTGCTCTCGGAGCGGGCCCTTGGATACGCCAATGCAAAGGGGTGGCGCGTCGGTACCGTGCTACGACAGGAACAAGGGGTACTCCCGATAACTCTCGCCGGGGACATCAAAGCTTTTTGGGCTGAGGGCGAGACTGGGGCCGCGCGCTCCGGCATGCGAGCCTGCTTGTTTCACCCGACGACGGGGTATTCGCTTCCCGATGCTGTTTTGCTGGCTCAACGGATCGCTGCGGCCAATGCGTTCGATACAAGCAAGATTGATCATCTGGTCCGCCGCCATTCGATCCGGAGCTGGCAGCAAAGATCGTTTTTCCGACTTTTGAACCGCATGCTCCTCCTCGCTGCGCGAGGAGAAGAACGCCGCGACATACTCGAACGCTTCTACTCGCTCCCCACGCCACTGATCGAACGTTTCTATGCCGCCCGGATCACTTCCGCGGACAAGGCCCGGATACTACTGGGACGGCCGCCGCTGCCAATCCCACGAGCGATCAGCCACATCTCCGAAAGCCAAGCCATGGCCACCGTTCTCCAGCGGGCGCAAGGCAGGTCCCATGGCTGAGCAGCTCGATGAAGTTATCGCTCACAGCCGGACAATGATCGAGCGGGGCTCCAAGAGCTTCGCGCGGGCGGCTTCCCTGATGCCTGCCGACACTCGGGACAGCGTTTACATGCTGTATGCCTGGTGCCGTTATTGCGATGACTGTATCGACGATCAGCATCTTGGATTTGCGCAGCCCGATGCCCACTCTAACTCAGCCTTGGACGAGCGGGTGACGATGCTGAGACAAAAGACGCTTGAGGCTTGCCAGGGTGTGCCGGACGGTGTCGAATTCGAGGCTCTCGCACGGGTCGTCGAGAAGCACGCTATCCCGGAGCGTTTTCCGTTGGACCTCATCGAGGGTTTCGCAATGGATGCAGCGGATCATCGGTATTCGACCGAAGAAGATACGCTCACCTATTGTTATCACGTAGCCGGCGCGGTTGGCGTGATGATGGCCATGGTCATGGGTGCACGGGACCGACCGACACTGCTGAGAGCTTGCGATCTCGGCATTGCCTTTCAGCTCACCAACATCTCGCGGGACGTCACGACGGATGCACAGATGGGGCGGGTTTACCTCCCGCAGCAGTGGTTGGAGGAATACCGCCTGCCACCTCGTTCAATTGACGATCCGGCGCACCGTGAGGCGGCACTTCAGGTTGTTCGTCGCCTCCTCGGTCTGGCGGATCGCTATTACGACTCGGCGGGTTACGGCATCGCTCGCTTGCCCTATCGTTGCGCCTGGTCCATTGCGTCAGCGCTACGGATTTACCGAGCCATTGGTACGACGATCCTCAGACGCGGCCCGTCCGCCTGGGACAGCCGTGTCACGACCAGTAAAAGTCAGAAGTTGGCCCACGTCGCCTTGGCCATTGGCGACGCAGCCTGGGCCGGCTCTATTGGGCGCATCCGTGACATGCCACCCCGCGGGCCCTTGTGGACGCCACCTGCGCTTCGCGGAAACGAACCTGGTTCGACCGCAGCGAAGGTAACGGCCGCCGCGTAACTTCAAGCCCCGCCTCTGGCTGCGGCCGACGCCAGGTAGTCCGCATGAGCATCGGGAAGCCGCCACCAGGGAACATCTGGCTGCAGGTGGTGCTCATGGTGATAACCGAAATGAAAACAGGTCAAAAGCGACAGCCACCGAGGAAAGTGGTTGGTTCGCGCGCGGTGCCTGTCGATAAAGGGATTGGCTTCGGGGCAATGCGGTAAATAGGTGCCGAACGTGAACAACTGTAACGACGACAGAAGCGCCGGCAGTGCCCAAAACAGCAGCACGTTCACCAACTGCGCTCCGAAAACCAAGACGTAGACGGCCGTGAGTGCCGAGATGAAAAGGAATTGGCGCCCGCCGAAGTACTCGGTGAAGAACTTCGCGAACCAGCGCCAGAAACCATGCGGAGGCACCTCGTCGAAATCCGGGTCCTCGGCAGTGCCAGAATGACGGTGATGCTGGTGATGCTTGCGCGTCAACGCATCGAAGGAAAAGCCGGCGTAAAGCGTCAAACAGATCTGACCGATGAGCCGATTGATGCCTGGCCGGAAGGGCACCAACGAACCATGCATGCAGTCGTGCGCGATGATGAAGAGACCAACGTAGAGCCAGCACTGCAGGATCACCGCCGGGATGATCAGCCAGGCCAGATCGAACCGCACCGGGATGAAGAATACGCCGGCGATGTGGACGAAGATCCAAGCGCAGATAATCGCGCCGGCCAATAGCAAGCCGATGGAGGCCTGGCGGCGGTTGCTTGCGATCGCATCCGTGCTTGTCATAGCGCCAGCTCCTCTTCGATCCTCGCGCGTCGGTATTGCGTTCATGCGCTTCTACGTAATGTGACCAGGTGGCGGACTACTCGTCTTCAGTGCAATCTGCGTCGAGGAACGGGCGCAGCGCAAGGCGCAACAGCAAAGCGCCAACCCGCGTGCGACAGGCTTCTCCTGCAGCATAGGCTTTTCAGTTAGAGCCCGACCGGTATCGACCAGGGCCTTTGCTGGCCGGTGCGTCGCGTAGGCCAGGCCGGATGCCGGCGAAGAAACCGCCCCCGGTGCTCAAGGCTGAAAACCAAGCGAAGAACGCGGCCGGCCCGGTGAGATCGTCCTACTTGGATTGATCTTGAACTTGAGCGAGAAACTCGTCCAAGAACTTGCTGAGCGCATCCCAATCGGTGAATTCGTGATTGCCGGTCGGCTCGAATGTGCCGCTATTCTTCATGACGACATGCTTGACGATTTCAATCTTGAAATAATCGTATTCGGAGTACTGAAGCGCCCCACCAAGCAGCAATACCTTGGTCGGTTGAAACTTCGTCACCCAGGTAAACCTATCGACGTATTTCTCAGCGGCGGAAAGACCCTCGGCGGTCGCCGCAGACAAGCTGACTGAAATAAACGCCGTTGGAAGAGTGGCAAACCTTTCGCGTTGGGCCAGCACAAGATTGATGATGCTGTCCTGGTGTCGCTCCTGATGAACCGATGCAGCCAGCATCAATGCGTCGTAGGACGACAGGTCGGGAAGTGTCGTGAGACTAGCGCTATCGATCACATCGACCTGATTCTGGCTGGCTGTAATGTGCTTGGAAGCTGTCTCGGCGATCTTCTTTGTCTGTCCCTCGGTTGTCCCGTAGATAATCAGGACCTTCATAGCCTGCCTCCAAATCCAGCGTGTTTTCGCCCAAAATGCATCTCGTTAGATAAACGGCGCGCGGCATCCTTGGCACCTGACGGATTGGCGGCCTCCCCTGACCTGCGTCTTTTGACCAGGGAACGCGCCCGCCTTCTCCGACCGGCGCCGAGAACGTGCGCCCGCAAATGACGCGGGTAAGATGCTGACGGATGTCACCGGGCGCCTTGACCACAGTCATGGAATCCACAGGAAATGTGAGTTATTCGGGCCTTATCAGCGGCAAAAATTATTGACGCATGCCTCAGCCGATCGATTTCAGCATATCACCGACAAAATATGCCACTGCCGCGGCGGCCGTGCCGATTAAGACCGTCTCCAAAGCCGACCACCACGCCGGCGCCAGCGACCATCGGCTTTTCAGAGCGCCAATGAAGGCAAAGACCAATCCGGTCGCGACGATCGAAACCGTGAATGCACCCGGCAGACCCAGTGCGAAGGGTAGCAGTGGTACGGCACCACAAAGAACAAACGCGGTAAATGTGCTGATGGCCGCATTGACTGGAGACCTTGGGATATTGGACAGGCCATACTCGTCTTTCAGCATCGTCTCCACCCAGAGCTCTCGATCGGATGTGATCGCGACCGTCGCGCTTTCCAAGGCTTCACCGCTCAGCCCCTTCTGTTCGAGAAGCTGGCGTACTTCTTCGCGTTCTCCATCAGGGACCCGCGCAATGTGATCGTGCTCTATCTCCCGCAACCGCGTGTAGTCGTCGATCTCCGTCTTGGTGGCGCTATAGTTAGCAGCCGCCATTGAAAAGCCGTCGGCCAGGAGATTTGCGAGGCCGAGAATAATTATGATCCGGGCTTCCAGATTGGCCCCGACAACCCCAGCAACGATGGCGAACGTGGTAACCGCACCATCAATGCCGCCATAAACCCAGTCGCGCAGATAGAATGCACTTGGCTTGCGCGAGAGGCGCTCGCGGATCGCTGACGGTGTGTGTTCTGCATGGAGGTCGTCGTCATTCATTGTGCACGCCACTTTTGACTGGAGACACTTAAACCAGAGCATCTCGTAGCGGCTTTAGCCTCGAATGCGAGTGTTGCCTAGCGAATGGATCATGTCGGAGCGTGATTCATCACAGGATTCCGCCTTCATCTGTTGCCCAGAAGACGGGCCGGGCGCGGAGACCGTGACCGCAGTTACGACTGCCGTCGCGTCGGAATAGCGGCGGCGAGATGGGGCCTTACTGGATGACTGAACCGGTTTGACCTGCGTCCGGCTGTTGCTGAAGTGATTAGTGGGGGTCGATTGCCAAGCCCAATGAGAATGATGGCCACTCTACCCGGACACCTCAGAACTTGGCGCTGACGCCCAGCAATGGCCCGTGCATCGTGAGATCCCATTTAAAGACGCCGTCCTCATAGTCCGTATGGGAAACACGGTACCCGCCAAACGCCGACACACCATTTTCCCATTCGTATCCAACGCCGCCCATTACGTCGTAGAGAAACCTTGATTGTATGCCGAACCCACCGACCATTGCCCAACCCGTCACAAACCAGTTTTCATCGAGCTTCGATCGCCCTCTTGCGCCGATCAGCGGATCGACCCAGGTATCTTCATCTTTGGCGACAGCGTTCACTTTGGTCCCGCCTGCTGCGCCAAATGTTTTGGAGATTGGACCAAAAGAAAGATTTGCTTCGACAGCGACAGATAAGTCGGTGACGACGCCGATTTTCAGCTCAACATCCGTAACCCTGACGCCGGCGAAAACATCCAAGTGTGATCTTGGTGTCTGGTAAGCGCGATAGGTCGCCGCGAATGTCGCGATTGTGTGAGAAAAGGCAACATCGACAATGCCATCGACCCTTGCTTCCCCCGTCAAAGTGAGATCCGCGCCCTGGACCGGTCCAAAGCCCGGGCCCATGATTTCGAGTGTGCCTGTCCGTTCGCCGGCAAATTCTTGGACACTGCCAACCCTGTAGTGAACGGCGTCATAAAAGAAGCCGATCCGGTCATAACGGATGAGGCCTGAACCCATGTAATAGCCGTCAAGAACCTCGAAAACCTGGTCCAGGTTTCTAAAGATCTGAATCGGTGTCACGTTGATTGAAGCCTCAACACCCAGAACGCCAAGGTCCCCGCTCATCCCGGGCACCCAACCATAAATCGGCACTATGGTGGCCTCCCATTGGGCCCGTTGCTCGGCAGGGATTGGCGTATCTAGTATCGGCAGCGGATCGGCCAGATCGGCCGCGCGCCCGTCGGACGTCCAGATCACCGCTAATGCCGCGACTGAAGCTAACAAACCAAATGATTTTACGACAGACGACGTCATCAAAAACGAACCCAACCTGTGGCTGGTTTCGGTCTCAGTGGGTGGCAAAGAAGACCGCAGGCCGCTCGCCACGCATCCCAGGCCGAAACTATGATCTAAATCTGCTAGAGGAAATCGTCGGCTCATCCAAGCTGAAACGCCGTCGCTGTGGCGGATTGTGCGTGCGCTATTACTCTTTGGCAATCGGCCTCTCGATAGGCCCAGGAATTCGGTTCCTTGACCGGCGTATCCGCTCAATTTATCCACACTTATCCCCAACTCGCGGACGCGGACAAACTCGCGATCTCAGAGAGCTTCGGCAAGCCTTGAGATGGTGTTCGCCAATGGCTCCTATCCGACAAGGGCCTTTTCCGATGCCAGCCAGTCCGCGACCCTCTTGCATTGACGAGAAGATAGAAACTCAGCCTGCGTGCAGCACGGTCACAGCCTCTCCAATCGAAACATGCTAACTCCGCTGAATATTCGGCCGGAGTTTCTAATGCGACTACCGCTTGCAATCATAATCTCATTTCTTTTGACTATTTCTGCCGGGCATGCGGAACAGGAGAAAACGGATAATCAGACCGCAGCCGCTCGCTCGCTGATCCCTGAAATGCAACTCGGTCGTCATGAGTACGCGCATCTCAATCCTGGACGGCCAGCCATTGCTCCGCGTGCTCTCCTACCGGATTGGCACGCGATGAAGGCGCGCCTGGCTGAGCAGCATGGCATCACTTTCTCTTTTGCCTATTCGGCACTCTATCAGCGCGCAAGCGATACGGCTTTTGGAGGCCTCGCCGGCACACGCGAACTGCGCGAGCTCTACGACTTCTTGGACCTGACGGCGCCATCGCCGGGACTGCAAAACGAAGCCGCGGGTGGGATCGCTGAACTCTACGGGAAGTGGACGTTCATTCGCGCGGGACACCGAACGCCGGACATATCGCATTCGGATTTGAAAACAGGCATCGGCTAGGCACAGCGGTCAACCCTCAGACGCTGTTCCTCGATAACGGATCGCAGTGGCCAACCGACTCAGCTTTCGGTGAATTCGATACGGCGCTGCTCAACCTTTACTATGAGCAGCACATGCCCGACGGAAAGTTTGGTGTCCGCGTCGGTAAGTTCCTGCCGTTCTCCGTCTACGACTACTTCAGCCTTAAAAACCCGAAGGCGTCGTTCAACGACTTTTCGTTTTCCTTGACGCCGGCGATCGCCTGGACGACCTGGGGCAGGGGGATCACGGCCTACGTTAAGCCGACCAAGCAGACCTACATCAATTTCGGCATCCACGACACCAATTCTGGACCCCAGCGTTGCATCGAGACGTTTTTTAAGGAACGCGAGTACTTCACCGTTGTGGACGCCGGTTACAACAGTCGCTTCAGCTTCGGAAATGGCAACATCCACGCCATGTTCTGGCACACCGACGCGCGCGAGAAGGCGGGTACTCCAAAGGGGCGGGGCGTGACGATCGCCGGGGAGCAGCAGATCGGTTTCATACTGCCGTTTCTTCGCTACGCCTACCAGGATGGTTAGGTCGCGGCGCTTGAGCATTTCGTCTCCAGCGGCCTGGGCTTCAAGGAAGTCTTCGGTCGGGCCAATGATCTCATCGGCATCGGTGTGGGATGGGGTCAACCAGCCAACAAGGACTTGTTCATCACCAATCAGAAGTCTGTCGAAGCCTTCTATCGGTTACATCTCAGCAAAGAGCTGTCGGTCACAACGGGAATAACGTACATCAAGGATCCGCCACTCAATCTGACGGAGGACGAAGTGACGGTGTTCAGTATCCGTGGCCGCTTCGAGATGTAATCGCGCCGGTGGGCGTGCGATATCCCCACCCGTCCGGTGCTAACTTCATCGAACCCGAGTTTCCGAAGATCCGAATCAACTAACCTGCCGGTGCTCAAGTGGTTTCTCTGGAAGGCTGGCCGCGCGGCAATAGTGGGTGGCTTGTTTTTCAGAGATTTGATGGCGCGGAGTTGTTTTTGAAACCGAAAACTCAATTGATACTCTCGTGGCTTGTGGGTGGCTTTAGAGGAATGCGCCACTGGCTCGGCACCGTCGTGGGTTGCGCTTGCTTCGCAATGCTGTTGGCGAATGTCTCCGCCGCCGCTGCCGCCGCCGCAAACCAGAGTTCCGGCGAAGTAAAGACAATAGCGATCTTCATCAGCTCCGATTTCGATGGCTGTTACGTGCCGGGTGTCATTCAGGCCATCCAGCAGTTCACGCAGAATGCCGCGGATGAAATCAACAGCCGCGGGGGTATCGCAGGCTCACCGATCCGCTTGCAGTTTCACGACGACGAGGATGATGCGAAAAAGACGGTTGAGGGGATGAGGACTGCGCTGGCGGACCCGCAGCTGCTCGCGATGATCGGAATCCCGAGTTCGACGCGCGGCAAAGCCGTTTTCGATGAGCTTGGCGATGCGATCCGATCCTCGGGAGTTCCGTTCATCACCGAAGTATCGCTTAACAAGATGTTTACTGAACAGCCAAACGTCTTCACCATGGCAAGCGCCGTCGACAACGAGTTGGAAGTCCTACGCGCTTTCGTGGCAGCGGGTGGCTACAAGCGGCCGGCGTTTATTGGACGCGAGAACGATCTCTATACTGGCGCCATTGGCGATGGGCTAACTCAATTGCCGGATGCGGCAACGCTCGTTGCAGATCACCGGCTAAATATTGAGAATTATGAGCTGTCCC
>Ga0114922_10006401_pt1 | contig 10813 bp, 6 predicted proteins | sample AartaG_FD_100975 | JGI IMG/M metagenome (GOLD analysis project Ga0114922, IMG submission 100975) | Deep subsurface microbial communities from Aarhus Bay to uncover new lineages of life (NeLLi) - Aarhus_00045 metaG | ecosystem: Environmental > Aquatic > Marine > Oceanic > Sediment | place: Aarhus...
CGTTAAAGACTTCCTAGCCTATTACTACAACCATGCTGAAGCCAAAGGCAAGGAAGTAGTCGTCACATACAAAGACAACGACCTCGTTCCCGCGGCAGGCGTGCGCGACCTCGAACTGGGTCAGGAACCCAAGCTCACCTACTACGAGTGGATAACTGACTCGACGGTGGACGACCGTGGTGCGTGGGGTTACGCCAACGACCTGGTCTTCAAAAGCCCGGACCGAGTCATCGACAACCTGATTGACCGCGTCAGCAAGAACGGGTATCTCCTGCTTAACGTAGGCCCGAAGCCGGACGGCACAATCCCGGATGAGGCTCGCAAGCTACTGCTCGAAATGGGTGCGTGGCTGAAGGTCAACGGCGAGGGTATCTACGGCACAAGCCCCTGGATCATCGCAGCCGAAGGCCCGACCAACCTCGGAGATATCCAGCGGCAGGGCTTCAATGAGTCAGACGTTGTCTATACCGGCCAAGACATCCGCTTTACCGTCAAGGGCGACACTATCTACGCAACCTTCCTCGCCTGGCCCGGCAAAAGAGCCATCATCAAGACCCTGCGTGCCCAGGGACTGGAAGCAGACGAGTTCGAAGAAGATGAAGAAGACAAGAAACCCGCAGCCGATGCACCTTCTCTGGCGGGTAAGACATATATTGTCGAATACGAAGGCGACGATTATGAGTGGGTATTCGGCGAAGACGGCGAGGCCACTGTCTCAGGTGGTGAGCTTGGTGCCGGTATGGAAGGTTATTACGAACAGGATGGAACAAACGTATCCCTATCTGTGGCTGATTGGCAAGGTGAGGCTTCCTATGACGGGAAAACGTTGACACTCAATAGTGAGAAAAAGGATACGTCGGTGCCCTCCCTTGTTGGCAAGACACTGACTACCGGTGAAGGCGACGAAAAGGCCACATGGGTCTTCAAGGAAGATGGCCAGGCTCGCGTATCGGGCGGCGAGGCAGGCGATGGCGTGGATGTAAAGTACGAACAGGATGGCCAAAACGTGCACTTTTCGATCGGCGGGGCCATGGAGTTTGACGCGACCTACGATGGCGAAAATTTGGAGTTCAAAGAAGGAGAACAGGACCCAGGATACCCGGGATTTTATAAGGAAGAGATCAAGCGCATCACCATGTTAGGCGATGGCAAGAAACTCGACTGGAAGCTGACGAAGAAAGGGCTGGTTATCCAAATGCCTGACAAAAAGCCCAGCGACTATGCCCACGTCATCAAGATCGAGCGCTACCATCATCCGAAGATTAAGTGATCGAGGCACATGGCACAAAAAGAGTTTGAGGCTTCTACTTGTTGTCCGGCCATGATACGGCATAGGCCGAAATGGAAATGGTCTGTCAAAATTTAAAGGTGATAAAAATAAAAAAAAACACTGTAATGAAAATCACAAGTTCACTGTGCCTGGCCATTTTGATATTTACATCGCCTGCCTGCACCCGTATTGCTGAATGTCCTGCAGGCGACCTGATACTCATCGAGGATTTCGAGTCGGCTTCGTTTGGCCAATGGACAACCGAGGGAAATGCCTTCGGAAAAGGTTCCAGAGAGGACGGCATGGTCGGCTCCCTGGGCAACAGGGTTGCGGCAAGTTCGGGCAGATCAGGTGTGGGCACACTCACTTCACCGGCCTTCACAATTGAGCGTAATGCGATTTATTTGCTGGTGGGTGCTATCGAAATCGACGGCCCCCCGCAGGAAACAGCAATTGAACTTCTCGTGGACGGAGATGTTGTTCGCTCAACAACCCCATCACGGTATCATGCGATGTTCTGGGAATCCTGGGATGTTACCGAATTTAAAGGCCAGAAAGGGCGGATTCGTATCGTTGACAAAGACTCCAGAAGGCCGGCTATGATCTTTGTTGACCATATCATTCAAAGTGATGTCCCTGCCGAGCGTCCACTTCTTGAACGCACCATAAAAGTTACGAAACCTATACTAAATTTTCCTCTCAAGAACGGCTCAGCCCGGCACTATATCGAGCTTGTTGTGGACGGCAAACAGGTCCGCGCCATGGACGTTGAACTGGCCACGGACGACGATATCGACTACTGGGTGGTCACTGACCTGAGCCCCTGGCTGGGCAAAGAATTGCTCATGCGCACGCGCCAACACCCGCTTGGTAATGCGCACATCCTCGATCGGATATCGGTCGAAGACGGTATCCGCGACGCGGACAATCTCTACCGCGAGGCCCTCCGGCCCCAGTTCCACTTCTCGTCCAAACGGGGATGGATCAACGATACCAACGGGCTGGTCTATTACGACGGCGAGTATCACCTTTACTATCAGCACAATCCCTATGGTTGGGACCACAGCCGAAACGACTATAACAAGACGTGGGGCCATGCGGTCAGCACCGACCTGGTCCATTGGATGGAGTTGGCCGGCGTAATTCACCCGGACCATCTGGGTACGATCTATTCGGGTTCGGCCGTGCTGGACGAGCACAACAGTACCGGCTTCCAGACTGGGAAAGAAAAGCCGATCGTAGCCGTCTATACATCCGCCGGCGGCAGAAGTCCCTGGTCGGAAGGCAAAACCTTCAGCCAGTCGATCGCGTATAGTAACGACCGCGGCCGAACGTTCACTCCATACGAGGGCAATCCGGTCCTGCCGAATATCGAATACATTAACCGTGATCCGAAAACCATTTGGCATGAGCCGACCGGCAAATGGGTGATGGTGCTGCACTTCGACGGGCGCGCCATGGCGTTCTTCACCTCAGACGATTTGAAGACCTGGGCCAAGCAGAGCGAATTCGAGAGCCGCTATCTCGTCGATTGTCCTGAGCTGTTCCAGTTGGCCGTGGACAGCGACCGGGATAATAAGAAATGGATTATCTATGGCGGACCCGGCGCCTACTATGTCGGCGATTTCGACGGCAAACAGTTTACTCCCGAAACCGGAATAACGAAATACAGCCGTGGCAACTGCTTCTACGCATCCCAGACCTTCAGCAACGTCCCCGAATCGGACGGGCGGCGCATCCAAATGGCCTGGGGAGTAATCCCTATGGAGGATATGCCGTTTAACCAGCAGCTCCTTTTCCCCGTCGAGCTTACGCTGCACACCACGGACGAAGGGCTGCGCATGTTCGCCTACCCGGTTAAGGAAATCAAGAGCATCCATGGCAAGGAACACGCGTGGACTGATGAACAACTAAAGCCTGGACAGAACATTCTCTCGAACGTCGGCGGTGAATTGTTCGATATTGATGCCCGGTTCGAGATCGGCGACGCTGATGAGTTTGGATTCCTGATCAATGGTTTTCCGGTTAAATACAATATAGAAAAAAGTGAGCTATCCTGCGGAAGGCCGAAAGCAAAACTCAAACCTATCGGCGCCGAAATCCGGCTGCGAATCCTGGTTGACCGCGTCTCAATCGAAGTCTTCGCCAATGACGGCCGGGTGTACATGCCCGTCCGTGCAATTACCCAGCCGGACGAACGAGGGCTCGAAATCTTCACAAAAGGCGGCAACGTCAAAATCAGTTCACTTACGATCCACGAGCTAAAGTCAATCTGGAACTGAATGAATCGGTCTTGACGCACCGACCTAGATCGCGTAAATTGGGCTTGTGAGCGCGAGCAAACAGGTATGAAAGGAGAATTTCGAATGGATAAAAAGATAATAAATTCGGCAGTTCTCACATTAATGTATGTGTGTTTGGCTGGTTGTATGTCGAGCAAAGAACGGGTTTCAGAGGAGGTGTCGAGATTCGGGCCGTGGATACATGACCCGTCCGCGATGCAGTTTGACAACGGTTACTATATGGTTTTTAGTTCGGGATACAGGACGGATTACTCCTCAAGAAGATTGATTAAAGGACTGGGAATCAATTCCTGGTACAGGGACCCTGAAAAGGGAACCTGGCATATGAACGACCTTCTCTTTACAGGTTCAAACAAACCCCAATGGTGGGATAAATATGTGCCAAACAACCAGGGCTGGTTCTGGGCTCCCGATTTACCCTTCAAATGGGTGATGTACTATTCATTTGAGGCGGATAATGACTCCGCTTCCGTTATTGGGCGGGCCGTCGCTACAGGTGAGGCACCGAACTTAAAGTGGGAAGATGATGGCATTGTGCTGCTGATGCCGCACTGCAGACGGGATGATTACACCTGTCCGGTGGCAATTGATCCTTCCGTGTTTACAGATGACAAGGGTAACCTTTACATGGCTTACGGGTCCGGTACGAGCGGTATCTGGATTGTGGAGCTTGATGCTGAGACAGGACATCTGACGGCCGAAGCTGCCCAAGGCTGGTCCGAAGATAACGAGGCATTTCATCATGTTGCATATCGTGACACAAAGATTGATTATATCGAAGCGCCTTGTGTGTACAGGCATCCGAGCAATGGTTATTATTACCTGTTCGTCAACTGGGGCGGATGCTGTAGGGGTTTAGAGAGCACTTACAACATAAGGGTCGGCCGGTCAAGGTCGCCGGTCGGGCCGTATCTTGATAAAAAAGGAAAGGACGTGGTTGATCAAGGCGGCAGTCTGGTGATTGAGTCGAAGGGAAGGTATCTTGGCCCCGGTCATGCGGCTATCTATCGTCACACCGATGGCAGGTATGCTTTCAGCTTCCACTATTATGATGGCGATGATGAAGGCAAGGCCCGATTGGCGGTAAGGGAACTTAGCTGGCCCGATGACTGGCCGGTAGTTTCCGAAACAGACTTTTTTTAAGAACATGGATATATTGACAGGAGAAAGCTATGAGAATTATTAAATCAATCGTAATTGTTGTCTCGTTTGTTTTTTGCAGCCAGTTACTGGAAGGGGCAGACCGGGCCCGGATAAGGGATAAGACGCTGGTAGTGTGGACTGCGCCGGCTAATTTATCGCAGCAAGGCGGCAGTGCCCTGACTATCGATGATATGAAGGGCCACTTTGATGGGATTGTATTCGGAGAAGTTACGAAGGGCAAATGGATGGCCGGCAGTGACCACTTTCGAAGGACCGAAGAGGGGCAGCAAGAGTATGCAAAAGAGACGGCGGGTAAGAACAGATATGTTCAGATTGCAATTGTGTATAAGGGCACCAATGTTACGATTTGCCGCAACGGTAAGGTTTATGCGTCATATAAAATAGAAGACAGGCAAGAATTTGGGCCTGAAAGTATCGTAATGTTCGGTAAGCGGCACGCCGAAGAACTCGAATCAGGATACTATCAGGGCAAAATTGATGATGCGCGAATTTATGATATAGCACTAACGGAAAAGCAGATTGCAAAACTTCGGCCCAACAAGCTTTCCGATATTAAACCTGTCGGGTGGTGGCCGTTTGAGCAAGGCTCAATCGCCGACCAGATGGGCACCTTCGGCGAGGCGTACCTAACGGCGGGAGTGAAAGTGGAAAAAGGCAAGTTGGTGCTTGGAGGCCAGCGGCCGGTAATGGTCGTTGCGCCAAGAGGCTTGCTCGTAGATACTCTTTCGAGGGCGGGGCGGGCGACAGAACACGATACGCTGATCGAGGCACAGAGAAAATTACGTGAGATACTGCTAAGGGACCCATATCGGCCGGTGTATCATTTCGTCATTCCGGAAGGTTTCGGGGAACCATTTGACCCAAATGGTGCGATTTTCTGGAAGGGCAGGTACCATCTTTTCTATATTTTTCAGGACGAGCGGGGGCACAACTGGGGACATGTCTCAAGCGCCGACCTTGTGCATTGGCGGCACCATCCCACGGGACTGGTCGGTGGTATGTTCAGCGGCAATGCATTCATCAATAAAGAAGGCGTGCCTACTATGTGCTTCCATGACGAGCAGCGGGAAAATAACACCATGGCCGTGGCGCTCGACGATGAACTTAATGAATGGAAGAAGCTCGAAATAATCACGCCGAAGACCACCGAAGGCGATAAATATCATGACAGGTATCGTTCATGGGATCCGTACGGCTGGCTGGAGGGCGATACTTACTACGCTATCTTCGGAGGCAAGATGCCCGGTATTGCCAAGTGCAAGAGTCTTGAAGGCGACTGGAAGTATGTCGGCGACCTTTTTGCTCACGGCATTGAGGGCGTTTCGCTAAAGGAAGATGTATCCTGTGCGGACCTGTTCAAAATCGGTGACAAATATATGCTTTTGTGCATCAGCCATAGGATGGGCTGTCGGTATTATCTGGGCGAGTGGAAGCTCGAGCAGTTTTATCCGGCGTTTCACGAGCAGATGAGCTGGGTGGATAATGACTATTTTGCCCCGGAGAGTCTGTTGGACGATAAGGGTAGGCGAATCATGTGGGCCTGGATATTCGACAAACGACAAGAGGATACCAGGGAGGCAAGCGGATGGTCGGGGATGATGGGCCTGCCGCGGGTTTTGTGGTTAGGCGCCGATGGCATGTTGCGGATGAAGGTGCCCGAAGAACTCCAAATGCTCCGCTCCAACGAGCAGAGGCGGGCCGGCCTTACTGTCAAAGCCGACACCGATTTGCCCTTGGAAGGTATTAGCGGAAACAGTATCGAGCTGAAGCTCGAGATTGCTCCGGGTGACGCCGAGCAAGTCGGCCTTAAGGTTTGCTGCTCACCTGACGGCCAAGAGGAAACCTTGGTCTATTATGATGCTGCCGACAAGAAGCTCAAGATTGATACGCGCAAGTCGAGCCTTGGTGAGGGACCAAAAAAGACCGAAGCCGGGCCCTTCGAGTTAGGCGCCGCCGAACCATTGAAGCTGCAGGTTTTCATTGATAAATCCGTAGTCGAGGTCTTCGCCAACGACCGCCAGGCGGTAACGCGGCGAATATATCCCTCCCGCGCCGACAGCCTGGGCGTGAAGCTGTTCAGTAAAGGCGCTCCGGCAACAATCAAAAAATTACAGGCCTGGGACATGATGCCGTCAAATGCTCATTAATAGATCGAAAGTAGGATAGAAAAAACGGACCATTCTACAAAACTTTCAAATCGTTATAATGAGCATGGGTGATACAATATCGGTTTAGCGATTTTGCAGGTTGAGTTTTTTATGTCCTTCATTTTTTCGGAATATGGTTATATCAATTTTTGTAGAGGCAAGAGAATCAAAAAAGGCCATTTCCAGGTCTAGGTTTTTTTGAACAGGTTGGTCATTTACTTCTATGATAACATCGCCTTCTTTAATCCCTGCAACAGCGGCCGGGCTATTTTCCTCTACATGGTCAACCAAAAGGCCAGTCTGGACAGCAAGGCCTTCGTTTAAGACGTGGGTAATAGTTAGTTCGTCTGCTTTTAGGCCAAAGTCCGGAAAGTCAAAATTCTCGGCCAGTTCTTCAATATCCGTTTGGAGCTTTTGGTTGCAAAGATTTATCAAAGCACGGCCGTCAGGAAAATCGAGGGTCTTTATGCTTTGGATAATTTCTTTAATCTTTTCTTTGCCGAATCTCTTTTCGATGACCAGGAATAATCCAAGGGCTGCATCATAGTAATCCCCAGTGTCTTTACCGTCATAAGATTGAGCCCATGTAAACAGTTTCCCGCCCAGATGTGACAATGCCGAAAAGGGGTGTTGCTGTCCATAATTCGGCGGCAAGTCCGGTCTTTTTGACTTTGCCGTCCTGCAGGCCAACAGGCCTGTATAATTGGCGAAACCATCGCGGAACCATCTTGTTTTATGTTTGATGTGCCATTCGAATATGAACCAATTAAAGCTCAAATCTCCGAGAACCAATTGAGGCGACCAAGGAACAAAAAGGGACATTTCTGTAATCTCGTGCAACACTGTGAACGGATATATTGGATTTGCGGTTAGAATATCTTCATAATCTTCATTCCGGGCCTCTACAAACATTGGAAAGCAGAACTGGTTTGGTTCATTGGTAATTGTGAACTCGATGCTCTGGGGGATCTGGTCGACTCTTATGAGGTGAGCTTTAGGTTTGATGATGATTTCGAGGCCGGTCTGGTTTTCTACATGGGTAATGGTTTGCGTTAATTCAGTGTGAATGCTTTCTGCTTGTTTTGAAAGACCTTTTTGATATTTGATTACAGCTCTATCCGTTGAGATCTGGTCTTCAAAGTTCATATCCTTCAACATGGAATCTGTAATCTTGTGTGACGTCGTCTTGAAACCTCCGTGTGATGTTGATTTGCGACGTTTATTCTCAGGATTGTAGAAGGTTCGTTTAGTGATTTCTCTGTTGATGGAACAGCCACTAAGGGCAAATTCCAGCACTAGTGCTAAAAACAGTAGAAACGAAAGCTTCCTCATAAAGTCCTCGATCCAACAACAAAAATGGCAATTAAGGCAATTGCTTTGGTCGACGGGATTTTAAGGTTATTTGTTTGGATTCGCAAGGAGGATTATGGAATCGCTACGCGATGGCTATTCAGCAGATTCCTCGGCAAGCTCGGAATGACATCGAAAATAAAAACTTGGATTCCAGAAACAGAATGGGCACTGCCTTCAGGCAGGAAGGATAATGCTGACCAAACTACAAAACTGTCTCTATTTTATTTACACCAAGAAGTCCTTTTAGTATAAAGATAACAAACGCGTTGTATCTTTGGGCGAAGATCCAACTTTTTTAGAAATTCTCGCCTTTTTTTGGGAACCATAGGCACACCGAGACCGACTTACTATTAAGCGATGAACAAACAAGAGAAGCAGATATATACTGAACTGCTGGTTATTCGCTGTCAGCAGGGAGAAAAAGAAGCATTCGAGTTGATAGTGAAACTATGGCAGAAGCCCCTGTTGGTGTTTGCGATGCGATATCTTGACCAGGAGATAGACGCGTGGGATGTAGTACAGGAAACTTGGTTTTCAGTAATCAAAGGGCTCAATAAATTACAAAATCCAAGTTTGTTTGTATCATGGCTGTTTCGCATTCTGACAAATAAGTGTATTGACCGAATTCGGAAAAAAAAGTCGGAAGTACGCCGGTTGGAACAGGCAAGCATTGAAATGGGATCATCGGAAACTTCGAATGAGAATGAATCTTTAAGTCAAGCCATTCAGAAGCTGTCAGATGAGCACAAGGTACTTATCACGCTTCGATTTGGACAAGGATTACGGATTGGGCAAATAGCCGCAATATTAAACATAGCTGAAGGAACCGTAAAATCGAGACTGCATCGGACACTGGCACGATTGCGTGAAATTTTAGGAGACACAATATGACCGAGGAACTGGAACAAAAACTTAATGAACTTTTCGGATTGAAGAAACAACTTGAAGAAATAACGAATGGAAAACAGAAAACGGTTACCTCGCCGGTACTTGAGCAATACAAGAAAGAAGCCAGGTCTGCTCGAATCCGCTTTTGGGTTGGGATCGCAATCGGCATCGTCTTTGTAGAGCTTGGAGTAATGGCCCTTACCGCCACAGAGATTAGGGTAATAGGCTATGACGTCCTAACTGGACCATTCAAGTTTGTTTTGATTGGGATTGGGATATTGGGACTTTATATTCCACTTGCCGCAAAACTGGCTTATCGCATTAGTCAATGCAAACTGTCAATTTTGCAGGAAATGAAACAGTTTGAGTTGCGAATTACGGAAATGCTGAAAAAGTGATTTCACAAACTCACAGGTAATGTCGGAGAAACTGTGAAAGCTGCTCATCCTACAAAACTTTATCTTCTTCGAACGTCGAGATATACGGCGCCGAGGATTACGAGGCATCTTTGCGTCTTGAGTGGTTAAAGTCTTTTATTCGATGCCGAGTTCCTTTTGTATTTGTTCAAGTGAGATTCGCTTTGTTTCCGGCATGATAAAGTGCACCCACAGTAGTTGCATGACCATAAAGCCGGCGTAAATAACAAACACATATCCACCTAATTTCGTTGCAAACAAGGGGAATGTCTGTGAGATAACCGCCGCCATAAACCAGTGTGTAAAACTTCCGAGCGCCTGGCCTCGAGCACGAACACGGTTTGGAAAGACTTCGCTGATAAAGACCCATATCACGGCCCCCTGGCCGAATCCATGCGCTGCAAGAAACACCATCAGGCAGATAAGGACTAAGGCTCCCCCCCCCGAAACAAACGCATATGCGGCGCCTAACAGAGAAACGATGTAACCAATAGAACCAATATACATCAATTTCTTTCTACCAAAATGGTCGATAATCACCATTGCGAAGATGGTAAAGACCAGCATAACGAATCCAACCACTATTGACTGGAATAAAGCTGATTTTGCGCCATAACCAGCCATCTGAAAAATATCTTTGGAATAATAGAGCAACGCGTTAATCCCGGACAGTTGATTAAATGCCGCCATCATTACTGCCAGCGTAATGGGTTTAAAATACATTTTGCAAAAGAAAGGCTCCTTAAGAGTGTGATGTTCAAGGTCCAGAGAAATTTGAATTTCTTTGATTTCTTCTTCGACAGAGCCGGTGTCGGTCCCGACTTTATCCAATATTCCTGAGGCCTCGTCTATCCTGCCTTTGGCGACCAGCCATCTCGGGCTTTCGGGATTGATGAAAAGCAAAGCAAAAAACGCCGCTGCGGGTAATGCTTCAATCCCGAACATCCAACGCCATTCGATCATTCCTAGATTAAATAAAGATATTATATAGTTTGAAACATAAGCCATTAATATTCCGAAAATGACATTGAACTGTACAAATGCGACCAGTCGGCCACGGAAACGAGCAGGTGAAATCTCGGCCGTGTACATCGGAGACACTACCGATGCGCCCCCGACGCCAAGTCCGCCAATGAAACGAAAGATCATGAATGAATACCAACTCCGTGAAAATGCACAGCCGACCGCAGAGATGAAATAAAGAGCAGCCAAGATAAATAGTGCTTTACGTCGTCCCAAAATATCGCTGGGACGGCCAATGGCCAGGGAGCC
>Ga0114922_10006402_pt1 | contig 10812 bp, 8 predicted proteins | sample AartaG_FD_100975 | JGI IMG/M metagenome (GOLD analysis project Ga0114922, IMG submission 100975) | Deep subsurface microbial communities from Aarhus Bay to uncover new lineages of life (NeLLi) - Aarhus_00045 metaG | ecosystem: Environmental > Aquatic > Marine > Oceanic > Sediment | place: Aarhus...
AGGACATGATCGCCGCCGCCGACGCCCAGATGGAGGCCCTGGGCTACACCGAGCACGGAATGCGCCACGCCTCCGAGGTGGCGGAGCAGGCCGCCTACATCCTGGCCGGACTGGGAGGGCACGATGAGCGCACCGTGGAGCTGGCGCGCATGGCCGGCCTGCTGCACGACATCGGCAACCTGGTGTCCAGAGAGATGCACGCTCAGACCGGCGCCTTGCTCGCCCTCGAGACGCTGCGAGAGATGGGCATGCCGACCGTCGAGGGCGCCCGCATAGCCGCTGCCGTCGGCGGGCACGATGAGGCCGAGGGCGGAGAGCCGACCACCGCGATCGGGGCCGCGGTCATCATCGCGGACAAAGCCGACATCGCCCGCGAGCGCGTGCGCAACCCCATAATGGCCGCCTTCGACATCCACGACCGCATCAACTACGCCGCGCGCGAGACCTCGCTCACCGTGGCACCCGACGACGGCACTATCACGCTGGAGCTTGCCGTTGACACCGAGATCGGCTCGGTGATGGAGTATTTCGAGATATTCCTCTCGCGCATGGTCATCAGCCGGCGTGCGGCGCGGTTCCTCGGCTGCGAGTTCCGCCTGGTCATCAACGATGTGCCGCTGATCTGACAGCCGACTGCCGACATCCGACCACCGACTACCGACTTCCGACTACGACAACCGGATTGACGTTGCCCCCGTTCCCAAGTCGGTCGGTTGCCGTCAGTCGGATGTCGGATGTTTGCCGTTTGCCCATTGCCTGCCGTTCTGATATAATCGCCGCGGAGCCGGTGAACGGGAGCGGAAACGGCGGACGAGGTCGGGACCGCCTTCGCCAACTTGCTCCCCGACTTGGGCACGGAGCGCAAGCGGTCCGCTGGGTAGATGACAGCTTCCGCTTGCCCTGCCCTCTCCTTTCCCCAGCGCAGGGCTTGGCCTGCGACCCGCCGCTATTTGCGCTAACAGGAGGCGCGGGAGAATGCTGGACGTAAAACAGATCATGGATATCCTGCCGCACCGGTATCCGTTCCTGCTGGTAGACACGATATTGGAACTGGAGCCGGGCCAGCGAGCGGTGGGGACGAAGAACGTGACCATCACCGAGCCGTTCTTTGCCGGCCACTGGCCCGGCAATCCGGTGATGCCGGGGGTCCTGGTGCTGGAGGCGCTGGCGCAGGTCGGTGGCATTCTGCTGCTCACCTTGAAGCCCGACAGCGGGCAGCTAGCCTTGTTCGGCGGCGTGTCAAAGGCGCGCTTCCGCGAGCAGGTGCGTCCCGGCGACCAACTGCGGCTGGAGGTGGAGATGCTGCGCCGCAAGGGGAACATCGGCAGGGTGAAGGCGGTCGCCACCGTCGAGGGAGTGTTGGTGGCCGACGCGGAATTGACGTTCGCGCTGACCGACGTTGACGACGATGACAGCGAGAACTGGCCCCGCCAGCCCCGGAGGCAGTCATGAGCATACATCCGACCGCCATCGTGGCCGGGGGAGCGCAGTTGGGCGCCGAGGTGACCGTGGGCCCTTATACGATCATCGAGGAGGGCGTCCAGATCGGCGATCGCTGTCAGATCGGGCCGCACTGCGTGATAAGGCCCAGGGTGAGGCTCGGCTCAGACTGCCAGCTTGACGTCGGGGTCGTGTTGGGCTCCGCTCCCCAGGATCGCAAGTTCGGGGGCGAGGAGACCTTCGTTCAGATCGGGGATAACAACATACTCCGCGAGTACGTGACCATTCACCGGGCCACGGGCGAGGGCGAGGCCACCATCATCGGCGACGACAACTTCCTGATGGCATATTGCCACCTCGGGCACAATGTCCGCCTGGGCAGCCACATCATGATCGCCAGCTACACCGGGGTAAGCGGCCACTGCGTCGTCGAGGACAACGCTAACCTCGGCGGGCTGACGGGGCTTCACCAGTACGTGACCATCGGCAGACTTGCGATGGTCGGTGGATGTGCGCGCATTGCGCGCGACGTGCCGCCCTTCACCACCGCAGTGGGCAACCCCTCCGAGATAGTCGGCATCAACTCGGTGGGATTGCGGCGGCATGGCGCCACCAAAGAGCAGGAAGTCGCCGTGCGGCAGGCCTTCAGGCTCCTGTTTCGCTCCCAGTTCAACACCTCCGACGCGATTGTGGCGATCAGGGAGCAAGGGGAACTCACCGAGCACGTGCGCGAACTCATCGAGTTCATGGAGCGGATTGGAAGAGGCCGAGCGGGTCGCCAGGTCAACCCACATTAGAGGGCAAAGGGGAAAGGGCAAAGGGCAAAGGGGAACGACAGAGGCTGGATGCCTGAGCCGTTTGCGGTCGGTCCGAGGTCCGATGTCCGATGTCCGATGTCCAATGTCCGACGATCTTCATCGTGGCCGGCGAGGCTTCGGGGGACCAGCATGGAGCCATGCTGGCCCAGGCCCTGCTGGAACGCGCCGAGGTCAGCCTGGCGGGCGTCGGGCAGCAGCGAATGCGGCAGGCGGGCGTTGAGTTGCTCTTTGACAGCACGGGCTGGAGCGCCATCGGCGTGATGGAGGCCCTCAGGCGCGTTCCGAAGCTGCTGCTGCGGGCCAGGCAGATGATACGGTGGCTCTCGCAGCACCCTCCCGACCTGGTGGTGCTCGTGGACTTCGGCGCCTTCAACGTGCGGCTCGGACATCAGCTCAAGAAGAAGCAGGACGTGCCCATCCTTTACTACTTCCCGCCCCGCTCGTGGTCACGGTCCGCCCGAGGCTTCGAGAGCCTCGCCAGGATTGCAGACCGCGTGGCGACGCCCTTTCCGTGGTCGGCCGAGCTTCTGCGCGCCTCGGGGATAGACGCCACCTGGGTCGGCCACCCGGTTGTAGATCGGATATCGCCGCCGGATGATCGCGGGCCGGTTCGAGCCAAGTTGGGCCTCGACCCGCACGCGCCGGTGGTGGGGATACTCCCGGGCAGCCGCCCCGCCGAGATAGGCTTGATCGCGCCGCTGTCGCTTGGGGCGGCGAAGATCGTCCGCCGGGCCCTGCCAGACGCTCAGTTCGTGATCTCCGTGGCGCCGACGATCAAGCCGAAGGCCCTGGAGGCTCAGGTCCGCAGGGCGGGGCTGGGAGGCGTTCGGCTGGCCCCCGGTACGTCCGACATCGTGCGCGCCGCTGACCTCGCGATAAGCTGCTGTGGCACCGCGACCCTGGAGGCCACCGCCGCGGGCTGCCCGATGGTCGTGGTCTATCGCGGCACGGCCCTTATGCGGCTGGAGTATCTGCTGCGCCCGCCGAAGCTGGAGCACGTTGCGATGCCCAACATCATAGCCGAGCGCCGGGTCGTGCCCGAGCTGCTGGACCGGGAGGCGACGCCGGCGGCCGTCGCTGAGGCGGCGCTGAGCCTGCTGGGCGATCCGGACCGCCTGGCGCAGACCCGGCGGGAGCTGCTGGAGGTGAGGGGTACTCTGGGGCCGCCGGAGGTGTCGGGACGTGTCGCGGAGATCGCCCTGGAGATGACAGGGATCCGACATCAGACCTCGGACATCGGACCTCGGACCAACGGCTGATGCCCGGGGGCCACGGCAGGGCCAGGTGTTATTGGTCCGATGTCCGAAGTCCGATCTGGGTTGTCGGGGAACACCTATGACCGGCTCCGCTGAAGCTGGCAATCGCAACAACGTAGCCGCGCAACTGTCCATCACCGCGGCTCACAATAGCACGGGGATGGTCAGGCTGTGGGCGTACGCGCGGGCCTTCCTGGTGCGCAGGCGAACCTTCCTGGGAATGGTAGTGGCTTTCGCGCTGCTGCTCGTGGCTGATCCCAGGCTGCCCTCACTTGTCGCGGGCGCAGTCCTGATGGCCGGCGCGCACACATTGCGGCTGGTCTCCTCGGGCTACCTGAACAAGGACGAGGCGCTCGTGACCCGGGGGCCCTTCGCGTGGTGCCGCAATCCGCTCTACCTGGGCAACTTCCTGGTGTCGGTCGGCTTTGTGGCGATGTCCGGGCAGTGGGCGGCCCTTCCGCTTGTGCTGCTGCTGTGCACAGCGACACAGGTGCCGACGGTGACATGTGAGGAGCAGTTCCTGAGGGAGAAGTTCGGGCAGCGATTCGAGCAGTACTGCCGACGCGTGCCACGATGGTTGCCGCGCATCCCGCGCCGGCCAGATGAGAGCAATGAGCTGCAGGCCCAGGAGCCCGGCTTCAGTTGGGCGCGCGTGCTGAGCAACCAGGAGCATCTGAACATCATCTCCGCCTGGCTGATGGCAGCGATGTTTATCGTCGAGATGGTGAAGTAGGCTTATGCGGGACCTCTGGTACCTGAGGATGTATCTGCGGCCGTACTGGAAGGCCCTGGTTCTGGCCCTGCTGGTGATGGGCATCTCCGGGGGGCTGTCGGCGCTGGCGCTGGCCCGGACCCAGCCGGTCTTCGAGGGGGTGCTGGGCGAGTTCGAGACCCTCCCGGACGCCGAGGCCCGGGCGCGGATGGATGACCTGGTGGGTGCCTGCCTGCAACTGTTCGTGATTCTGGTCGTCGCCGCTTTCGCGGATGGCGCCGCGATCTACCTGGGGGAGTACGTGGGCCAGCACCTCCTGGTCGAGCTGCGCCAGGGCTTGTTCAATCACCTCCAGACCCTGTCAATGAGCTTCTACGACGCCCGACGCTCCGGCGAGCTGATCTCGCGCGTCAACAACGACACCGGCATCCTTCAGCGCTCCCTGGGGCCCAACCTCGCCTGGCTGGTGGTCTGCCCGATAGCCGGCAGCGCCATGATGGCCAAGATGATAATGCTGTCCTGGCGGCTGACGCTGGGGTTGGCCATCATCATCCCCGGCGTGACGCTGGTCACCGTGAGGATCGGCGCCCGCATCCGGACTCTCTCCCGTCAGGTGCAGGAGAGGCTCGAGGACCTGACCACCGTGCTGCACGAGGCCATCGCCGCCGTGCGCGTGATCAAAACCTTCGGGATGCAGCGCGAGACCACCGAGCGCTTCGATCGGGACAACAGGCGAGTTCTGGCCACAGAGATGGCAGCAGCGCTCACCCGCGCCATGAACTCGCCGGTAGTTGGCATCCTGGTCGGCCTGGGAGTCGTCGGCATCCTCCTGCTGGGCGCCACGGAGATCCGAACGACGCCCTTAACCGGTGGCGGGCTGATGACGTTCGTCATACTGCTTCAGGGCGTCGCGAGCCAGGTCAACCGGCTGGCCCGGGTCAATCTTTCCCTCCAGCGGGCGGCTGCCGCGGCCACGCGACACCGCGAGCTGCTGGACCACCACCAGAGGCTGTCGGTGGTCGAGAACCCGATCGAGCCGGAGCGGGTGGAGGGGCGCATCACCTTCGAGCACGTGTCCTTCGGCTACCAGGGTCGGTCGGCCGCGCTTGATGACGTAAGCCTCAACGTAGCGCCGGGGGAGGTCCTCGCGCTGGCGGGACCCAGCGGCGCTGGTAAGACCACGGTGGCTAACCTCATCCCGCGCCTGTACGACCCGGAGCAGGGCCGCGTCCTGCTTGACGGGGTGGACGTGCGGGAGATGGACCCGCAGACGCTGCGCAGCCATATGAGTCTGGTGCCGCAGGAGACGCTGCTCTTCGCCACCAGCGTGAGGGAGAACATCGGCTACGGGCGTCCAGGGGCCACGTACGAGGAGATCATCGAGGCCGCCAAGACCGCCAATGCCCACGATTTCATCATGCAGCTTCCTCAGGGCTACGATACCCAGGTTGGTGAGCGTGGCGCCCAGCTCTCGGGCGGGCAGCGTCAGCGCATCGCCATCGCCCGAGCTGTGCTGCGTCAGCCCGCGATCATCATCCTCGACGAGGCGACCTCCGCCCTGGACCGAGAGAGCGAAAGAGCCGTGCACGAGGCGCTGCTGGAAGTGCTGCTCGGCAGGACCGCCATCATCATCGCACACCGTCTCTCCACGATTCGCAACGCTGATCGCATCGTCGTGCTGGATCACGGACGCATTGCCGACACCGGCACGCACGACAAGCTGATGGCCCGGAGCGGCCTCTACGCGCGCTTGCACCAGGCGTGGGAACAGGAGGCCTCTCTCGAGCCGCGTGATCGAGATCTGAGCGAGACCCAATGAAAGCCAACGAGGGCGCACAATCGCGAGGCCGCTTGAGCCTCACCTGGGTGGTCTACAACGCCATCGGCGTCGTGCTGCTGCCGCTGGTACTGCTGTATATGTTCTGGCGCCTGGTTTTCCGCAGCAAGTCACTGGTGGGGCTCAGCGAGCGCCTGGGCGCCGTGGCGCACCGGCTGACGCCTTTGCAGGGGACGCAGGACCCGATCGTCTGGATACACGCGGTTTCCGTGGGCGAGGTGGCGGCGGTCGAGCCGATCCTCCAGCAGATACGCCTGGCGGAGCCGATAGCGCGCATCGTCGTGTCCACTACCACGCCGACCGGGCGAGAGATGGTGCGGAGCCGTCACCTCGACCCGGATGCGCTCATCTACTTCCCCTTCGATCTGCCGCTGGTGGTGGCACGCGTGCTGGATGCGGTGCGCCCGGACGTGCTCGTGCTAGTCGAGACGGAGCTGTGGCCCAACCTGCTGGAGGCCGCGCGCCGGCGAGGCGTGCGCGTGGCGCTGGTCAACGGCCGCGTATCGGACCGCTCCTACCGCTGGGCGAAGCTGTTCCGGCCGCTCTACCGCTGGAGCCTGAGCAACATCGAGGTAATGTGCGTGCAGTCGCAGGTTGACGCCGACCGGCTCGCGGACCTGGGCGCGGAGGCTTCGCGCGTCATAGTGACCGGCAACTCGAAGTTCGACGAGGCCTTCCCGACGGTCGCGGAGGCGGAGGCCGCCAAGGTCCGCCAGGACTTCGGCTTCTCCCAGGACGCCCCCGTCCTCGTCGCCGGCAGCACCCACGAGGGCGAGGAGGACATCGTCCTGGAGGCCTTCACGCGCCTGCGTGTGAAGCAGGCCGACCTGCAACTGGTGATAGCGCCCAGGCATCCCGAGCGGGGCGGACGCGTGGAGCAACTGATCCACGAGCACGGGTACCAGGCCTACCGCCGCAGCCGGGCCCTGGACGCCGGCGGCCAGGACCCACTCACCCCGGAGCCTGAGAACGACGCCCAGGTGTGCGTCGCAGTGCTCGACACCATCGGGGAGCTGGCACGCGTCTTCACCATCGCCACTGTCACCTTCATGGGCAACAGCCTGGTGCCCGGCGGCGGCCACAATATCCTGCAGCCGATCGCCCAAGGCAAGGCAGCGCTCTTCGGCCCGCACATGGCGAACTTCCGGGATATCGCGGCCATCGCCATCCGCGAGGGCGTGGGCATCCAGGTGGCGGGCATGGATGACCTCGCGCGAGAGACGCAGCGCCTCCTCAACTCCGAGGGCGATCTGGAGCTTGTGGCCGCGCGCGGGCGGCGCCTGATAGAGAAGTACGCGGGCGCATCCGCCCGTTGCGCCGAGCGCGTTGTCGCAATGTTGTAACGGCGGGCAATGGGCAATGCGGAACGACAAACGGCAAGGGCTAACGGCAACGGCTGACGGCCTGGAAGACCGCTGGCGGCGGGCCGTCGGAGGGGACGCATCCGGCCTGGAGGCCAGGGCCGTCAGGGCGCTGTTGAGCGTGGCGAGCGGCGCCTACCTGCTGGGCCTGAAGGTCAACCTGGCGCTGTATGATACGCGCCTGATGCCCCGCCGCAAGCCTGTGCTACCGACGGTGAGCGTCGGCAACATCACCCTGGGCGGCACCGGCAAGACCACCACCACCCGGCACCTGGCACGCCGACTGCTCCAGGAGGGCGTGATCCCGGGGATCGTGCTGCGCGGGCACAAGCGCAAGCGGGGACCGGCGAGCTTACTGGTGTCCGACGGGGAGCTAAGCCCGGCGTCCGTGGCCGAGGCTGGCCTGCCCGCTAACCTGTCCCCCCTGGCCCTGGCGAAGGGGGATACTCTGGCGAAGGCGGGCGACGAGGCCCTTATGCTGGCGCGGACCACGCCCGGCTGTGCGCTTGCCCTGGGCAAGCGCCGCGAGGCGGTGCTCAGGTTGCTAGCGCAAGCCACACACGCGCAGGTGGCAGTGCTCGACGATGGCTTTCAGTACTTCCGCATGCAGCGGACGTGGGACCTGGTTCTGCTGGACGTGACCTTTGACCTGGCCAGGGCACGGGTCTTTCCAGCCGGCTATCTGCGCGAGCCGATGTCGCACTTGAGCCGCGCCACACACCTGCTGCTGACGCACACCAACCTTGCGCCCCGCACGGAGATCGAGACGACCGTGGAGATCGCGCGCCGACATAACCCGGTGGCCCCGATTATGCACTCGCGTCACGTCTGCACGGGCCTCTACCGCCTCGACCAGCCCGCCTCCAGCATAGCCCCCGACGAGCTGGACGGGCTGTCGGTGCTGGCGGTCTCAGCCGTCGGGAATCCGGGCTCGTTCGCCGCAACGCTGCTGGGGCTGCGGGCGAGGGTGGCCGAACAGGTGACCTTTCCCGATCACCACCATTACGTCGCCTCAGACTGGCGGCACGTGCGGGAGGCGGCGCGGGTCCATTCGCCCGACTGCGTGGTCGTTACCGAGAAGGACGCCGTCAAGTTGCCGCCGGTGCCCACCGACCTGCCCCCGATCCTGGTGCTCGTCGTGGACCTGGAGATAACGCGTGGTGAGGCAGAATGGGAGGCGCTTGTCGCCTCAGTGAAGAGTGTCTGCGATGAGGACGCGGCTGCCCAGGAAGATTGAGTACGACCTGTTGCGCCGGGTGGCGCGCGGGTTCGCAGGCCTTGCCCGGCGCTTGCCCCTGCGCTGGGTGCATCGGCTCGGTAATGCCAGCGGACGGATCGTCTACGCCTTGACGCCCAGGAGACAGCGGCGGGCCGACCGAAACCTGGTCGCGATCTTCGGCGAGCGCTTCGACGCCAGGCAGCGCAAGCGCATCCGTCTGCGATCAACCCAGAACGTGGCGAAGACAATGCTGGAGCTGCTGCGTCTACCGGTGATGTCAGACGCTGAGTGGGAGCGGCAGATAACCGTGCGAGGGCGCGAGCACGTGGACAAGGTGTTTGCCGAGGGCCGCGGCGCTGTCCTTGTGACCGCTCACTTCGGCAACTGGGAGCTGGTCGCGGCCACGTGCGCGCGGTTGGGCTGGGTCGGCAAGGTCATTGCCCGCGACGCCAACGATCCGGCGACCGCGGACATCATCAACTCCGCGCGCAACAGCGTTGGCGTCCAGGTCCTCGCCCGCGAGAAGATCCGAGAGATGCTGCGCACGCTCAGGAAGCCCAACTTCCTGGGCATCCTCCCCGACCAGCACGCACTCTCCGGCGGCATCTGGGTGGACTTCCTGGGGCGCCCGGCCTCGACCTTTACGGGACCGGCGACGCTGGCGCGCAGCACCGGCGCGGCGATAATCCCCTGCTTCGGCAGACGCCGCCCCGACGAGACGATTGACGTCTACTTCCTGCCGCCGCTCGATCTTACGCGCAGCGAAGACCGTGAGGCCGACGTCCGCGCGGGGACGGAGGTGCTCAATGAAGTCCTCGGCAACGAGATCCGCAAGCACCCCGAGCAGTGGCTGTGGCTGCACAACCGATGGCGAACGGCGGAGCCCGGAGGCGAGAGGCTGGAGGCTGGAAACAGCTAACGGCAGGCAATGCGCAACTTGTCCCCCGTAGCCTTGGCGAAGGCGGGCCTGACTCCGCTCACCCTCAGGGAGGTGACTGACGAGTCGGGCTGGAAAGCCCGACTTACGGAGGGCAATACCTCGTGCGTTCCGAACCCATCATCTACCCATCCCGCCGAGGCGGGATTGCGCTCCGGTCGCAGGGCGACTTGTCCGCCGAAGCCTTGGCGACGGCGGAAGCCCTGCGCTGGGGAAAACGGACTGGCATCCAGCATCCAACATCCGCCGTAGGGAGAGACGGCGTGCGCCCGGCCCTCACCCAGTTGCTCAATGAGGTCGTCAACACCCGCACGAAGCTGAACGTGCTCCAGTACTTCCGCGGCAATCCCCGTGCACTGGAGACGGCCGGCAGCATGAGCGGACGCCTGCATCGGCCACCGGAGGGCCTGGACGTGGCGATGGACCAGTTGGCAAGGGCCGGCGCGTTCAGGACCGCGCGCTCGGGGGCCGCCCGCGAGAGAGTCTATGCCTACGCGCCCACCGAGCAGATGCGCGAGAGGCTCAAGCTCCTGTGGGCGGCCCTGGATGGACCGAACCGCGACGAGTTCATGCAGCAACTGATCCAGCGAGAGGGCGAGGTCCGCTGGCAGGAGGTTGCCGATCTACGCCGCCTCGATGACCTCAAGGGCCGCTTTGTGTCGCTGGTCTCTCACAAGCTGCGCACGCCCTTGACCGTGCTCAAGGGCCTCCTGGACACGCTGGTGCTCGAGCCCGAGATGCCCACGGAACGACGCGCGAGGCTGGTGGGGCTCGCCCACAAGCACTGCGATGACCTCATCGGGCTCATCGAGAGCCTGCTGACCCTGGCGGGGATGCAGCGCACCGCCGCGCTGGAGCTGGAGCTGGCGCCCGTCCCGCTCGACGAGGTCCTTGAAGAGGCGGCCGACCGCGCCCGCCTGCGAGCCGAGGGCCACGAGATACTGGTCGAGCTGAGCGGCATCCCGCCTCAGACGGTTATGGACCGCGACAAGATAGACACCATCCTGGACGACCTGCTCGACAACGCTGTCAAGTTCTCGCCCTCCGGAGGGCGAGTCACTCTCTCGGCCCGCGAGAGCCAGGACCACGTGGAGCTGACCGTTGACGACGAGGGCATCGGCCTACCGGCGGCGGAGATTGACCGCGTGTTCGAGCGCTTCTACCAGTTCCGCGCCGAGGGCGAGGCCTCGGTTACGGGCGCCGGGCTGGGCTTGTTCCTGGCACGCGAGGTC
>Ga0114922_10006403_pt1 | contig 10811 bp, 6 predicted proteins | sample AartaG_FD_100975 | JGI IMG/M metagenome (GOLD analysis project Ga0114922, IMG submission 100975) | Deep subsurface microbial communities from Aarhus Bay to uncover new lineages of life (NeLLi) - Aarhus_00045 metaG | ecosystem: Environmental > Aquatic > Marine > Oceanic > Sediment | place: Aarhus...
GGCGCGGCGGCCGTGGTCCTTTCGGCCGTCAGCATGTCCCGCCGATGTTCCGCGACCTGACCGACAAGCAGGTCGGGGAGATCCTGACGTTCGTCCGCGAGAAGATGCCGTGGCGATACGAACGGCTCAAGGCATTGCAGGAGTCGAACCCGGACTTGTTCCGCCGGACGTGCCGCCGGCTGCGTTTTGAGATCGACCAACTCCGACGGCTCGAGAAGGGAGACCCCGAGGCGTACCAGGCGGCGCTGGAGGAACATCGGCTTCGGACCCTCGTCGCCGACCTCGCGGCCCGCGCGCGCCAAGCCGGTTCAACCGAGGAGCGAAACCGGCGCGTCGCCGAACTCCGCGACGTGCTCCAGCGCCTCTTCGACGCCGAGCGTAAGGCCCGCGAGGCCCAGATCCGCGAACTCGAGCAGCGGATCCACCAACTCCGCCAGCAATTGGCCGAGCGCGGCCAGCAGCGCGACCGCATCATCGAGGAACTGCTGGAGCGGCTGCTCTCCGGCCGTCAGGGGCCGGACGACGCCGAGCCCCCGCCGCCGCCCGCTCCCGGGCCCTGACGCCCCGCCGGCTCCGCCGACCGCTCGCCCCGGGACGCGGACGACCGGCCCGGTTCCTCCAGCGTTGCCAGCAGGCACGCCACCAGGAGCAGGAGCGGCCCAACCAACTCCAGCGACTCCTCGGCATACCCGAGCCAGCCGGCCACCTTCCACGCGGCCAGGTCCGTGCCGAAGTGCCTATCGAAGGTGTCGTACTTGTCGAACACCTGTGCCACCGCCACCAGCACCACCCCCAGCGCGAAGACCCATCCGCTGACCGAGCGGACCTTCTCGGCCAGCAGCCGTCCGACGTCCCGGATGTGCCGAGCGACGTACACGGCAAGCAGGACGGTGACGAGCATCGACCCCCCGCCCAGCACCACCTGGGCCCACACGGGGACGTCCGGGCTGCCCAGGTACTTGGCCCAACTGAACGTGTTGGCGTCGTTCAGGACACGTTCGTCCCAGGGCAGTTCGCGCCACAGGGCCCAGGCGATCGCGAACGCCAGGAGGACCCAGAGCGGCCGGCGGTGGGCTTGACGCCGCGTGCGGACGAGCATCCATACGCAGAGGGATAGCGCCGCGACGTACGGGAACACGGACAGCCAGTCCATCGACGTCTCCGGCGCCAGGCCGTGGGCGGGGTCCGTCTCGCCGGCGCGGCGGGCAACCTGGGGTGAGAGGACGGCCACGGCCACCATCGCGAGCACCACCACGCCCACCATGACGCCGGAGGCGATCAGCACGCGCTGTCGGAGGGCGAGCCGGTCCATGGGTTCAGGCTCCCTTTTCGCTCGCGGCCGGTTGGCAGCGTGACGCCCGCTCGGCCCTCGCCGCCCCATGGTAGCGCGGTGGTTCTCCACAACCTCCGCGCTCACTTGCTCGGCAGGGGTCCGCGGCGGGTACGGAAACCCGCCGCGCTACGACGCGCCCGCCGGGCCCGATAGAAGGCGCACCAGCGCCACCACCGCCCGGTTCGCCGGGACCGGCACGTCACGTTCATCCGCCAGCGAGACGATCGCGCCGCCCAGGTAGTCGATCTCGGTGGTCCGGCCGGCCTCCAGGTCCTGGAGCATCGAGCAGCGGTTCTCGGCGGTGGCGCGGGCGGTTTCCAGGGCCGCCTCGGCGGCGCTGCGGTCCGGCAGGCCGACGCCGATGGCGCGGGCAACGGCCTGGCCCTCCTCGGCGAGCCGCCGGGCCAGCGCGGCCAGGGTCGGCCGGTCGGCCACGTCCCCGTTGCGGACACCGGCCAGTGCCGCCACCGGGTTGATCGCCGCATTCACCACCAGTTTCCACCAGACGACGGGCGTCATGTCGGACTCGACCCTGGCCGGCAGGCCGGCGCGCTGGAAGAGTCGGGCGACGGCCTCGGCCACCGCGTCCGGCCCTTGGCCCTCGTAGCCGAGGTGCGTGCCGACGCTGGCGGCGTGGTGGACCTCGCCCTCGGCCACCAGGTTCGCCGCCTGATACGTCACGCCGACGACGATGGGGGTGTCGGGGAGGACCTCGGCCACCTCGCCGGCTGCGCCGAGGCCGTTCTGAAGGGTGACGAGGGCGGCCCCGCCGATCCACGCCGCCGCCGCCCGGGCAGCGGCCGCCGCCTGGTGCGCCTTGGTCGCCAGGATAACCAGGTCGGGCGGCGTCCGGGGCTCGAGGACAACCGGCAGCCGAGCCCGCAGGTCGCCGGCGTCGCTCCGAAGCCAGAGGGCCCGCCCGCTCAAGCGCCGGGCCCGGTCGGCGTCGTGGTCAATCACGGTGACCTGCGGCCCGTCGTCCCGCTGCGCCAGGCGGATGGCCACGCACAGCCCGATGGCGCCCGGTCCGATGACGACGACGTGCTGAAAACCGCGCGGCCGCGTCTCTGCCAAGGGCTCTCCCTTTGGCGGGTGTCACTTGCCCGGGTGCGCCAGTACTTCCGACCATGGGGAACACACGGGCGGACAAGTTCACCGCCGTGGCGGGCCGCCCGTGTCACCCGGCATGCCGACCCCAGAAGAGTATTTCGCCTACGGATGGGCCTGCATCCGGGCCTCGCCGGTGGCCTTGGCGTGCCTGACCGGATGCGGGATTCGGACGGCCACGTCCCCCTGCACGCGTGCCGTGCAGGCCGTCCGCACCTCCGGGCCGGCGCCGAGTTGCTCAAGCAGGGCGTGCTCCGAATCGGTCATCGGCGACAGGGCATCGGCCCCCGCCACGACCTCCACGAGACAGTTGCCGCACTCGTGTCGGCCCTCGCAGAGTTCGCCGATGAAGAAATCGTCGTCGACCATCTCGGCGGCCTCGTCGGCGGCCGCCAGCAGACTCGTGCCGCGCGGCACCTCGAGGCGAATCTCGAACGGCAGAAACGTGACCTGTGGCATGCGGCCGCCTCTGGCAAGTCCTCTGTTTCGCGGCGGGCCTTTGCGCCCGCCGCGCCCATCCCGGCGCGGCTGCGCCGTCGGTGCTCCAGGCCGACCGCGCAGAACGTGCCTGTCACATGTTGTCGGTCATCACGCGGACGTAGCCGCGCTCGTACAAATCGCGGATGTACTTATCAACCTTCTCGTTAAACTTGCGGTCGCGGATTTCGTCCTCGAGTTCGTCCTGCACCTGGGTGAAGGGGACGGTGCGACCGTCCTCGCGATCCATCGCCTTGACGACGTGAAAGGCGTCGTCGGTCTCGACGACCGGCCCGACCTCGCCCGCCTTCAGCGAGAAGAGAAGAGAGTCGGCGGCCTTGATGCGGAACGACCCCTCGGTGATGAACCCCCAGTCGCCGCCCTTCTCGGCCATGGGCCCGCGGCTGTAGCGTCGGGCGAGGCGGGCGAAATCCTCGCCCTGGGCAGCCCGTTTGCGGACGGCCTCGGCCAGGGCCCGGGCCTCTTCCGGCCCCGCCGACTCGGCCTTCCGGATCGTGATCAGCCCCAGCCGCACCCGCGTCGGATGGACGTACCGGTCCGGCCGGACCTCGTGATAGTAGTTGAGCAGTTCCGAATGGGTGATGTGGATATTCGGCCCGATCTTCTTGTGCAGATACCGCTGGACGAGGAGTCGGCGGCGCTGCTGCCGGCGCTCTTCCTCGACCGAGGAGCCGCGTTGTTTGAGCCTCTCCTCGAGCAGCAGGGCGCTGCCGGCCTCGGCCGTCAGGTCCTTAAGCATCTTGCCCAAGGTTATGTCAATATACTGCTTCTCCTCGTCCGAGAGTTCGGCCTCGGCCTCCTGGACCACGAGCCGCTGGCTGATCTCCTCCTTCAGCCGCATGTTGATCACCTGCCGGCACCGGCTGCGGAAGGCCTCGTCGGAATACTCCCGTCGCCACTTCTGCATCTGGGGGCGGATCGGCCCCAGGATGTCCTCCCGCGTAATGACCTCGCCGTTGACCTCCGCCAGGACGGTGTCCACCAGGGCGAGCGAGTCGGGGTCCGCCCCGTCGCCGGCCTCGACCACCAGGGGGTCGGCGTCGCTGGAAACCGGCAGGCGGACGTCGCGGAGGCGGGCCTCGTACTCGGCGTCCTCGTCGGGGCGGGTCAGCGTGCCGGTCGGCTCCTCGGCCTCAGCGCGCCCGCGCTGGCCGGCCGGCCTGGCCATCTGGACGGGGTTCACTTCCTCGCCCGCCCCACCCGCGCCGGTATCAAAGTCGCTCCGGGCGGCGGCCTCCGGCGTGAAGGTTCCGAGCGGCCGGTCGCCGGTCCGGCCCCGGCACCCGGCCAGCCCGACCAGCGCCGCCAGCAGCACCAACACCACGTGGACGGATTTCATGGCATCCTACCTGCCCGAGGGCCTCCCTGAAACAGGCCCGCTATTCTAAGCCGAGACCGTCGGCCGGACAAGGGCCTTCCGCACCAGCGCGAGCACCCGGGCGGGGTCGCCCTGCCCCTCCAGCCGCCACACGAGCGTATGCGGGTCGAGCACGCGGACCACGCCGGCCCCCCGGACGTCGTCGTCCTCGGCCTCCTTCAGGACGGCCGCCAGGTGCGACGCCTCCCGCAGCGTGAAGACCAGGTCGGTGCCCTTGCGGTGGATGGACCGGACGCCGAGGTTCCCGGCGGCGACGCGGACCGCCTCCAGGTCCACCAGCCGGCGGACCTCCACCGGCGCGGGGCCGTACATGTCGGTGATCTCGTCGGCCACCTCCTTCAGCGTTCCCGACGCCGCCGCCCGCTGCAACTGCCGATACAGGCTGATGCGCTGGCTCTCGGTGGGAACGTAGCCGGCCGGCAGGAAGGCCGGCAGATCCAACCGGACGTCGGCCCGTGGCGGCTCCTCGACCGGTTTGCCCTGGAGGCGGCGGACCGCCGCCTCGAGCATGCGGCAGTAAAGTTCGTACCCGACGGCGTGGATGTGGCCGGACTGCTCGTGGCCCAGGATGTTGCCGGCCCCGCGGATCTCGAGGTCGCGCATCGCGATCTGGAACCCGGCGCCCAGGTCGGCGTACTGCTCGATGGCCCGGAGGCGCCTGGAGGCGGCGGGGGTCAGCGGCCGCTTCTCCGGCAGCAGCACGTAACAGTACGCCCGGTGCTTGTACCGCCCCACCCGGCCACGCAACTGGTGCAGGTCGGCCAGGCCGAAGCGGTCGGCCTCGTGGATGAACATGGTGTTGGCGCGCGGCACGTCGAGGCCGCTCTCGATGATGGTGGTCGAGACGAGCACGTCGATCTCGCGGGCAAAGAACCGGCGCATCCGCCGCTCCAGTTCGTGCTCGTTCATCTGGCCGTGCGCCCACTCGACCACGGCCTCCGGCACGAGTGCCTGGACGCGGGCGGCCACCTCCTCGATGCTGCGAACGCGGTTGTGGACGAAGAACACCTGGCCGTCACGGGCAAGTTCGCGAAGGACCGCCTGCCGGAGGCGATCATCGTCCCACGGGCAGACCTCGGTCCGGACGGCCCGCCGGTCCTGCGGCGCCGTCGAGAGGCTCGAGATGTCGCGCAGGCCCAGCAGCGACATGTGCAGCGTCCGCGGGATGGGCGTGGCCGTCAGCGTCAGCACGTCCACCGTCTGCCGGAGGGCCTTCAGCCGCTCCTTGTGCTCCACGCCGAACCGCTGTTCCTCGTCCACGACCAGGAGCCCCAGGTCGGCCGGCTGCACGTCCTTCTGGAGCAGGCGGTGCGTGCCGATGAGCACGTCCACCCGGCCCTTGCGGAACCGGTCGAGGATCGCGGCCTGCTGGGTGCGCGTCTGGAACCGGCACAGCATCTCGACGAGGACGGGGTAATCGGCCATCCGCTCGCGGAAGGTGCCCACGTGCTGGGCCGCCAGCACCGTGGTCGGCACGAGGATGACGACCTGCCGACCGGCCTCGACGGCCTTGAACGCCGCCCGCACCGCCAGTTCCGTCTTGCCGTACCCCACGTCGCCGCAGATGAGGCGGTCCATCGGCCGGGGCGACTGCATGTTGCGCTTGATCTCGTGCATCGCGGCCGTCTGGTCCTGGGTCTCGGGATACGGGAAGGAGGCCTCGAACTCCTTCTGCCAGAGGCTGTCTTCCCCGAAGGCGATGCCGCCCCGGGCCTGGCGGACCGCCTGGATGCGCAGCAGTTCGGCGGCGAAGTACTCGACGGCCGCCCGGGCCTGCCGCTTCTTCTCGCCCCACGCCTTGCCGCCCACGCGGGAGAGGCGCGGCTTACCCTTGAAGCCGCCCACGTACTTCTGCACCAGGTCCACCTGCGACGCGGGAACGTACACCTTGACCTTGTCGCGATACTCCAGGACGAGGTAGTCGGCGGTCTGCTGGCCCGCCTCGGCATCCGGAGCGGGCGCGCCGGCCGCCTGCTCGACCATGGCCGTCTCGGCCCGACGGAGCGTCTTCATCCCGCCGTACCGCCCGATGCCGTGCACGGCGTGCACCACCAGGTCGCCGCGCGAAAGGTCCATCCAGGTGTCCAGGGCGCGGGTTTCCAGGCGTCGGCCCAGCCGCCGACGGGCCTGGTACCGCTGGAAGACCTCGTGGTTGGCCACCACGGCCACGTGCTCGCCGACGAGGCGGAACCCGGTCCCGAGGCGGCCGATGCCCAGGCGAATGCGGCGGCGGACCTGGGGGTCGAGGACCCGCAGGATCTCGGCCATGCGGTCGCGCTCGCCCTCGTTGTCGGACAGCAGGAGGACGGTATCGCGACGGGCGGCCTCGGCCAGTTCCTCGCGTACGGCCTCCGCCTTGCCGCTGAACGGGCCCACCTGCTCGGTCCGCAGGGTGAAGGCATCGCTCGCGCCGCTGGAGGTGAAACTCGATACGTCCAGCCGCACGAACCGCCTCGCCGCCCGGACCACCGCGTCGAACCCGTACACGCCCACCGGGCTGGCGAGGCGGGCGACGAACGACCGGCCCATCTCGGCGATCTCGAGCGGATCCTGCCACACGACCCACGCGCCGGCCGGCAGGTAGTCGGCCAGGTTCGTCGTGGTCTCCGGCGCCAGGGGCCCGCCCTCGCCCGTCGGCACGAACGCGATGGCCGCGTGATCCCGGTCCTGGAGGCTCCGCTGCGTGCCGGGATCGAACGTGCGCAGGCTCTCCAGGTCGTCGCCGAAAAACTCCAGGCGGTACGGCGACGAAGCCGTCGGAGGGTACACGTCCACGATGCCGCCGCGGACGGCGTACTGGCCGGGTTCCAGCACGAGTTCGGCCGGCCGGAAGCCGCGGGCCGCCAGCCACCCGCGCAGGTCCTTCAGGTCGTACGCTTCGCCGACGGCCAGGTGGAGGGTGTTCTCGGCAAGGTGCCGCGGCGACGGCACCGGCTGCATCAGCGCCTGGATCGTCGTGACGATGACGCGGGGTGGTGCCGTTCGAGCCGGCCGCTGCGGCGCCTTTCGAGCCCGGTGCGGAAGCACCGGGTTATCTCCATCCGTCGTGGCACGTGCCGAGCCGGATGCTGATGACCGGCCGCTCCCGCGGCCGGCTCGAACAGCGTCGGCGCCGCCGTCGCCGGCTCGCGCGCCTTCGGCCTGCTTCGCCTCCGCCAGGGTGCGGAGCAGGCGGAGCCGGTCGGCGAGAATCTCGTCGGAGACGTCCGCCTCGGTCGGCAGCGCCTCCCACGCGGGAAAGACCTCGGCCTCCTCGCCCGCCAGCAGACGCCAGTCGTCGCAGGCGTCGTCGACGGCATCGACGTGGGCGAGGACGTAAACCAGGGTGGATGGGCAATCGGGAAGGAGAGCGGCGGCCAGGGCCGGCGCGCTGGATCCCCACAGGCCCTCGACGCTGGCCCGCCCCTCCTCACGGAGCGCGGTGCGGACCAGGCCGGTGACCTCCTGACGGGCGACGAGGTCCGTGACCGCCTCGCCCGTGGCCGGGATGTCCACCTTCTGGCCGTCGGCCATGAATACCGAATCTGGCCCATTCTACTCGGCTGGCGGGCGGGGGTCAACGCTGCAATAAGGCCACGCGGGCTGCCAAAATGGCAGGTACCGGCCGCCAGCCCCCGCAAGAGGCCGGGAAACCGACCTTCACGGCCCCTCTGCCGCCCCGGATGCTGGCACGGCATTTGCAGTTTGATGGCCACGTCATCGCTATAGACACGGGGGTAACCATGGACCCGAATCGTCTGACGCAAAAATGCCAGGAGGCGATGCACGACGCCCAGGCGCGGGCGGTCCGCGCTGGTCACCAGGAGGTGGCCGTCGAGCACCTGCTGGCGGCCCTGCTGGAGCAGCCCGAGGGCCTCCTGCCGCGCCTCCTCCGCAAGATGGACATCCCCGCCGATGCCGTCCGCGACGGCCTGGAGGTGGAACTCGCCAAGCGGCCGCAGGTCTCCGGCCCGGGCGCGAAGCCCGGCAACATCTACGTCACCCAGCAACTCAACCAGGTGCTGGTGGCGGCCGAGGACGAGGCCAAGCGCCTGAAGGACGAGTACGTCTCGGTCGAGCACGTCGTGCTGGCGATCCTTTCCGCGACCGACACGGCCGCCGCCCGCGTCCTGGCGAAGGCGGGCGTTACGCGCGACGCGTTCCTGGCGGCCCTGTCTCAGGTGCGCGGCACGCAGCGGATTCAGAGCGCGACGCCGGAATCGACCTACGAGGCCCTGGAGCGCTACGGCCGGGACCTGGTGAAGGAGGCCCGCACGGGCCGGCTGGACCCCGTCATCGGGCGGGACGCCGAAATTCGCCGCGTCATCCGCGTCCTGTCGCGGCGCACGAAGAACAACCCGGTGCTGATTGGCGAGCCGGGCGTCGGCAAGACGGCCATCGTCGAGGGCCTGGCCCAGCGGATCGTGCGCGGCGACGTGCCGGAGGGGCTGAAGGACCGGACCCTCTTCGCCCTGGACATGGGCGCGCTGGTGGCCGGGGCCAAGTACCGCGGCGAGTTCGAGGAACGGCTCAAGGCGGTCCTCGGCGCCATCAAGGAGTCCGAAGGCCGCATCCTCCTCTTCATCGACGAACTCCACACGGTGGTCGGCGCGGGGCGGGCCGAGGGCGCCGTCGACGCCGGCAACATGCTCAAGCCCATGCTGGCCCGCGGCCAGCTGCACTGCATCGGCGCCACCACCCTGGACGAGTACCGCAAGCACGTCGAGAAGGACGCTGCGCTGGAGCGCCGGTTCCAGCCGGTCCTGGTGGACCCGCCGACGGTCGAGGACACGATCAGCATCCTGCGGGGCCTGGCGGAGCGGTTCGAACTGCACCACGGCGTCAAGATCCAGGACGGCGCCCTGGTCGCCGCCGCCACCCTCTCGGACCGCTACATCGCCGACCGGTTCCTGCCCGACAAGGCCATCGACCTGGTGGACGAGGCGTGCGCGATGATCCGGACCGAGATCGACTCGATGCCCGCCGACCTCGACGAGGCCACCCGCCGCGCCATGCAACTGAAGATCGAGGAGGCGGCTCTGAAGAAGGAAAAGGACAAGGCCAGCCGGGAGCGGCTCGACGGGCTGCGAAAGGAACTGGCCGACCGCCAGGCCAAGGTCGATTCGATGAAGGCCCAGTGGGAGGCCGAGAAGGACGCCATCCACCGTGTCCAGACCCTGCGCGAGGCCCTGGAGCACACCCGACGCCAGATCGACGAGGCCCAGCAGGCCTACGACCTCGACCGGGCGGCCGAACTGAAGCACGGCCGGCTGCCCGACCTCGAGCGCCAACTGGCCGAGGAGGAAAAGAAGATCGCCGAGGCCCACGGCGACGGCCGCCTGCTCCGCGAAGAGGTGACCGAGGACGAGATCGCCGAGATCGTCTCCCGCTGGACCGGCATCCCGGTTACGCGGCTCGTGGAGGGCGAACGCGAGAAACTCCTGCACCTCGACGACATCCTCCACCGCCGCGTGGTCGGCCAGGACGAGGCCGTCCGGTTGGTGTGCGACGCGGTCATCCGGGCCCGCAGCGGCATCAAGGACCCGCGCCGGCCCATTGGGTCGTTCATCTTCCTGGGCCCCACGGGCGTCGGCAAGACCGAACTGGCCCGCTCGCTCGCCGAGGCGCTCTTCGACAGCGAGGACAACATGGTCCGCCTCGACATGAGCGAGTACATGGAGAAGCACACCGTCTCGCGGCTCGTCGGCGCCCCGCCCGGGTACGTCGGCTACGAGGAGGGCGGGCAGTTGACCGAGGCCGTCCGCCGCAAGCCGTACTCCGTGGTCCTCTTCGACGAGATCGAGAAGGCCCACCGCGAGGTCTTCAACGCCCTGCTCCAGATCCTCGACGACGGCCGCATCACCGACGCCCAGGGCCGCACCGTCGACTTCAAGAACACGGTCATCATCATGACCTCGAACATCGGGTCGCACTATCTCTCGGAGGGCGCGGGCGAGGAGGGCGAAATCCCGGACGCCGCCCGCGACCAGGTCATGCGCGACCTGCGCAGCGCGTTCCGACCCGAGTTCCTCAACCGCGTGGACGACGTCGTCCTCTTCAAGCCGCTGACGCGCGAGGAGATCAAGCGAATCGTCGACCTCCAGGCGGGGTACCTGGCGGACCGCCTCCGCGACCGCCGCATCACGCTGGACCTGGACGAGGCCGCACGACGCCACATCGCCGAGGCCGGCTACGACCCCGTCTACGGCGCCCGGCCGCTCAAGCGGTATCTCCAGCGGGAACTGGAGAGCCGCCTCGGCCGCGCCATCGTCGCCGGCGAGGTGGCCGACGGCTCCCGCATCACCGTGACCGCCGCCGACGGCGACCTGAAGATCGAGACCCACGCCCCCGAGGCGGCGGAGGACACGGCCGCGGAGCCGGGCGATGAGCAATAGGGCGCGGCGCGCCTTTGCCGTGTGGCCCGGTTGGCTTGCCCAACCGGGTGGCGTGCATTCCCGGCCGGGAAACGTGTGGCGCTGGGGCTTCGCGCGAGGCGTAGCGGCGCGGCCATGTTTA
>Ga0114922_10006404_pt1 | contig 10810 bp, 10 predicted proteins | sample AartaG_FD_100975 | JGI IMG/M metagenome (GOLD analysis project Ga0114922, IMG submission 100975) | Deep subsurface microbial communities from Aarhus Bay to uncover new lineages of life (NeLLi) - Aarhus_00045 metaG | ecosystem: Environmental > Aquatic > Marine > Oceanic > Sediment | place...
AAAAGTTCTAAAATATTCTACTCCAAATGAGATATTTTTCAAGGAGCTTTCAAGAAAAAAAGTGGCATAATTTAATAGATTTTAGATGTGACTTTGTTGCACTTCTGATGTGAATTGGCGTTATAATTTGATTCGACACATAATACTCCAAGTTTAAATTGCAATTTGAATTTATAAATATCATTAGTGAAGAAATTAATCGTATATCTATATAATGTTTCTAAGTTAATTATGTTAATTGTTTTTTTAAGATTATCTATTGTATTAATAAACCAAAGATATAAACTTTTTTCATCATTCTTACTTTTATAATATATAGCATCTTTAATATTATGCGTCCATTCAATACTACCAATAGGTGTATTTTGAGCTTTTTTATAATAATAAGTAAATAGGAAATTATTTACTTCATTTAATAAATCTTTACTTATCATTGCAATAATACTATTTTGCATTAATTTATGCATATAAAAAGTCTTACTATCCTTTGTTGATATAAAAGAATATTCAGTTAAATAGTTAAAGTCATCAACGACAGATAATCCAGTAGTAAACTCTTTGGTTAATATTTTAAAGAGTTCTCTATTAAAGAATTTGGATATTGCTAAAATTTTTAATGTTTTAACTTCAGGCTCACTAGCATACAATAAAAATCTATTAAATATTTTATCAGTAGTGTCTGTATTATTATTTTTAAAATGTTCGATGGTTGGATTTTCAATACTCTCATAAGTATCAACTGACAAGTTTAAATAATATGGGATCCCTTCACTTAAATCAGAAATTTCTTGTATAATATCTTCTTCTTTTATTCCTGAGGATTTTAGGAAGTTTTTATTCTCTTCTTCCGTAAATTCTGATAATTTGTATTGACTTAATACATTATCCCATTCAGAATCAGATTGATTCCATTTTAATTTTTCTCTTCCAGTTATAGTAAAAATAGAATTTGTTGAGTCTAATGATGTAATTAAATCTCTTAACCATTCATCGCATTCCAATATTTTTGTTTTTTTCTTTATTTCTTTATATAAGATTTCATGTGTATCAAACATGTAAATGAATTTATGATTCTTATTCTTTTCCAAATAGTTTTTTATATCGTAAGAAAAAAATTTGGGTAGTTCAATTTCCATTTCTTTAATTGTAAATTTTTCAAATTCTTCTAACTCTTCCTTGTAATTATTCTTAAAATATTTATTTGCTTTATTAGAATATTTTATTGCTAAATTTAAAAGACCTCCTCCTAAACCAGCAGAAGCCATACCCTCAACTAGACTTAAACTATCTCCTAAAAAGCTACCTTCTTCTAAAAAATTAAAATTGCTTTCTTTTAATGATATATTTGGATTTAATTTAGACCAATATATAGAAAATGCAATATTAAAATAAAACATATCAACTTTAAAACTTATTTGATTAGATATAGTCGTATAAACATCAAGAATATTCATATTTGTTTCAAAATTTATTGAAGCTATTATATTAGAGTCTTTTTTTTCTATATTTTCTTTAATTTTTTTTTGTAATGATGTCTTTCCAATACCACCAATTCCATAATACATAATTACATTATACTCATGTTCTCCTATATTTAAAAATTTATTATTAAATTTTTTTATATAGTATTCTCTAGCATTAAATATTCTATTGTTTTTCTTAATATTTTTATGTCTTGGTTTAAGTGCCATAACATTCCTTTATTTATTTAGTGTAATTTCGCAAAAAACCAATCTCTAACATCAGCCAAAAACTCATTTTCATAAAAAACTTTACTTTGATGTATTTTTATGTTTCCATTTCTAGCTCGTGCTTTTGTACCTAATGAAAACTGAAACTTTTTATTACCTGATTTTGTTATTTTTGTATTGTCACCACCAATACTAAGTATCATAGCTTTTCCATCGTTATCAAGATAATCTATAATTGAATTTGTTTTATAAACATAGTGTTCACCATCTAGATTGTTTACAAACTTACACTCAATAGTATGAAGATGATTGTCTTTTATCATTAAAATATCTAGTTCATTTATAAAGTTTGGATTGAATTCAATACTTACACTTGTCATGATTTCATCAAATTCAATATTGTCTTTTAAAAGATGATAAATGTACTCTTCAAAAACAGTTCCCTGTATAAATGGTCTATCATTTTGTTTATCTATTTTTGATAGAAGATTTTTATAGTTATCAAATCCATTAATATTATGTATAGAGTTTTTTTGTAGTAAATCTACAAACTTTTTATAGTTTGTCAAATCCTTTGTTAGTTCTAAAATAATCTCTTTTCTATTTTGTAATTCAAATTTATTTGTATAGCCTAATATCTCATAACCAATAAGTTTCAAGTGATTTTTTATATCAATATTATTTTTAATATTGAATTTTTTCATACTATTTTTAGTATGTAAGTTATATGTATTTGCATATCTATCATAAGAGATAATATTAGCTCCATAATCAAGTAACTTATCTCCAAGAACAATAGCTACAGAACTTAATCCATCAGTAGTGTTTAAATATATATCTTTAGGATTTAGAGAGTGCTTTATTATTGAATCATAACACTCTAATATATCGTCATACTTGTCTTCATTAATTTTCATTGAAATTATCTGAAACTCAACTTTTATATTACTTTCATGATCTTCATGATTTTCTAAAAAATAATATTGCCCTTTTAATATTTTATCAAACTGCAGTTGATCATATTTACTATCATCATAAACTATTATATGCTTTGTAATCTTATCTTTAAACTCAAAAAATATTGGTAATATAGATGAATGAAAATCCCCTAAAATTGATACTAATGTCATGCTATGTTATCCTTTTTTTAAATATATTAAATTTTTCAATAGAATCTTCATTTTTAGACCAACTTGCAATATTGTCTATATCTATTGTATTTTGATTTGCTACCCATACTGCTTGTATTAAACTTTGTTCATCATCCCAGTGATAATAAGCAGCTAATCTATCTTTTACACAATCTGTAGCAGTCAAAAGTTTTAGTACCCCATATTTTGTACTTATCTCTTCTAACTTATTTACTACACCATCTCCAACGCCTAAAGGACCAGATGGAAACTCTATAAAATATTTTGTATCACTATGTACAAAATATTTTCCATCTTCTTTAAAATCTAATGACTCCATAACCTTTTTTATTTTAAAAAAAGTTTCATTATATCTATTGATAAGATCAAGATCAAATGAAGTATAATCACCACGACTATATATCTCTACACATGAACCACCTGATAAAACAACATCAATATTTTGTTTTGCTAGATTATCACAAACATAACTCGCTAGTTCTACCATAGTCATATTTTTTATTTTACTCAAAGTGGTTTTCCTTGTCTTCTTGGTCTTTTTCGTATCATAGTTAAATTTTCTAATAACTCTGGTGGATAATACTCTCTTGCTTTTAGTAATAATGCTTTTAATTCTTCCAAAAACATATATCTTGGGTTGAAACTATATACAATTGTTTTTCCAATATTTTTACTTACTAAAATACCACCAACCTCTAACCTTTCTAGTTGTTTTTGAACAGGATCTAGTGTCAATTTATAAAACTTTGCAACTTGAGTAGCATAGCCACTTTCATATGCCAATATATATTGTAAAACTTGTTCTCTACATTTACTTCCAAACAGTGTTTCAAGCATCATATTATATCTCCTAAACTTATAACCTATATTATAGTATTTATAACCTACTATATAGGTTATAAACCTAACTTATCCTTTTTAAATACTCAGTGAGTTCTTTTTTTATTTTATCTCTGTATCTTACTGGCTCTAGAACTTCTATGTCTGGTAGCCATGATTTTATGATATTGTCTATATCTTCATCATGTGTTATCTCAAATGATATAAGAAGTGAGCCATCATTATATTCTTCTAATATATTTTGTGATTGTAAAAACTCTTTTTGTTTAAAATAGTGAGCTATATTTGGATAAACTTTTATTTTTACTTCATAACTTTGACCTTGTTCAAACCATGCAGAGTGAGTTTTGTCTAGTACTTGTTCTATTTGTTTCTGAGATACTTTATGCTTATTGTTTAAAACTTTTATATTTTTTATACGACTAAGCATAAAAGTTTTAGTCTTTTGGTCAACTTCATCTTTTGCTACAAGATACCATATACCATCATAAGCAGCTATTTTATATGGTTCTATCTCTATATCACCTCTTGTACCCTGTATCAAAATATGATTTTGAAAGTGTATGGCATTTTCTAATTCTTCTATAAGGGATGAATCTATTTCTATATCTTCTATATCCTCTTGTTTTATGAAGTATGGATTAAAATTACTAGGGTTAAGTAGTTTTTTTAATGCAGAGTTTGTAAGTTTATTGAAATCACTTACCTCTTCAAATTGCGAAAGTGCCAAAGATACTAACATCATCTCATCAGAGGATAAAAGTGATTTATTAAGTGTAAATCCATCCATAAACATAAACTTTTTATCTATACTTTTAACAATAGGGAAATTTAAAAGTCTTTCATTTATATCTTTTTGAATAGTTCTTACACTTACATTATATTCAATTGCAAACTCTTTTGTGTCATATCTTTCATTATTTGAAAGCTTTGATAATATCCCTATAAGTCTTGTGAGAGTTTTATCATAATCTTTTGCCATTGTATCCCTATTTTTTAAATTAGTCTAACTAAACATTATTAATATTTTACTTAAAATTTAACGAATATTTGTTATATAATTATTACAATTATACAAGTAAGTTCCTATTCCACTTGTTAGTAATAAAAGATATATTATTAAAAAACTTAGAAAATCAATTTTTAAATTTTCTACACCACTGATTATCATAAATATTGTTAGAGATAAAGTTGTAATAAAACAAAAAGATATAAAACTCTTTACAAAATATCCACTTGAATTTAAACAGTATACTTGTATAGGTTTTGGTTCAATAGTTGAGTATTGAAGAAAGAAAAGTATACTAAATATAAAAAACATGTATGACATAACATAATTAGCTTCTTTTGATATAAATAGAAAATAGATTGTTAATATGAAAAATACTATATTTAGTACTCTATAGATTAGGTAAATAAAAAAAGTTTTAGTTAAAAGTAAATTGTATCTCATAGTAATCCTTAATAATTTTTTGTATTATAAGGAATACTAACGAATACATTGTTTCGTTTTAAAAGAGTTTGTACTTAACTATAGTTAAATACAAATTCATCTTTTTTAAAGTCTATTTTAACATCTCCACCTTTTAGTAGTTTACCAAAAAGTATCTCATCAGTAAGAGGTGTTTTTATATGTGTAGTTATTACTCTTTGTAAAGGACGTGCCCCCATTAATTTATCATATCCAAGACGTGCTAACTCTTTTTTTGCTTTTAATGTTAATGTAATTTTGATATTTTTATCTGCTAAACTTAACTCCAAGTCTTTTATAAATTTAGTTACAATTTTGATTAAAATTGGTTCAGTTAGTTGAGTAAATTTAACTGTTGCGTCAAGTCTATTTCTAAACTCTGGTGCAAAGAACTTTTTAACTGCTTTATCTTCATTTGCTGAATCATCTTTCTCAAAGCCCATCACATTTGTTTGTGTTGCACCTAAGTTTGAAGTCATAATTAATATTACATTTTGAAAGTCTGCTTTTGTTCCATTGTTATCTGTTAAAGTTGCATTGTCCATCACTTGTAGTAATAAACTCATTAAATCAGGATGTGCTTTTTCTATCTCATCTAATAATAAAACTGTATGTGGATGTTTTTTAATAGCTTCTGTTAATAAACCACCTTTTTCATATCCAACATATCCAGCAGGTGCTCCAATTAGACGACTAACTGTATGTGCTTCACCATATTCACTCATATCAAATCTCTCAAAGTGTACACCCATAACATGTGCTAACTCTTTTGCTACTTCAGTTTTACCAACTCCAGTGCTTCCTGTAAAAAGAAAACTACCTACAGGTTTATTATCTTCACCCATACCAGCACGGTTTATTTTTATAGCTTTTACAATAGTTTCTATTGCACTATCTTGACCAAATACTCTTTTTTGAAGATTTTTTTCAAGTTGTTTTAGTAGTGATATATCAGATTTTGTAGCTGTTTTTGCTGGTATATTTGCAATTGATGCAATTGTATTTTCAATATCAGTTGCTGTTATATTTACAGCTTTTTTTGATTTTGATTTAAGCTTTACTGTTGCCGCAACTTCATCTATAACATCTATTGCACTATCAGGTAAAAATCTATCATTTATAAATTTCTTACTTAACTCAACTGCTAAACGTAAACTATCTTGAGTATATGAAACATTATGAAACTCTTCATATTTAGATTTCAATCCATCTAAAATCACAACACAATCTTCAATGTCGGGCTCTTTTATATCAACTTTTGCAAACCTTCTACTAAAAGCTTTATCTTTACCAAAATCATTTCTATACTCTTCATAAGTTGTAGCACCAATTAACCTAAGTTTACCAGTAGTTAAAAGTGGTTTTAGTATATTTGAAGCATCCATAGTACTACCACCAACTGATCCAGCGCCTACAACAGTATGTATCTCATCTATAAATAAAATTGCATTTTTCTTTTTAGTAACCTCTTTTAGAACACCTTTAAGTTTTTTCTCAAAGTCACCTCTATATTTAGTACCTGCTAGCATTGAACCCATATCTAAAGAATATATCTTTTCTTTTTGTAAAAATTCAGGAACTTCACCAGATGCAATTGCAAGGGCAAGACCTTCAACAATAGCAGTTTTACCAACACCTGTTTCACCTAGTAAAATAGGGTTGTTCTTTTTCCTACGTGCTAGTATCTCTATAACTCGACCAACCTCTTTATCTCTGCCGATAACTGGGTCAATCTTTCCTTCAAGTGCAACTGCAACAAGTTCTGTACTATTTGATGTTAATGGACTATCTTCAGACTTTTTCTTTTTCTTATTTTCATCTTCAACTTCAATAGTACTGCTTCCATGGCTTATCTCTTCAAGTATATCAACTCTTTCTAAACCTTGTTGATGTAACAGATGTGTACAGTATGCTTGCTCATCTTTTAAAATATAAACAAACATATCCTCTACAGTTGATTCACCTTTTCCTGAAAGTTGACTATGTGATACCATCTGTTCGATGGTATTTGTTAAAGTTATACTCTCTATTGGATCTTCGTTTTCTAACTCTTTTGGATATTTTGGTGTATTGTTTAATATATATGTTTTAAGTTTATCATATACTAAATCTACATCCATTTGCATCTCATTAAGTAATGAGATGATTGATTTCTCTTTTAAAAGATAAACAAATATATGTTCTACCGTTATATACTCATGATTATTTGCTCTTGCATAATTTACTGCATGACCAAATATTCTTTGTAATGCTTCGCTTATCATCATAGTTTTATTCCTCTTCCGCTATCGCTTTAAGTGGAAATCCTGCTTTTCTTCCCATTGTTTTTATTTGTGCAACTTTTGTAAAAGCTATCTCATGAGTATATACTCCACAGATAGCTTTTCCATTATTATGAATATCAAGCATTATTTTTTCAGATTCACCTACAGATTTTCTAAATATTTTAACCAATACCTCTATAACAAAATCCATAGTTGAAAAATCATCATTTAGTAATAATACTTTATACTTTTTTGGTTCTTCTAAATCTAACTCTTCATCTAGTTCATGTTGATAACTTGCCAATTTATATCCTTAGAATAGGTCTGTTCGAAGCATTGCACCATTAGATGCATTTGTAACTAATGCTCTATATTGTTTTAACCAAGAAGATTTTATCTCTTTTTTAATAGGAGTAAAGTTATCTCTTCTTTGTGCAATCTGCTCAAAAGTTAAATCAACTGATAAAATATATTTATCAACATCTATATGGATAGAATCTCCATCTTCAAGAAGTCCTATCATACCACCTTCAGCAGCTTCAGGAGAAACGTGACCAATAGATGCACCTCTAGTTGCCCCAGAAAATCTACCATCAGTTATAAGTGCAACAGAATCTCCAAGACCCATACCCATAATAAGACTAGTAGGTGCTAGCATCTCTTGCATACCTGGACCACCTTTTGGACCCTCATATCTAATTACTACAACATTACCAGCTTTTACTTTATGGTCAAGAATTCCAGCGATTGCTTCATCTTGAGAATTAAAACAAACAGCAGTTCCAGTGAAAACTCTCTCACCTGTAATACCAGCAGTTTTAATAACAGCACCTTCTTCTGCAAGGTTACCATATAAAATAGCAAGTCCACCAACTTCACTATATGGATTGTCAATAGTATGGATAATATTTGTATCTTTGATAGTTGCATCAGCTATTCTTTCTTTTATAGTATCACCCATAATTGTAAGGTTATCTATAAGTACACCATTTTCTCCACGTTTATCCATTTCGTGCATAACTGCATTTACTCCACCAGCTTTATCTATATCTTCCATATGTACAGTTGTAAGACTTGGAGATATTTTAGCAATATGTGAAACTTTTTTAGATATTTTATTGATATCTTCAAGATTAAAGTTTGCACCAGTTTCTCTAGCGATTGCTAACATATGAAGAACAGTATTAGATGAACCACCCATAGCCATATCAACTGCAAATGCGTTTCTTACTGCATTTTCATTTAAGATATTTGTCATATTAAATCTTCTTTTTTCTGTAGCTTCCATTTTAGCAATTTCACAAACTCTTCTAGCTGCTTGTCTATAAAGCTCTTCTCTCTCTTTAGTAAGTGCAAGAATAGTTCCATTTCCTGGAAGTGCGATACCCATAGCTTCCATAAGTGTATTCATAGAGTTTGCTGTAAACATACCAGAACATGAACCACCACTTGGACAAGCATTACACTCGATATCTGTAAGTTGCTCTTCAGTAATCTCACCAGCTTCAAACTTACCAACAGCTTCAAAAGCAGTAGCTAAATCAATAGGAGTACCATCTTGTGTGTAACCTTTAGCCATTGGACCACCTGAAACAAATACAGTAGGAACATCAACTCTAATTGCACCCATAATCATACCTGGTACAATTTTATCACAATTTGGAATAGCAATCATTGCATCTAATTTATGTGCATTCATAACTGTTTCAATTGAGTTAGCAATAATCTCTCTTGATGGAAGTGAAAATAACATACCATCATGACCCATTGCAATACCATCATCTACACCAATAGTATTAAATTCGAAAGGTACACAACCAGCTTTTTTAATCTCATCTTTAATAATATCTGCAACTTTATTTAAAAAGAAATGTCCAGGGATAATCTCAATAAAAGAGTTTGCAACTCCAATAAATGGTTTATTAAAATCTTCGTCTTGTAATCCTGTAGCTCTTAATAATGACCTATGTGGTGCTCTATCATGCCCTTTTTTTACTTCATCACTTCTCATAAAATATCCTTGTTCTTTTCTTTTATAGTTCACGAGATAAACTCGTTTAGCTTTAATTTTAAATTATATCACAAGTTTTTAAAAAAACACTTGACAATTAAATAAAAGATGGCTATAATTCGCCCACTAAATAAGAGATGACAGTTTTATTTATATATACCTTTAGTTTTAGAGACTAAAAATACATGCGAGTGTGGCGGAATAGGTAGACGCGTTGGACTTAAAATCCAATTCCGGTTTCGGAGTGTCGGTTCAATTCCGACCATTCGCACCATTAGAAAAGTGAATTTTAAATAAACATTATATAGAGAGTTGACAGAGTTGGTCGAACGTACCGGTTTTGAAAACCGGCGAGGGTCATACCTCCGGGGGTTCGAATCCCCCACTCTCTGCCACTTATTTAAAATTTATTACATTACATATATAAAAGATACAAAAAATACCTTTAACTTCAAAGTTAAAATACATGCGAGTGTGGCGGAATAGGTAGACGCGTTGGACTTAAAATCCAATTCCGGTTTCGGAGTGTCGGTTCAATTCCGACCATTCGCACCATTAAATCCATTTAAAAAATCATATTTAGATATAGTTTTTTAATTATTCATAAAAATGATACATTTGTATTATTTTTTCATATTCATAAAAAAGCAATACGTTTGTATTATTTTTTTATTCTTATAGAGAGTTGACAGAGTTGGTCGAACGTACCGGTTTTGAAAACCGGCGAGGGTCATACCTCCGGGGGTTCGAATCCCCCACTCTCTGCCATAAATCTATAAACCCCTTATTTAAAGACTTTATAACACTTTTATCAGACAAATTTACACTTTTTGAAACATTTTTGAAACAAGAAAATAAAAACAATGAATATTTAGAGTATAATAAAAAATATTTAACAACAATAAATGGAAATTATTACTTTTCTTTTAGATACAAAAAAAGGGTATATAAACACAGTTTAAAGACAAAAGACCTATATAGGTCAAACTTGTTAAAAATACAACTAATAGAGAGATTAAAAAAATTGGAAGAGTTTAAAAATAGTTTTGATTTAGATTATTTTATAAAAAATCAAAGAATAAATGAGTTAGAACAAAAAGAAAACCCAAATGAACAAAAAATGTGTGTAATTAGTTCAATTGGAAAACAAGAAGACCCAGCAATAATTGCAAAAATAGAGCAAAGAATATTAAAAATGCTGATAAAAGAGAAAGAAAAAGGAAATATTAAAGAGATACAATTTAATAACCAAAGTATCAAACGCCAATTCACATCAGAAGTGCAACAAAGTCACATCTAAAATCTATTAAATTATGCCACTTTTTTTCTTGAAAGCTCCTTGAAAAATATCTCATTTGGAGTAGAATATTTTAGAACTTTTC
>Ga0114922_10006405_pt1 | contig 10810 bp, 7 predicted proteins | sample AartaG_FD_100975 | JGI IMG/M metagenome (GOLD analysis project Ga0114922, IMG submission 100975) | Deep subsurface microbial communities from Aarhus Bay to uncover new lineages of life (NeLLi) - Aarhus_00045 metaG | ecosystem: Environmental > Aquatic > Marine > Oceanic > Sediment | place: Aarhus...
AGAGGGGCGGAGTAATCCCCGCCCCCCAAAGCAGAGGGGCGGAGTAATCCCCGCCCCCCAAAGCAGAAGGGCGGAGCAAGCTCCGCCCTCACAGTCCATGGAGACGTCTACGCACCGTCTCCGTATCTTCGGCTGTCTATCGAGAGCCCTCTCGCGGCAGCTCCCTGCCTACTCCGGCTCGGCCGACACGGCTGGCAGCGACTCCGTCGCTACTTCTTGCCGCCGCGCCCCCGCGGGCCTCTCACTCTGAGCTTCCAGCTCGCGGCGACGAAACGACATCTCGATCTGCTCCTGCCAGCTCAGCACCGCCTCCTCATACGACCCTTGCAGCGGCGGCCACACCACCTCATTGCTCTGTGCTTTTCCCATCCCTACTGCTCCTGGCCCCGGGGCTGGTATCGCCGGCGTGCTTCGGGCGGGCAACTTACGGACCTGGGGCGAACGGCCCCCTTCACCACCCGCAGTCCTCTCCGGCAACCCCCCCCGCAGGTCCAACTAATACAAGATACTGCGACCCCCATCCCCATGTCAACGGCACGAGTGCATCCAGAGCAACATGCTTTGTGTACCTGCCGCGACACCCCGCCTGGCCTGGCGCGATGTCGCCCCGTTACTGCCTATTACACGCGGCATGCGGGCGGATTTTTGTCCGCCCGCACGCGCAAATGTCTACTAGCCCTATCTAGTTTGCTTACAAATCGCCACGTTGTACCGGCTGCGAGTAGTACTGCTGCTGCCTCACGATCACACCCGTCTTGGTGTCCCCCACCACATACCCCTTCACCAGGTCAGTCCTCGCCACCGGCTGATTCAGCACATCCAGCCCCACGTAGCGCGTCACCGCCGTCATATACCCATCCACGGTATAACGGCCAACCTCGGTCCCTGTCGGGTCGATGGCGTTCTCCAGCACCCGTCCTCTGCTGGTGAGCCGGCCGGTCGTCGTGTCCAAAATCAGATCCGGAACCGCCATCTCATACCGACCCACGACCTGCTCTTCCTGGGCGCCAACCCGCGACACCCCCCAGCCAATAAACGCCACGACCGCGCAGGCCATCACCACCGCCATGGCCGCCTTCATTGCTCTCTCACCTCTCACCACGCCGTCTCCTTTCTCGCCGCGCTTCACGGCCGATCTCACCGCGCCTCGCCAACATCATCGACGCGCGCCTCCAACGTCCCCGGCGCGCTCCTATACTAAAATATACCACATGTCGGCACACCCGTGGAGCGCCGGAAGGTCCCAGATCGCCCCGGCACGAAGACCTCTCTGTCATGAGCCCCTCTGATTCGCTCGCAAGGCCCTTCCGTCTAATCGCTCTCGACCTCGACGGAACCCTCCTGGACGACCGCGGCGAGGTCTCCCCGGCCGACGCGGCCGCCCTCCGCGAGTTCGCCGACTCCGGTGGCGTCGTCGTGCTCGCCTCCGGCCGCATGACCGACAACATCCGCCCCTTCCACCGCGCCATGAACCTCGACGGACCCACCATCGCCTACAACGGCGCGCTCGCCCGCGACTCCCAGGCCGCCGGCGCGCGCGTCATCTCCGAAATTCCACTCCCGGCCCACCAGGCCGATCAACTCATCGACTACACCCGCCGCGAGAACCTCCACCTCAACTACTACTTCGGCGAGAAGCTCTACGCCCGCGACGATCCCCAGCTCCGCCGGTTCGCCGACCTCTACACCCGTCAGACCGGAGCCGTCTTCCACTTCCGGCCCGACCTCGAATCCTTCCGCGGCAAGCCGCCCACCAAGGCCCTCATCGTCACCGACCCCAGCCTGCCCGGTCAGCCGGACCCCCGCCATCGCGACGAGCTCTACGCCGTCTGGCACGACCGCTGGGGAGACGAAGTCACCGTCATGCGCACCAACCCGGAGTACCTCGAGTTCTACCACCGCCAGGCCAGCAAAGCCGCGGCCCTCGCCGCCGTCGCGCGCCACCTCCACATCGACCAGTCCCTCACCCTCGCCCTCGGCGACAACTACAACGACGTCTCCATGCTTCGCTGGGCGGGGTGTGGTGTCGTCGTCGCCAACGCCGCGGAGGAGGTCAAAGCCGCCGCCGACTGGGTCTCCCCCCTCACCAACAACCAGAGCGCGGTGGCCGACGCGCTCTCTCGTCTCCTCCTCGCCGGTTAGCGCCTCCGCCTACCGCTTGAAGTTCCCGGACCGGTCGAACCTCATCGCCCCCGGCTTCCCCAGCACCTCGATCCGCCGATTCCGCTGTGCCTCCGGCAGCAGTCCCTCGCTCACCCACATCCGGCTCAGGTGCAAAGTGTCCCGGAGGCGGACCACCCGCGCCCGCCGCGGATCGGGCTCGCCCAGCGCCGCCATCGCCGCGCCCATCAGCTCCCGATCGTTCGCGAACGACAACGGCAGCTTCGCCCGGTTCAGCCATCCCGTATGCAGCACGTTCGTCTTCAGCGCCTCCCGGTCGATCTTCCGCACCAGTCGTTCCGTCGTAAGGTCGGCCAGGCCGATCCCCAGGGCATTGCCATGCGACGCCGGCGTCAAGTCGAGCGCTGCGATCAACCGAATCCGCGGCCCCCGGAACTCCGGCTCCTCCCACAGCATCCGCCGGCCAATCACGTGCGTATCGAAGCCCACCCCGCTGATGTCTTTTCCGATCCAGTCCACGATCAGCAGATCGATGTCCTTGAACGGCAGCCGGGCCGCCGTCCGCCGCGCGCGGCCCAGCAGCCCTTTCTCCCCCGTCGGAATCTCCTCCGGCCTCAGCCCCACGATGTCCGCCGTCTGGTTGTGCCCGTTCCCTAGAATCGCCAGCCCGGCGACCACTGGCACTCGGCGCAGCAGCCGCCGGCCCGCTTCCGGCACGTCCTCCCGCAGGCTCGCGCATCGCCGAGAGTGCATCGCCGCCGCCCCCTCTCGCTTCCCCAGCCCGATGGCCAGCATCTTCATCAGCCCGCTCTCGTACTCGCCGATGAAGTCGGTGTGCTGCTTCACGCGGTTCATCACGATCACCCCATCGGCCCGCCGCGCCTCCCGGCTCACATACACGGCTACGCCGTGGCTCGTCCGCCCCACGCGCTCCACCGCCATCGAAGCCCGAATCGGCGCCCCCATCGACTTCGCGGTCACCCCCAACGATTTCAACACCGCAATCTGCCCGGCCGCCGTCGCGCCTCCGTGGCTCCCCATCGCCGGCAGTATGAACGGCTTCCCCCCAGCCGCCTTCACCAGCTCCACCACCGCCCTCGCAATCGGCGCGATGTTGGCGATTCCCCGACTCCCCACCGTGATCCCCACCCGATCTCCGCGGCCGATCCGATCCTCTAGCCCTACCTGCGCGCAGGCGCGCGCCACCGCCGCCGGAATGTCCTCCGCACGGCGAGCGTAAAGCTGCTGTTCCATCTGAACTGCTAGGGGAAATTGCACGCGGTTCCTCCCATCCCGCAGGGTCATTGCGCTATCACCTCTACAGAAACACCAGCATTTTGGCGGAGGCAAGTGGATAATGCAAAGACCCTGTCCCATACTGCAACACGGGGGATTCTGCCCGACCCACCTTCCCACCTCTGGCCCCCCATCGGGGCGCGGCGGATCAGGGCCGAGAGGCCGTCTGGTCTCCGGGTCGTTGCCTGCTACGGGTGCGAGGCGCGCCGCCTGCTACGGGTGCGAAGCGCACCGCCTGCTACAGGTGCGAAGCGCACCGCCTGCTACAGGTTGAAAGCGCGTGCGATATAGACCGCCATCTGATCGCGCGAGCAGGCGTACTCCGGATGGTAAAGACCATCCTGGTAGCCCTGCGTAACGCCCAAGCCCGCGATGTGCTCGACGTGGTTATAGCACCAGGACCAGCTGCTGCCCAGCGTCACGTCGGCGAATCTCGCCCCGTCCGTGTCCACGGGCACGCTCGCGTCATCGCCGGCCAGCGCCCGCGCCACGAACACCGCCATCTGCCCTCGCGTCACCTCACCAAGCGGATCGTAGGTGCCATCCGGATAACCCGTGACAACATCATTCTCGACCGCATACTCAATGAAGTCATAGGCCCAATCGCCGGGCCCCACATCCGAGAACGACGGGCTCGCCGGAGGCACGTACGAGGCCAGGCTCCCCGGCCCCGTCGGCGCCGCAATCGCCCGCGCCATGAACACCGCCATCTGATCTCGGGACACTATCCCGTCCGGCTCGTAATACCCGCTAGGATACCCGGACGCGATCCCCGCCGCCGCCACCTCCTCCACCTGTCGGTGGGCCCAGTGGCTGTGCGGCACATCCTCGAAGAACAGCGTCGGCAGCGTGGCGTCACCAATCAGCACCATGCCGTACCACCAACGCGGCGCGATCGAGTTGTATTCGAACTGCACCGTGTTGAACCAAACCCGGAACGCCTCCCCGAAGCAGTCCCCCGCGGTCAGCGCGTCGTAAAACGATCCATCCTCCCACATCCCGCCCGTCTTCGTAGAACCCCAGGCCGTCAGCCCCGAGTTCACGTTGAACACGGCCGTTCCCGCGACATTGTTGTCGTAGCTGTAGTCCGCTCCCGAGCAGACGTAGAAGGAGTAGAACAGGGCCACCGGGTCCAGCATCCGGTAGTCGGACTGATACACCCACTCGAAGGCCGCTCCCTCCAACCGCGAGTAGGCGTGCCCGCCGTAGTACCCGTGCGAGCGGGTGTGGATTAGCTCGTAGCTCAACGGCAAGTGCGATTTATAGTCCGCGGCCGTGGTCTCCTCGGGATCACTCACCATATCGACCCCGGCCGGGCCGTAGATTCCCTCCACCCACGACCTGTCTTCACTCCCCATGTAAGACCAGTCGTCATCCGGATAGACCAACGCCCGCTCGAAATCGCCGAGCTGCCGCAGGCGATGGGAGTGGTTCTTCGCGAAGTAGTTGTTCAGAATCCCCGTCTCTGTGCCCAGGGCCGTCAGGTTGCTCGTCGTCATCCTGGAGACCCAAATCTCCAGATCCGTGTCTCCCGAGCGCGCGTCGTACTTCCCATTGGCCGCATGAACCTGGCCGTCTTCGGTCTGATCCCCCCAGGTGCCGTTCAGGTCCATGAAAAAGATGTCGCACGGAAAATCAGAGTAGACGGGGTCGAGTCCCCCCTCGCCGTCCCAGTCCTCCATTATCTCGTAGATCGCATACGGAATATCGCCCACCAGCACCGCGCCGACCAGAGACGCGCTCTCGTCATATAGCCCGACCAGGAAGCTCCTCAAGTCCGCCGCGCTGCCCGAGACAAAGCGGTACCCGGTGACCTCATAGCCGTCGTCCTCCAGGTCCTGCTGGTAGGTCGCCACTCCCGAGGCGACGGTGTCGTAGATGCCATCCTCCACCACCAGACAGACCCGCCCATACGGCCCCGCCGGCGGCCCCGCTGGCGGCAGCGGCAGCGACTGGACGCTCAGCCGCGGATCGACCCGCGTCACTGAGAACGGGCCCTTCGGCGTCGGCACCGCATGCGTTGGCCTGGGTAGACCGTCGGGAGATATCCAGCGTGTCGGCACCGGCTCCGTTGCGTACCCGTCGGGGGAGGCGGCTGCGGAAACACCACACGAAATCCATAGCACGGCCGCGAGGCCGAGGAAGATCAACGCAGTTCGGCTGCTCATACCACCACCATCCAATTAGAATAGTATATCAATGGACTATTCCGCGCACCATCCACTCGGAATGATCCACTAATGCTATTTTCCGCATTTGCCTCGCAACTCACCGATCAAGTTGGCACTTCCCTCGCTGGCCGGTCGGGCAGCATCGCGCCCCAAGCTCGTCAGACCTCCTCGACGGGCCGCCAGGCGGCACTCTTGGCGTACAGAGATGCCCGACGCCAACGTCGCCGGAGCCTTGACCTGCCGCAGGCGCGGCGCTATCCCATCGCGGCCGCGCGCGCAGGAGGTCGAGGAGCTTCTGGGGTCCGCCCGGGCCGCAGGCTGAACTCCCCGGCCCAGGGGAAAGGGAGGTGCGTCTCCTCAGTCGGTCAGCTCGCGCGCCGCATCGCGCGTGACTATCGCCCTCATCGCGGTCGAGGCCGCCAGCCGTACGTTCGCATCAGGGTCCGCCAGGCATTTCGCCAGCGCCTCCAAGCAGTCCCTGACTCCGAGCCTTCCCAGCGAGCGAGCAGCCTCTCCCCTCACCAGTGGGTCCGGATCGCGCAGGGCGCGCGCGAGCACGGCCACCGCCGACCGGCCCGCCTCCGCCAAACCGCGGGCCGCCTCCGCGCGGCGCACCGCATCCCGATCGGACAACGCCCTGATGTTCTCGGAAACCGCCTCCGCCGTCTGCTCGCCCTCGGGAACCACATCGGAATCGAACTGCGCCCCCGCCGCCTCCCGTTCCGCCGCCGTGATCTCCTCGTCCGTCAGGCCCAGCATCCTCAAGCCGGCTATGATCGCGCTTCGTATCCGCTGCGACCCCTCCAGCACCGGCTCCACGTCCTCGTCGTCCATCACACAGCTCGCGATGTAGGACTGAACCTCCGCCAGACCCTCCATCAGCACCTCACTCGCCCCCGGCGCGTTCACCTCACCGAGCAGCGAAAAGGCACGCGCGCGCACGAACCAGTCCGGGTCCGAGACAGCCACCCGGCGAAGATGCGTGACCACATCATCGCCTCCCATGTGGGCGATTGCCCTCGCGGCCGAAGCTCGCACCTCGCCGTCGGGGTCCACTTCCAGCAGGGGCAACAGCACCTCGCCCAAATCCGACAGGCCGATAGCTCCCAGAGATTCCACCGCCAGGCGGCGCGCCTGTGGGCTCAGGCTCGCAAGCTGGCTCACCAGCGCCTCCACCGCCTCCTCGCCCATATGCACCAGCGTCGCCGCGGCCGTCTCCGCAATCCGTCGGTCGGGGGAAGACAGCGCGTCGGCCAGCCGGTCCGACGCATAATCCCGGTCCCGCTCCAGCACCGCGTAGGAGGCCTGCCTCGCCACGTCCGGATCATCGTCACCCAGCGCTTCGATCAGCTCCTCCACCGCCCGCTCGTCGCCGACCTCCCCCAGCGCCTCGATAGCCCGCAGCTTCGCCCGATACCCGCCCCGGCGCAGATCGTGTGCCCATCGGTCCAGCGACCGGCTTCTGCGCAGAATCTCGATCCCCGCCGAGCGCACCGCCGCATCCTTCGACCCCAGCAGCTCCCGCGCGGCCGTAACCGCCGCGTTCACGTCCGGAAGTTGGGCCAGCTCCTCGATCGCCGAGGCCTGCTCGTCGACGGCCACCAGCGTCGTCGCCGGATCCCGCAGCCGAGCCGCGATACGTCGCGCCCGGCCCACCACAGCCGCATAGCGCCATCTCACAGCAAGGTGCAGCAGCAGCCCGCCCCCCGCCAGCGCCGCCGCCAAGAATATCACGCTTTCAATCAGGTCCCGCTCGAAAATCATCCTCAGTCTCCGCTCGAATTACGGACCATGCTCCTCAGCTGGGCGGGGCACCCGCACCGTCTTCTCCCAACGCAGGTCTTCTTGTTTTACCATATCCAGGTAGTGCGCTTTAGCGCACACATACACCCATACCTGACAGTACGTGAAGTACATCGCGCCGGCCACCAGCAGGTTCAACGGCGTATTCTCGCCCTCGATCGCCAGCGCCACTGCCAGCTCCAGCAGAAACAGCGCCAGCGCCAGCGCCCACAAAATCATCAACGGACTGGCCGTACCGCCCACCGCCAATCCGCCGATCAGCCCCAGAATGAAGAGCAGATCAGACAGTATTAGAACCACGAAGAAGAAATGATAGATCGTCAGCAAGTGCAGCACTTCCAGCGCCAAGTTGCGCCGGCGCACCCGAGGCAGCCGCGAAAAGTACTTCCTCACCACATACGTCCCGCCCCGCGCCCACCGCAGCCGCTGCCGCACCCACACCGACCAGTTCTGAGGCTCCGGCTCCCACGTCACCGCATACGGCACGAACTTGATGTGATACCCCTCCTGGCTCAGTCGCACCGTCAGCTCCGCATCGTCCGCAATCGCCCCCGGGTCCCACCCCCCGGCCTTCTCCAGCGCCTCCCGGCGAATCACATAGTTCGTCCCCGGCAGCGAAGCCAATCCCATCGTCCGCCAACGCCCCGCCTGAACCATCCACTGGAAGCTCGCAAACTCGATATTAATGCACCGCGTCAGGAAATTCGTCGCCTTATTCAGCGTGCGCACCTTCCCCACCGTCGCCGCCAGCTTCGGGTCCGACAGCAGCTCCGCCACCAGATACCGCAGCACCGGCGGCTCCGGCGAATTATCCGCATCGTACACCGCGATCAGATCATGGCTCGCGTACCGCAGCGCCACGTTTAGAGCGTGCGACTTCCCCCTCCCGCCCACGCCGGGCGGCACCGCCACCAGCTTCAGCCGGCGGTCCGTGGCCATCAAGTGCTCGATCACCCGCCGCGTCCGGTCGGTCGACGAATCATCGACCACGATGATCTCCACCCGCTCCCGCGGGTAGTCCAAGTGAAACAGGCTCTCGATAGTGCCGGCCATCACGATCTCTTCGTTGTGCGCCGGCACCAAGATCGACACCCCCGGCCACTCCTTGGGCAGGTCCTCTCGCCTGGGCCCCGAGCCGCACTCGCGGGAGTAAATATAGCCCGCCAGCGTCAACACCGCATAAGCGCCTATCATCAGCCACGCGCCAAGCAGACACACCGCCAGCAGCACCTCTTGAGCCAACAGGAAGAAGCCCCAGTTCACGGCAACTCCTCATACGCCCGTCTCAACACGTCCCACGCCGCCTTCCGGTCAATCGTCCCCGAATCATAGCATTCCACACCGTCAGGCTCCGCCTCCATCACCCGGCCGATCGTCACGGCCATCTTCTCCGGCGTCATCCGCTGCGACCCGAAATCAGTCAGCTCCACGTGCATCACCACGCCCGCCCGCCCGTCCGTGCGGCGCACCAAACGCTGTGCCGTCTCCTCCGCCCAATCGTAGTTGAACCTTCCCGGACCATAGATATCCGCCCACTGCTGCCAGATCACCTCGAAATTAACCCAGTCCGGCGGATACGGCCCGTCCAGCAGAGCCTCCAGGTCGAACCCCGATTCCTCCGCCTGACGCCGCGGCGACAGGATCGCCCCATTGCTCCACGCGTCGCTGATCGTCATGAGGTAGCTGTCAATACCTTCTTCCGCAATTGCTTCCATACACGTGGATAAGAACGTCGTCAGGCTCTCGGCACGGAACTGCCGCCACACCTCCCCTCCCAGTCGCTCCCCCGGATGGGCGGCCGCGAAGTCCTCCCGACACACTTCGCAATAGCAGGCCTGCGTCCCGAACCAGTTCACCACCGGCTCACACAGCTCGATACCGTCCAGCGTCGGGTAGCGGCGCGCCAGGTCTCGCAGCAGCCCCGCATACCAGCGCCTCACCCCCGGATGCTGAGGACATAAGAAATAGGAGGCGTGCAACCGCAGTGGGTTGTGCTCCCGCCCGTCCCTCGTGCGCTCTCGCCAGTCAGGGTGCTGTTGCCACATGCCTCGGTCTCGCCCGCTGTACAGCCAGGCCACCACGCGGATGTCCCGCGCGTGACAGGCCTCCAGTACGTGTGCCAGCAAATCCTGCCGACCCCAGTCCGTCATCGACGCTCCGCGATATCTCGTTCGATAGGCGGCCCCCTCATTTACATTGTAAACGTAAAAGAAGACAGTGTTGACACCGTTTCGCCGATAGCGTTCGGCCAGGGCCTCAGCCAAGGCGTCGGCGGACACACGCGAACGATCATAAGCCCACGGATCCAGCGTCACGCCCTTGATTAGCGGCTGAGACGGCCTCTCCCTGAACGGTTCCAGCACCACCACAGAGCGTGCTGGCGCGCTTACGGTCTGCTCGTTGCCCGAAGAGCTTGCGGCCGACAGCGTCTCTTCCCCTTCTACCCCCCACGTGGGTCCCAAAACCGTCTTCTGCACCGGAGACTCCGACGGAAATCGCACAGTGGTCTCCCCCGAGGCCAACACCCGGCGCGTATCCGTCACCAGCACTCCAAAATCCCGCAGATCCGATACCTGCCACCCCTCCGCCTCGCGGCTTCGCAAGAACTCCAGGAACGGGCTCGCCGGCGCCCACAGGCCGAACGACACCACCGCCACCCCGTCCCTCACCACCTCCAGCATGCGGAGGCGTTCCGCCTCCTCCGGCGAGATATAACCCGCGTCGCTGATGGTAATCGGTGCCGGCAGCACTCCTCCCGCCGAATAGGGTGGCGAGCGATCCGGGTCCGACAGCCGCAGCCGAAACGGATTCGCCTCCTCCGCCGGCCCATACCAAGCCACCGGATGAAGTCGCACTTCCCAGGCCAGCCGGAACTGCTCCCGCGCATCCACCATCGTGTCCGCGCTCAACACCACCACCGCCCCCAGTGACTCCGCCGCGCGAAGCCCTCTCACCGCCTCCGGCCGATCCGCCAGCGGAACCTCCCCCATCTGCGTCCAGGCCAGCACCCCCACCGGGACTCCCGCCTCCAGCATCGGCTCTATCACCGCCGGCACCTGTCGCTCCGTGGCCCACACCGGCACCTCCCGCAGCACCGCGACCATCCGCCGCCCCCGGTCTTCGTGTGGCTGACCCATGATCTCATGCAGCATGTCGGCCCACACGCACGTCGTCCAGAACCGCTCCCGCTCCAACACCGGACCGCAGGCCGCATACCACAAGTTCCCTCCGCCCACCAGGAAGGGCCGCCGCTCTTCCCCCCTCTGCGCCGTCACCGCCGCCGCAACGCCTTCCCCCATCTGCATCTCAGGCACCGCCAGCCGCTCCACTCGCGGCCTCTCCCGGTAGCGAACAGTCCACTCCACAGGCCCGCTCGCGGAGCCGCTCGCCCCGCCCGGCCTCAACCCCAACTCCGCCAC
>Ga0114922_10006406_pt1 | contig 10809 bp, 9 predicted proteins | sample AartaG_FD_100975 | JGI IMG/M metagenome (GOLD analysis project Ga0114922, IMG submission 100975) | Deep subsurface microbial communities from Aarhus Bay to uncover new lineages of life (NeLLi) - Aarhus_00045 metaG | ecosystem: Environmental > Aquatic > Marine > Oceanic > Sediment | place: Aarhus...
GATCCTGTCATCAGCCCGGGTGTCCTTGTCTCCTCCGTTGACAAAATGATCGAACTTCCCGCGGAGTTCCTCCGCCGCTTTAGCTACGTTGCGCTGGACGCTGGTCATAAAATCATCCACCTCTTCCTGCGTGGGCGGATGATGAAAAAGCGTATATTGTCCAGCGCCATAGCCCCGGGAGGTGATATGGTCAGGACGATCTTTGTACTTCCTGTCCAGCCCGATTAAAATGAAGTTATCCTCGTCCTCACCCCTGGGCACCTCAAACTGCTGCATCCCGCTTTCTTGTTGAAGTATTACTTTAAGAAAGGGCATGGGAACGCGTTCAGATTCCATCTGGTCGATCTTCGTATTTTCCGACTCAGGATTTTCACTGTAAGGCAGCAGAATGAACTTTGGATCGTTCAGCATATTCTGAATGCAAGCCGCTGTATTTGGGTTTAGTATTCCCGATACTTGGGTTATCCGCCCTTTATTGTAGCTTTGAATAGAAACAGGCGCGCCACTGGCAGTGTCATCAATGTGGATAAGATCAAACTGAAGCGAGCGAACAGCCTGCTCCGTGCCTCTCCCGAATTCGCCGTCGATACCCCTTTTCAGATAACCCAGCGCGCGCAGGTGGCGCTGAGCCTCCCTGACCATATCCACTTCCGCGCTATCGCGCATCAAAGTTGTGTTTAGATAGGAAACCTCCACCAAACCGTCCCCCGGACCGGACCTCCTTCTTCCCACGATCCTGTCCCATAATGTATGAATCAGTTTTACCAGCCGCATTAGTACCACCCACCGCAATTTCTGGTGATTCAATAGAAAAAGGCAAGGGCGCATTTTTAGACAATGCGCCCCATAGATCTGTTAAAGATTGTTACTATTGGGACTTTATCACACTCCAGCACGTAGCCAGCTTGTCGTTAGCCTCAACAGCAAAGAAGCCGCCGCCCGCAACCTCTGCCATTTCGGATTCACTTAACGCCCGGGAAAACATCACTGCCTCGTCAATGGTGCAGGGGCTGTTCCTTTGGTCACAGTCTACGCGATTGTCTCGACCAATATAGAGCGGATTATCATCCTGATCGATGGGACCGCCGCCTGGTCGGTCATAACTGTCAATAAGTACGCCATCGATGAAGAGATCATACCTCGTCCCGTCGTATGCTGCGGCATAATGGTGCCACTCTCCCAGCGACCCGGACACTACTACTGGTGTGGGCCAGGTTCCATAGTTGCCGCCAATAAAGACCAGCGGATCTATTTTCACACCGTCACCGCCGGTTGTTGTATGGAGCATATAGGAGGTCGCTTTCATGAAGAGCGCGCACGAACCGTGTGGCAAATCCTCTATATTCGCCCAGATTGCAAGTGTAAGCGACTCCTCTAAGTCCAGAGTGGGACTATCAGGTACTTCCACATGATCCGGTATCTCCGCGAGATAAACACCCTTACCGAAATATCCGTCCACCCATTCAACGCCGTTTTCCAGGGTTCCGTCATTCCCATTACCAGATAGATCAGCAGCATTCTTTCCTTGCCCTTCATCGAAAGGCAAATACAGCACCAGGCCTTCTAAATCCAATGTCTGTGATAGATGAGGCAACGCCAGGAGACTCAGAAGCATAAAAACTGGCAAAATAAAGGTTCTCCTCATAGATCATTTCCTCCATTCTCAAAGTTGCGGTAATATCTATCGGGAGTTCTTTATGCTGCCCCAGCATGTACTGAGTTTGCTACCAGGTTTAACAGCCGTAAAGTCCCCAACCACAACTTCCTTAACCTCGGCTTCGCTCAGTGCGCGAGACCATACCATCGCTTCGTCAATCATACAGGGGCTATTCCTGGTGTTGCAGTCTTCGCGATTGTCCCGGCCGATAGCAAGCGGGCTATCATCGTTGTCGATGTTTCCAGCAACTACCCGGTCATAGCCATCCACATATACGCCATCGACGTATATAGCATACCTGCCATTGTCATAAGTTGAGGTATAGTGATGCCACTCTCCCAGCGGGGCAGATACGTTCACCGGCGTGGGCCAGTCTCCATATACGCCATCGACAAAGATCAAGGGGTCAACCTTTACCCCATCGCCGCCGGTCGTTGTATGAAGCATGTAGGCTGTTGGCTTCATAAACAACGCGCACGAGCCGTCCGGCAAGGCATCTACTTTTGCCCAGATGGCAAGTGTAAGAGCTTCTGTAACATCCAGACTGGAGTTGTCAGGCACCTCAACAAAATCTCCCATTGCCAGGAGTTCCAGGCCGCCGCCATAATATCCGTCCACCCATGCCGCGTTGCCCATCAAAGTCCCGTTATTGCCACTGCCAGACGAGTCCCTGGCCGTATTGCCCTGTCCTTCATCAAAACTCATGTAGAGGACCAGGTCAGTCATGTCCAGAGCCATAGCGAGACAAGGTAACACGCACAGGCTAAAGGCTGCTAGTAATACAGTACACACTTTCTTCAAAACTTACTCCTTCTGTTTTTGTGCAATCAGCACTAGTTAAAAAAATAGAGAAAACCAACAGCGAAAACTGGCAAAGATATCTACCGCGGACACATTAATTTTACAAATATTAACATATATTCGCTTTCTGATCAACAGAAAATTCTTCTTTGTCAGTCAGATTGCGTATGGGAGGGCGAGACTCCCGTCGAGCCGTAGTCAGTGATCAGTAGGGTTCGGCAATCTCGCTGTCAAGTGACAAATGCTGCTCTGAAAGATTTCTTGTCTCTAACTGCATACATCTCAGCGCAAAATCGTATTCTTGATTTCTCCCCACATCGAAATGATTTTGCCTGAAGCGTCCACAGATGCCCATTTACCGGTCATTAAGCTTCCAACGTCATCTTCTGTAATTGCGACATTGAACAATATTGCTTCGTCAATGTCACCTTCAAAGGCGTCCCCAAGGGCTCCCCCGCCTATTCTTGAGATAGTCTGATTGATTTCTTTACCAGCCCAAGTATCATCAGAATATATCTCTTCACCATCAACGTAAGCTCTAACCCATGTTCCATCATAGGATACGGCTGTATGATACCAAACATTCTCTTCTGGCTCGAAAAATGGTATCCAGCCGGCTGCGCTTCCATCGCTAAATGCGAAGTAGAACTGAAGCTGGTTTGCCTGATGGGTATTACCAATGCCATACTCTAAAGCCCAGGGACTACCGCCGCTTGTATGGAGTCGGGGAACTCCTCCGCTTCCAGATCCAGTTTTCCTGAACCAGCAGGCAAAGGTCGCGAACGGTGGTGTTGTCATGTCAGGAACATCGACGTAATCTTCTACGCCATTAAATGCCAATGCCTTATTCACTTCTCCATCTATCCACTTGGGATCCCCAACCAAGACACCATGCAAATTGTTTCCTGACCCATCTTCGGCTGTTCCTCCTGCCCCATCATTAAAGCTCCATAATGCAACGATAGTATTGGGATCTATCTCAGCCTGACTTGGGACAGACAACATAACCGCACCAAACAGCACAACCATAGCAACTAGAATGTACTTCATTCCGATCTCCTTTTCTTAAAAGCCCTAAGCTATTTTCATAAAAGAATCTGAACTTTTGCAGATGGCCTTAAGAAAACTATAACCCGATAGGCGGGACATTACTGTCCCGCCTATCGGGTTAACTGCTTCTTGCGCTCTGTTGGCAAAAGCTTAAATCCTTTTATAAAAATCGCTTGGCAATATTAGATCACGTACTGCACCAGCGGCGTAAATCAAAACTCAGCAGCTTGCGTTGCTAATTTCATGAACTAAACAACAACATTCTATCAAACCGTTGCTGTCAAGTCAACAAAAAAACGTCACTTTCACCAAATTTCCCTTCTTTGAGGCGGGATCTGACCTGATCCATTTCCCATTTTCTATCACCAGATTCATCACTCATCACTGATTACTCTTTACCCGATAACGGCATCCAATCCCAACTGGCGGGCCGTATCCGTAAAACTCTCCAGGAATTCAGGGCTTTGAGGCTCCCCCCGAATCTCGTAAGTCAGCCCAAGCCATTCGTACTTAGCATCAGCGGATGGGTTATACGGCAGCAGAGCCACAGAGGGCAATCCCACGTCGCGCATAAAACTAAAGATGCTCAGGAGATTCTCTTCCGTATCGGTAATGCCGGGGATAAGCGGCACACGCACCTGCACGTTCCGGCCGGCCAACTGCGCGGCGTTGCTCAATATCTGTCGATTGGAGGCGCCAGTCCACCGGCGATGTTCCTCTTCGTCCATAAGCTTAAGGTCGTATAGCACCAGGTCGGTGTAATCCAGGAGCCGCTCCAGGCGTTCCCAACTGGACGCTCCACAGGTCTCGATGGCCGTGTGAATCCCCAGTGCCTGACATCCGGCCAGCACTGCCGCCGCGAAGTCAGCCTGAAGCGTCACCTCTCCGCCCGTCAGCGTGACGCCGCCGCCAGAATGGTGGAAAAATGGTCTCATGCGGGACGCTCTGGCCACCACCTCATCAGCGGAAATGCGGTATCCCTTTATTGCGAGAGCCTTGTAGGAACAGTGCTCTACACACCGCCCACAGACTACACATTTGTCTCGATTGATCAGGTGTCCCGAACCGTCCAGGCTGTGGACACCTCGTTCGCAAACTGCAACGCACGTCTTGCAGGTTGCGCACCGATCTCGCATAAAAATCAGTTCAGGTTCAGGCCTGCGCGACTCAGGGCTATGACACCACCGACAGGTCAATGGACAGCCCTTGAGGTAAACCGCCATGCGAATCCCCGGCCCATCGTGGACAGCAAACGTATCCAGGTCAAATAAAAGCCCTTCCATCTCTTCTCTCTCCGTGTCCCCGCGTCCCCGTGTCTCCGCGTCCCTCTGTCTCATGACCTCGCCTCCTGGCGGCGGATGTGATGTTCCTGCTGCTCCTTGCTGAGCATGGTGAAGTAAGCGCACCAGCCACCCATGCGCACGCGCAGGGATTTGTATTTTTCCGGCTCTCTCTGAGCAGCCCGCAGTTCCTCAGTATCCACCACCGTCAGCGTCATCATATTGCCCCCGGTATCGACGAAACTGCGGAGCAGCGCCATCATGCGCTCAGTGCCTTCGTCGTCTTTTACCAGACGCCTTGCCAGACGAAGATCCAGAGGCCCGCCGGCCGGCAGGTTGCTCCGATGCATCTTTGAATAAGAGAGAATGGCGCCCGGGATACCCTCAAGATCGCGTCCCAGCGCGGGTGAGAAATTGGATGAAACCGGTTCCCCGGCAAGCCTTCCGTCCGGTGAAGTCCCCAATCCCTGTCCGATGCCGATATACCACGAAAACGTCCCCACGCCGCATGGAAACTTAACCAGCGAGCGATGTGCCTCCGCGTACTTCACAACTGCGGCAGTGAAAGCGTCGATAAGCTCATTTCCAACGGCATCAGCCCGTTCGTCGTCGTTTCCATACTTGGGCGCGGCCATCAGCTTCGACCGCAGCGGGGCATAACCCTGGAAATCGGCCTCCAGAGCATCGCACAACTCCACCATAGTCGCCTGTTTTTCCTCGAAAATCACCGTCTTTATAGCTGTCAGCGAGTCGATAGCATGAGCAGCACCCTCAGCCAGCATCCCGAACGTCCGGTATTTCGCTCCGCCGGCCGTCATATCCCGCCGCGACTCCACAGCACCGTCGATAAGCGCGCTGAGCAGAGGAACAGGAGCAAAGATGCTGCGATCGTTGATAGACTCGACCACGCGGCGGACAACGCGGCCTATCATCGCGTCCAGTTGAGTCAGAAACGCCTGCCAGACGTCATCAAAGCTGGAGAAAGCTCTCGGATCGCCGGTGTCCGGGCCTTGCTGCGATCCATCCGCCCGCGAACGCCCCCGGTTGAGAGCCCATTCCACACACAGCATAACACTGAGCCTCTGGAACTTGAAATCCGTCCGCCCGGGGATAATCACCTCCCAGCAACCGTCGTTTGTATAATCGCGAGCATCAGGCGTAGGGATCCCGATCCGCTCCAACGCAGGGATAAGCTGCTCATCGTTGAAAATGGCCGGCATGCCTCCGCCATCCTTAAGCACCTCGCACACGTGGCGTACGATTTCATCCGGCGAATCCCGGTGAACCCGAACCGTCAGGAGCGGATTCGTCATCTGGTTCCTGCGATAGCTTTCCAGCAGCAGGAAAGTCAGCGGGTTCGTGCCATCGCTTCCATCCGGCGTCAATCCGCCCACCACTATATTCTGAAGCCAGTGATTGGTTGCATCCAGGCTATCGCGCCTGGTGCCGATCTGCGACGACGTATAGTGCCTCGTGCGCCGGTTCAGATCCACCTCCTCCTGCTCCCGGGACTCCGGCCGCTGTTCATCGGTGGTCTTTGCCCGTTCGTTAAACTTCAGGCAGAAGCAGTCCGTCAATTCACCTGCCCTGTCCATGTCCATGCGCCCCGCATCCAGATCGGCCTCCAGGTAAGGCCAGGCATACTGATCCAGCCGACCCATAGCGTTCCCGTTCATGGTGGAATGGAATATCTTATGTAAAAGCCAGACAGCCTGTAAAGCCTGCCAGAACGTCTGAGCTGGCCCGGCTGGAACCTGGCGCAGGTTCGCAGCCATCTCTTGCAGTTCCTCAGAGCGAAGCGCATCGTCCTGCAAATCAGCCTCAGACTCACACCGATCCGCAAGCCTCGCCGCATAATCCATAACACCTTCCAGAGCGACTGCAACCGAGTCCAGAAAGGCCTCTTCCTCAGCGTTCTGAACATCGCTTCTCTGAGCTTCCACGTCAGCCAGGACTCCCCGCAAGCCCTTCTTCAGCAATCGCGGGTAATCCGGCACGATGTGACCGAAAACCGAACGAGTGCTTACACCCCGCCGCTTGCCTTCAACCCGTTCATCATCAGTTATATAATCCGGGAAGCCCCACTCAGCGTGTACCCGCGGATTCTCCAGGGTCATTGATCCGGCAAACAACTGCCCGTTCCATAGATCGGTAGGCATCTTCGAGAGCTTCAAGGCGATAGCCCTGGCCTTGCGAACCGGGATCGGCTCGGACATATACTGATCGTCGATGCGCTTTGGACAATCCCACCCCACCGGCGGCTGCTCCATCGCCTCCCGGACGCGCCGCCGAAGATCCTGAACGCGCTCCGTATCAGTATGCTTATATGCCTGAGTTATTACCATCATCTAGCCTTTCTTCCCAGCGAGGGATTGACAAAGAGCTTCAGGTTCTCCTGGAAAGCATCCTGCTCTGACTCCACTATCCGTTTTACACGTTCCGTTCCGCTGACTATTCCTTTCTCATCCAGATATTGCATAAACAGCTTTAGAGCAGAAGGCATCATTGTTTTACGTTGAGCGGAGCTGGATGTCTTCCTGATGAAATGCGCCCGCATAAATTCCTGAACCACCTCAGCCGGTGTATCTGCTGAGACAGTTTCTCCATGATAGTCGTTCAGGAAATTCAGATACGAGTTTACATTATATGCGAAGTGTCCGGCTTTATCCTCTGGCACACCTTTGGCTATGCACCATTCCACGTAGCAATCCAGCACCCGATTCTGCCATTTTACCAGGCCGGATTTATCCTCATCGGGATCTATCTTACGCAGCCTCTGGGCAAGCTTCATCTCTTTCCTGGTAGGGGGAATCTTATCTTCGCTGATGTGAAGTGTAGATTCATCAAACGGCTCGTATTCCTCTATATCGATCACACGCTCTCTCATATAAAAGGCGGGTTGTCTTCCCGCGTAAGGGAACATCCGCTCGAATCGCTCGATCATCTCTTCGATTACATCATCAGCTTCTGGGATACCCATATCATCGGCCAGTTCTTTCCTTTGCTTCTCAAACTCCTCTGGATCACTGCGCCCGAGCAAGGCAAGATTCCAAAACACTTGAGCAAGCATAAACGCCTTGTCCATCTCCTTCTTAGACTCAGCTTCTTCCATCAACGGCTTCGCGTAATCCACCATTGCCTGTGCAGGGCCAACAATGCGATAGCCATCTTCCACAAGGGGAACGTCACTACCCGAGGCTTTCATGACAACGATGTCCGGGCCACCCGGATCATCATCATAGTCAAACTCCGATGGTAATCCACCGCCCGTTCTCGATCGTCTCTTATGGGTTTGTCCCTGCCTGCTTTTTTTCACTTGATGACGTCTTCGCTTACGCTTTTTGCTTTTCTTTGCCATAGTCTGTCCCTCTAGAAAACTAAGTTGTCAGTGACCTAGCCTTCTCTCTCCTCAGGAGGTATACGAACAACGGCGTCATCATCCTCCAGTTTTTTCTGAAGAGCCGCCACATCCAGATCCGCAGGCCGACAGCTTGTCTTCACACACATAGCCGCGGCAGTGCCAGACGCCTGTGATATGGCCATGTTCGGCGCCATGCTCCGGGCAGACTGGAACGCCGGCTGACTTGCAGCGATGCATCGCCCGGCCAGAAGCACGTTGTCCAGATCCGCAGGAATCAGACTGCGATAGGGTATCTCAAAGCCCAGGTGATCGAAGAAGTAACGTTTGCCGTAATATCCCGGCACAGGGTTAGAACTGACAGCAATAGAGTCCGGCTGCGGACGGCCGCTGATGGCATCCTCCTCGGTTATAGTATAGAGACCCAGGATCCGCCTCGTCTCCCGGACACCGATGTTCGCAGCCGTCGCCACAAGTTGAGCGTCAGGGAATTCCTCCTGTAGCCTTTCCAGGTGACCTTGCAGGGCGCGCCGGGCAGCGATCTCTGCCCTGGTCAGATCCGCCGCGTCGGAACCGTCTACCTCGCCGATTCCGGGCCCCCATCGTGTGGTCAGATCGTTGATCCAGAGCCGTCGCTCGTTCTCAGAAGGCTCTGGCACCCCCATCACCCGGTACATCAGCGTCATACCCATCATCCGCTGGCCCACCTTTTCCACCTTCTCGTACCGCGCGCCAGCCCGGACCGCCAGATCGCCATCGCCGGTGGCATCCACGTAGATGCGTCCCTGTATAGCCTGCCGTCCCGACTTATTCTCCACCTATGATCGCATTCACGTTCCGGCCTTCAGCCAGCGCGTCGCTGAACGTCGTATGCAGCATAATATCAGCCCCGGCTTCGTAGAGCATTTCCAGGGCTACCAGCTTGAGTATTTCAGGGTCGAAGCTGACGGCGTAGGGACAATGGCCCGGTCTCATCGGTCCAAAGTTCCCGTGTGCTGTGCACGCACATGCTCCGCCGGCTTCCAGCAGACGATCCACCAATTCCTGCGTAATACCCCGGACAGTCTGGACGTGATCCGGCCGATGCTCGTTCCGAAAGCCATTAAAACTGGTCATCAGACCAGCCGTTGCCATGCCGCCCAGAAAGCCGTATCGTTCGATGAGCAGCGTCTTAGCGCCAGTCCGGGCAGCAGCGAGGGCAGCCATAATCCCGCCCGGCCCGCCGCCTACCACAACCACGTCACATTCAGCCACTACTGGCAGATCCTTAGCAGGCTCGCAAATCGTTCTCATCTCATTTTACTCCGAGTTTATTGGTAAGCATCATTTTGCAACTATCATCTTACCGATCTTCTCGAAACCGTCCGTTTTGAACCTGTAAAAATAGATACCTGAAGACTGATTCCCTGCATCCCAGGATGCCATTTGCTTTCCCTTGCTTTGCCATCCCTTCACCAGCACGTCGATAAGCTGCCCTTTGGAATCATAAACTTCCAGGCTCACGTATCCGCTCTTGAGAAGCCGATACTCAATTATAGTAGAACCATTAAAAGGATTAGGGAAATTCTGCCCGAGGACAAAGGCATCCGGCTCTTCTTCACGGGTGCGGCGTTTTGACTCTCCCTCATAAGCAGACTCGACTGCCGTGGAGGGTCCATAAGTGAACGGCTCATCTACCATATGCCAGTATTGCTCCCTCTGGTCATCGTAATTCCGCTGGAGGTAATAGGTCACCAAAAGTGTCCTCTCGAACTCTGTGAGAGGTGCCAGTCTGGGAGCGCCGTTCTCCCAGGAGTATACTGGAATTGACATGGGGTTGATGACGCTGCACAGCCCGCGCTCTCTGGCCAGGTGAAACAGGCCGAAGTTCCCGGGCTCATGTCCGCCCAGCCAGTGACCTATTATATCCACTCTGAACGGGTTCTTGCCGAATATCAGCACGTTGGTCATGAAATCCTCTGCACTGCCGCCCGGGCCGGGTCCTGCCATGAACGCATTGCCGTTTCGCCCATATATACCCTCGATTATATTAAGACCTATATCCGTCACCGAAAGCGAGTCGCACGTCCGCTGCGCCCACGTCTCCATCCAGTATCCACCATTTGACCCCGGCTTATCCCACCTTGGTACTCCGGCCTCCAGGTGCTGGGCATACAGCTCATCAACATTCTCCTCAAGATTCGGCTGGAAATAATTGAGTACATTATTCGGGTAGTTTTTGGTCGTTCTCACTCCCTCACAAAAATGGACGTGAGGGTGTATGCACATGCCCTGCAGATTCTTAGCGCATAGCGTCATCCCCATACCGTGGCACTTGAATTTGGAGATATTCAAAAGCCAGGAATCCGGAGCGTTAAAGGGAGCTACGTACCCGATGCGCTTAAAAACTGCCCCTTCCGGGCAGTCCTTCCATATCACCTCCGAGCCTTCCTCCAGCGAACTCAAACGCAACTGGGTTATCTGCCGCCCGGTGGGGAAATCCGCAAGGTGCGCGCCTGTATTCTCCGCCACATCTATATATGGGCTTATATTGTATTCGCCGGGACAGTAAGAGTCACCGAGCCAGTTTCCCTCCCTCATATACATGTTATCTGAAGAAAGGCCCACTTCCTTCATCCCCTCGATCACACCTTCCACGAAATAGGGGTCGGTTAAAATGCCCA
>Ga0114922_10006407_pt1 | contig 10809 bp, 9 predicted proteins | sample AartaG_FD_100975 | JGI IMG/M metagenome (GOLD analysis project Ga0114922, IMG submission 100975) | Deep subsurface microbial communities from Aarhus Bay to uncover new lineages of life (NeLLi) - Aarhus_00045 metaG | ecosystem: Environmental > Aquatic > Marine > Oceanic > Sediment | place: Aarhus...
ATATTGGCAATCTCCTGTCGATAATTTGTTTCTCTAAGCTCTTTATCGAAGAGATTGCCAGTTTTTGTTGAGATATTGTTCATGTCCGTTGAAATTCCTTAAAAAAGTCAGTCAAGTTGAGTAAATAGGTGTGTACTCTGGGGCCTGCCAAAGCTGCCTCAGAGGCAAAAATCCTTCTTGTACGGGCTGCCTTTTTACTCAGGTGCCAGGTAAAATCAAGATGAATCTTGCACGATTTGTTTATTTTATTTGTCCCCAATTTGTTACAATTTGCCCGCCGCAAACACTGCTGTTCATTTCGAAGTTGAAATGGTTACTGCCCTGATGGAAATTTGTAAAAGACCGCCACTATTTTTAATTTTTTTTTAATAAGGAGATTGACACTATGCTCTGACTACCATAAAATCGCGCACAGTCGCAACGGGAACTCGGCGAATACTGTAAGTGCTGATGGTAGTCAACAGTGGCTCGTTGCGCTCGGCCTGGTTGATGTATATTATTTATTCTGATGGCGGACAGGATGTGCATCTGGTTTTTGGCCCTTTGCTGAGAATACAGCAGCAATATGGCTTTAGACCAGAAGTGGGTCCTTTATAAGAAAATGTTAATCCTTATAAGAAAATGTTGATTTAGCGGGATATACCATGGCGATTGATATCGAAAGTTTACTCTCTGAAGTGAACGCTGAGGCTCCCTGCGGCGAAGACCTTTCCTATGACGCCTCTTTTCTGGCTCTCGAAGACATGCTGCGAACAAAAGCCGCTGGAGGGGTCGTGGCCGGAGTGGAGGAAGAGGTGCAAGAGCCAAACTGGCGGGAAGTTCGAGAAAAAAGTTCCGAACTGATAAATCGCTCGAAAGACCTTAGGATTGCAATGTACCTTACTATTGCCCTCCTAAAGCTGGAGGGTATCCACGGTCTGCGCGACGGCTTGTCTTTGCTCCACGGCCTCCTGGAACGTTTCTGGGATAATCTTTACCCTAAACTTGACCCGGATGACGACAACGACCCCCTGGAGCGAATAAATATTTTACAGTCGTTGTCACCGACTTCCGTCAGCGCACAGGACCCTATGAAATTCAAGCGGCGGCTGACAGAAGTGCCTTTGTGTAATTCAGTTCAGATGGGCAACTTTAGTCTCAGAGACATCCAGATAGCAAAAGGCGAGATTTCGCTTCCAGATGGACAGAGAGCAAAAACTCCTGATATGTCGGTAATTGATGCGGCTTTTCAGGATACCGCAACGGATGAGCTCTTGGCAACATCCCAGGCCACTCAAGAATCTATTGAACATATCGCCGCTATAATGAGCGTGTTCTCTGAACGTGCTTCTCAAGGCCAGACTCCGGACGTTAGTGGTTTCCGAGCGGTTCTTGGAAATATCAACAAACATGTTCAGGAATATCTGGCAAAGCGGGGGCACGGTATAGCTGTTGATGAGACTGCTGAAGCAACCGGTGGCGTAAAAGAGAAAGGTTCAATATCCCTTTCGGGTGATATCCGCTCTGCCCAGGAAGCTCTTTTGGCTCTCGATAAAGTCTGTCAGTATTTCGACCGGCACGAACCATCCAGTCCGGTTCCACTGCTTCTGCGCAGAGCGCAAAGATTAGTTTCAAAAAACTTTTTGGAAGTCATTAAGGATTTTTGCCCGGATGGTATGAACCAGGTTGAAATGATTGGCGGAGTAAGCAGTGGTGATCAGTCGGATGAGTAACACATATTTTGCAGGTTAATGCCGAAGATTGTGGCGCTAACTAATATTCTTGTTAAGAAAGGAGTAAGAATGGCAAAAAAGAAAAGTAGTCAAAAATTCATAGCTCGTAACCGAGCCCCCCGTGTACAGATAGAGTATGATTTGGAGTTGTACGGTGCAGAGAAAAAAATTAATTTACCTTTCGTGATGGGTGTGATGGCGGACTTGTCCGGTAAGCCGGCCGAGGGTTTGTCTGGCGTTGCAGAGCGCAAGTTCCTTGAGATTGACGTCGATAATTTTGATGAACGGCTAAAAGCAATGAAACCACGAGTTGCTTTTCAAGTACCGAACACACTTACCGGAGAAGGAAATCTGAGCGTCGACCTCAGTTTTGAGAGTATGGACGATTTCTCCCCGGCGGCAGTGGCGCGTAAGGTTGACGCCTTAAACAAGCTGTTAAAGGCCCGGACTGAATTGTCAAACCTCTTGTCGTACATGGATGGTAAAAGTGGTGCCGAAGAGCTCATAGCGAAAGTCCTTAAGGACAAGGCCTTGCTAAATGCCCTGACTTCTGCACCAAAACAAGAAGATGAAACTAATGACACTGCTAAGGAGGAATAGTCCAATGGCTAAAGAGAAAGAAAAAGAAGAAATGCAGGCCCCTGAAGCGGTGGCAATAGAGCCAAGTGAGTTCGACTTACTCCTTAAGAAAGAGTTTAAACCTAAGTCCGATCACGCAAGAGAGGCAATCAGTTCGGCTGTGCGAACTTTAGCTGAACAAGCCCTGTCGGAAACAGCGCTGATTTCCGAGGATGCAGTCAGGTCAATCGAAGCGATTATTGCTGAGATAGACATGAAGCTGTCCGAGCAGATTAATTTAATCATGCATCATGAGGACTTTCAAGCACTCGAAGGTAGCTGGCGAGGAATGCGTCATCTCGTAAGTAACACAGAAACGGATGAAACCCTCAAGATAAGGGTACTGAACCTGCCTAAGAAGGACTTGGCAAAGACCGTTAAGAAGTACAAAGGCACAGCCTGGGACCAAAGCCCGCTTTTCAAAAAGCTTTACGAAGAGGAATTCGGTTCACCGGGCGGCGAACCGTACGGCTGTCTTATTGGGGACTATTGTTTTGATAACAGTCCACCGGATGTTGAAATTCTTAATGGAATGGCACAGATTGCCGCTGCGGCACACGCACCGTTCATAAGTGCGGCGGCCCCTACCTTGATGAACATGGATTCCTGGAATGAACTTAGCAATCCTCGCGATTTGACGAAAATCTTCCAAACAGCCGACTATGCTCCATGGAGATCACTGCGTGAGTCTGAAGATTCCAGGTATATTGGCTTAACAATGCCGCGCTTTCTCGGCAGGATACCTTACGGCGCAAAAACAAATCCTCTCGAAGACTTTGATTTTGAAGAGGAGACGGCCGGAGGCGAGCACTCAAAATATCTTTGGACAAATTCAGCATACGCAATGGGCGTGAATATTAACCGCTCTTTTAAACAGTTTGGGTGGTGTGCAACCATCAGAGGAGTTGAGAGCGGCGGAATGGTCGAAGGGCTTCCCTGCCATACGTTTCCAACTGATGATGGTGGCGTGGATATGAAGTGCCCAACGGAGATTGGTATCACAGACAGACGGGAAGCTGAATTGGCCAAAAATGGCTTGATGCCGTTGTCACACTGGAAAAACGAAGACTATGCCGTATTTATTGGTGCCGAGTCGCTGCACAGCCCTGCAGAGTATGATGACCCGGATGCTACCGCAAATGCAAAGCTGGCTGCAAGATTACCGTATCTGTTTTCAACCTGCCGGTTCGCTCATTACCTTAAGTGTATTGTCAGGGACAAAATCGGGTCTTTCAAAGAACGCGAGGACATGGCGAGCTGGCTTAACAAATGGATCACGCAGTATGTCACCAGCGACCCGCATGCTTCAGAAGAAGTCAAGGCAAGGTATCCTCTCGCGGCCGCAGAAGTTGTGGTTGAAGATGTAGAGGGAGACCCCGGCTATTACTCTGCGAAATTCTTCTTGAGGCCTCACTACCAGCTCGAGGGATTGTCCGTTTCGCTGCGATTGGTCTCGAAGCTGCCGTCAGCCAAGGGCGGGGGTTGATAGGTGAAGGAAGATAGAGCATCGATAGCGGCCGTCATGCCGGGCGCAATTTATGGAGTAATTGCCTCGGCCGATAGGACCGCAGAAAAATATATATAATTAGAGAGTTCGAAGGAGACTGAGACAGGGCTCTGCCTGCGGCGCGGCGCCGTCGTGGAACGAAATCCTGTCCGTTCGACAGGACATCAAGTGAGCTGCGCCGGGCCACAAACTATAATTAATTTGGAAAGGAAGTATAAATGGCAGCTTACATCAAATTCGATGGTGTTGACGGTGAGGCTCAGGACAAGGACCACAAGGGATGGAGTGACATCTTGTCCTTCAGTCAAGGGGTATATCAGCCCGGTGGCGGCTCGACCGGCGCAACCCGGCGACGCGGTGACGTCGTTCTCGATGACATTACAATCGTCAAGGAGCTGGACAAGGCAAGTCCAAAAATCGCTGAGTCAGTATGTAAAGGAAAAGTGTACCCCAAGGTCGAGATCCATTTGACCGCCTCGTACACCGACGCAGGCAGGCAGACCTACTACGCCTATGAGTTGAAGAACGCCCTGGTGACTAAATACAACATCAGCGGCAGCGGTCAATCGGAAAGTGTACCGGCCGAGGATATCTCGATGAACTTCGAAGAGATCAAGGTTACCTATACCGAGTGTGACAGCCATGGAAAAACGAAGGGTAACGTCGAGTATAGCTGGAAGGTGGAAGAGGGCGAGGCCTGAGATCCGACCCGCATACTCCGGTATGCCGGGAGTACTGCCGCTGGAAGATATCAGTTTCAGCTGTGGCAGGATAGAATGGACTTACGCTCTCATGGCTCATCAGACCGGCAGGTCGGTAGGCGACGTCAAGGTTTATTGGAACTTTGTTCACCAACCGGGACATTTGATATCGGTGTATCGAAGGCTTGATGACAACTTATTGCCCCGCTTTCGTATGCAGTGTCAAAAAAGTCATGTTCTTTATGGCCACGGAGGTAATTAACATGCAAGCAGAAGAATTATTGCAAGCGGGCAAGCTTACTGAGGCGCTTGCTGTCCTGGAAGTCCAGATACGTTCCGATCCTTCAAATGCAAAGCTTCGGGTTTTTATTTTCCAGTTGTTATCTGTTCTGGGAGATTGGGAGCGAGCTTTGAACCAGCTAAACGTGGCTGCGGAACTTGACGCCTCAAATTTGCTCATGGCGCAGGTATGCAGAGTGGCGCTCAATTGCGAGGCTTTCAGGGACGAGATATTTGCCGGCAAACGCTCCCCACTCGTTTTCGGAGAGCCGGCAGAGTGGATTGGCTTGTTGGTGCAGGCCAACCAAATGATTGCCGAAGGAAAACACCAGGCTTCACAGAAACTCAGAGAACGCGCATTTGACGCAGCAGCTGCCATCGCTGGTTCAATTGATGGTAAGCGTTTTCAGTGGATTTCAGACGCTGATTCCAGGCTTGGTCCGGTTATTGAGGCCATTATTGACGGCAAGTACTACTGGGTGCCCTTCACGGCTATACAACGAGTCAAAATTGAACCACCTGCCGACCTGCGCGATGTAGTCTGGCTTCCCACGCACTTCACCTGGGGCAATGGCGGTGAAACAACCGGACTGATACCAACACGGTACCCAGGCTCGGAAGCCTGCGAAGATACTGCCATTCTACTCGCAAGAAAGACGGAGTGGATTGAACAACCAGGAGATTTGTATCTTGGCTTGGGGCAGAGAATGTTTGCCACCGACAAGGGCGAATTCCCACTACTGCAGATAAGACAAATCGATTTGGACCACCCAGAAACAGACGAACAAGTTGGTGAGGCGAATAATGGCTGAGCTTACTCCAATGGACAGGCTGCAACCCTGCCTGCTTGACCGTCTCACAGACGATGAACCCGAAGTGACAAAGGAAAGCCGTGACCAACGAGTAGTATCAATACGAAGATACAAACGTGCAGTACTTCGCGACTTGGAGATGATCTTGAACTCCAAGAGCCACCCCTTTCGAGATAACATATACGAGTTTGACCAAGCTGCACGGTCCGTGCTAAACTACGGAATACCTGACTTGTGCGGTGCAAACATCTCTGCTATTAGTTCCGCTGACTATGAAGCACAGGTAAAGCGGGCTATTCTATGTTTTGAGCCGCGAATTACGAGTAAACAGCTGTCTGTTCGTATTGTCACTCCATTGGAATCCGAGAACATCCGGACACTCACATTCGAAATAGAGGGGGAATTATGGGCGCAACCGTTGCCGGACCATCTTTTCGTTAAAACGGAGGTAGATGTAGAAACTGGACATCATAAATTGAAGGGCGAATTAAGTGGATAGGCGGCTGCTTGACTTGTACAATCATGAAATTGCACATCTTCGTGCAATGGGCGCAGAATTTGCAAAGGAGTTCCCAAAAATAGCTGGCCGGCTTGGCGGACTCGATGAGTTTCAGCCTTGTCAAGACCCTTTTGTCGAACGATTGCTTGAGGGATTTGCTTTTCTTGCTGCCAGAGTGCAGCTAAAACTCAGCGCAGAGTTTCCAAGGTTTACCCAGTCGTTGCTCGAAACTATATATCCACACTATCTGGCGCCAACGCCCTCTATGTGTATTGTCCGTTTCGAACCAGAGCTTGATGAGGGCGGTTTATCTGACGGCTTTGTAATACCTCGTGGCTCTTCGCTTTACAGTATGCTGGGCAAAACCGACCAAACCAGGTGCGAATATCGAACCGCACATGATGTGACCCTCTGGCCAATTAAGATAAACCAGGCAAATTACTATACGCGTGAGTTGGCCTCACTTGATCTGCCAAGCTTGCAAGATGTAACAGCCGGTATTAAAATCGAAATACAATCCACTGCAGGGCTTAACTTTAACGAGTTGAAATTGGACTCTTTGACCTTACATCTTATGGGCGCCGGCGAGATCCCAATGCATTTGTACGAACAATTTTTCGCAAATGCCGTGGCGGTTGTGGTCCAGCCGGCGACCAGGCCGGTAAAGTGGCAAAAGGTACTTGATGCTTCTTGTATTCGGCGCGTGGGTTTCGAAAAAAAACAAAAACTACTACCTTACGATGCGCGTTCTTTTCAGGGGTATCGTCTTTTGCACGAGTACTTCGCTTTTCCTCAACGATTCATGTTCATCGAACTTACTGGTTTGGGTGATGCAATCCAAAGCTGTGAGCAGAATCAATTGGATATCATTATCTTGTTCCGAGACTCTAATATCGAACTTGAAAGTGCTGTCAATGCTGATAATTTCGGATTATTCTGTGCGCCGGCAATAAACCTGTTTGAAAAACGGCTGGACCGCATACTCGTATCTGACAAAGTTTTTGAGTTTCATGTTGTGCCGGACAGAACTAGAGCGCAGGATTTCGAGGTTTACAAGATTTCCAGGGTAATGGGGTATGGAGCAAGGTCGGACCAGCTACAAGAGTTTCTTCCTTTTTATCTTGCCAAAGATATGGGAAACAGCAGTACACAGACATATTATGTTGCGAACCGAGTTCCAAAGTCACAATCCCAGGGTACAAGGTTGCAAGGCCGAAGATCGAGAAGTTATACCGGCAGTGAAGTGTACATTTCTCTTGTAGATTCAACTGCCGCACCATATAGTCCCGACCTAAAACAATTAGGCGTGGAGGCCCTGTGCACAAACCGTGACCTGCCCCTGCATATGCCAATTGGAATAGGGAGAGCCGATTTTACCATGGAAAAAACAGCACCTTGTGCTTCAATTCGCTGTCTTGGCGCCCCAACCTTGCCAAAGCCGTCACACGCCGAGGGGGAAATTGCATGGCGCATTATTAATCACCTGTCGCTAAACTATCTTTCGCTTACTGATACTGATGAACGTGAAGGTGCCTCAGCACTCCGAGACCTTTTGCGATTGTATAGTGATGTCGGTGACCTGCAAACTCGCAAGCAAATTGATGGCGTAAAATCGATACATTGCACGCCCATCACTCGTAGAATCACAACATCGGGTGCTATCGCCTTTGCACGTGGATTGGAGGTAACAGTAACTCTCGAAGAAGCAGTATTCGAGGGAACCGGAATCTTTCTCCTTGGTGCTGTTCTTGAACAATTTTTCGCCAAATATGTTTCGATTAATTCTTTTACCGAAACTGTAGTGAAATCACTTGAACGTGGAGAGATTATGCGATGGACCATGAGAGACGGACTGTGCCCAATTCTTTGACGCAGGCATTACGGGACAAACCCTATGCATTCGACTTTTTCCAGGCGGTGCGACGGCTCGAATGTGCCTACCAAACTCTACCGCGGATCGGGCATTCACAGCGACCTCAATATGAGCCGGTCAGGTTCTGCCAAAATGTGTCTTTGGCGTTTGCTTCCTCTGCCATCGAGGCCTTTTACGAAGCTACGGACGAATATCTTAACCGGATGGTCGTTAATTTTTTCGGACTGCTCGGTACCAACGGGCCTATGCCTTTGCCTATAACGGAATATGTCCACGACCGATTACATAACCATAAAGACAAAACTCTTGAGAGCTTCCTTAATGTTTTTAATCATCGAATGATATCCCTTTTCTATCGAGCTTGGGCCTGTAACCAGCAGAGCGTGAGCCATGATCGTGCAGAACAGGACCGGTTCGCAATTTACATCGGGACTCTATTTGGAATAGGAGAAGATTCATTTCGCAACAGAGACGACGTACCTGACATCGCAAAACTACACTATTCCGGCCGTCTTGTTTGCCAGACCAGAAATGCTGAAGGTTTGCGAGAGATTATACAGGACTATTTTGGAATAGCAGTAGATATAAAACAGTTTATTGGGCAGTGGATCGATATTCCAAAAGAGAATTGTTGCCGATTGGGGAAATCTATCGAAAACGCAAAATTAGGCTCTACGCTGGTTATAGGCTCTCGTTTTTGGGAGTGTCAGCAAAAGTTCAGGATTAAGTTAGGACCCATGAATTTTTCTGAATTCCAGCGTATGTTACCTGGAGGCGATAGTATTCGCCGACTTATCGCTTGGGTCAAGAATTACCTCGGAGATGAATTGAGTTGGGAGCTTCAGTTGATATTAACTGCTATTGAGGTTCCAAGTGTTTGTTTGGGAAAAATGGGCCAATTGGGATGGTCAACATGGCTTAGAACCAAGAAGTTTGAAAAAGATGCGGATGACCTCGTATTGGGAACTTTCGGGCTATAGCATGTTTCTGAATATTTGTTGTTCTTACCGCTACTTATGATTACTATTGACAAAGCAGAATAGCTGGGAAATAATAGTGCTTATTTTAATGATACTTTTTTGTTCAAAGAAAGCTGAAAACTGTGCCTGCGAACAATAAGAAGAAGTTGGAAAATCGCGTTCTCGAAACGGCAAATCGACTTCGTTTGATTCAAGTGGATTTTGCTGAACAGAGCGATCAGACTCGAATTGATTACCTCTGCGAAGAGATTGAGCGAGCTGTAAAGATGATTTTACCGGAGCAAAGGAGTGAATTCTTACAAAGATTGCAGAACAGATTTCCTACAGGGAATATTGCAGCTCAGCCAATATTAAAAGAACAGCAGGGAAAGAGCATTTCTGTAATTGATGAGACCAAACTTCAGGATGCCGACTTTCTTGTTCATAGCCTCCTGGAAATCGCCCCGAAAATTCCTGTTGAACAGAAAGAATCTGTTATTAAGAGGTTGCAGAAGTTGGGAGTAGCCACAAAAGGACGAGGGAATTATTCTGAGGAATCAATTCAAAAACTCAGGACACAGCTTCAGCTCGGTGATGAGCAGGATTTTGACCACGACCGTCTTACAGAACTGATTGTCCTGCTTAACAACTTCGTGTACAAGCTGGGACCTTTAGTGTGGAACACATGGCGAAAATTGTCGCCTCGGTCAGCTGTTCGGCGCTCTGGTGACCTAAGGAAGACCATCGGGCAGTTTCTGATAAAAGACTCGAATGTATCTCGGGAGAATGTTGACAACGAGCTGAAAGAATTACAGCAACTTATTGCAGCCGTTATAACGGCAATTAGCCGAGTGGGCAGCCAGTTTGCAAAAATTCATCTTGCCAAGTTTTCTCCGTCTGAGATTTCAAGCTTGGTCAAAATGGAGCATAGAAGTGTCCTGGTTAGTCACGAAGTGAAATGCTGGAGAAAATTCCTCGAACTGGCCGATACGTTAAACGAAGACTCTATTGAAACGGAGATAACAAAGGCCATCGTTAATTACGTGGAGTCTTTAGTGAAAGGAATGGGGCGATGATAATACAGGGGAATACATTATGACGATAAAAGGCCAAATACATTGGTGCGAAGGTCTCTTCCTTCGGCCCCATCATCTTCAGTACATGCAAAGCTGCATTGTTGAGAACTTTGCAAAGGACCGCCGTTTGTATTGGAACTATCCCTATGGTGTGGTAGAGGCGAAGATTTCCGATGACCAATTGGAAAATATGCGAGTTTCCTTCGACAGACTACGGGCTGTAATGCCCAGCGGGCTGGTGGTCAATGTACCTGATAATGCGTATCTTCCGTCGCTTGATATTAAAGAACCATTTGCTTCCAGTAGTGGTCCACTAACCGTCAGTCTTGGGGTACCAACATGGTCTCCTTCTCGAAGTAACGTTATTGAGAAAAATGTCGAGCAGGATTGGCGCGTCAAGCGTAGATATCGGGTGGCTGAGGTTGAAAGACCCGATGAAAACACCGGTGAGAATCCTCAGTCAATCCTTGTTCGCCAGATAAACGCCAGGCTTTTGCTTGATAATGATGACCGCTCAGATCTCGAAGTTTTGCCGTTGATGAAAATTGTACACGCTGCGGGTGAGGATGTGGGATTGCCTCGTAGAGACCCGGCGTATATCCCCCCATGTCTTGTTGTTAGTGGCTCGACGGTGTTGGGTGAGCTGCTTCGAGATATCACTAACCAGGTGATGGCCAGCCGGAATGAATTAGTAGTACAAGTTAACCGAGGTGGTTTTAGCATTGAAAACATGCGAGGTATTCAGTTCGAGCAAATTCTCCGTCTGAGAACAC
>Ga0114922_10006408_pt1 | contig 10809 bp, 9 predicted proteins | sample AartaG_FD_100975 | JGI IMG/M metagenome (GOLD analysis project Ga0114922, IMG submission 100975) | Deep subsurface microbial communities from Aarhus Bay to uncover new lineages of life (NeLLi) - Aarhus_00045 metaG | ecosystem: Environmental > Aquatic > Marine > Oceanic > Sediment | place: Aarhus...
AATTGATGACAGCCAATAAAAATTGCAAACTGGGGTTGTGTAAATGCTTGGCGAAAAGGTGTTTTTTGCTACAATAAACTGGGTTCTAACGCTGAGTTTACGAACTTATGGGATGACTGTGAATTAAATTTTAAAGTCCCTAAACTGATGTTTAATAACAGTTTCTTCGGAATTGCTCCTTCTTTTGCCACAACTTCTAATAACATAGTTTCCTCTGTAGTTTGGTGTTTTGTTCCAAAAAAAACTACATACCGAACGTTAAAGTCTCTGAGGAGCGCTTTTATGCGAGACTCCACATTATTCCACAATATCTGTAAGTTGTCTTTATCATTCGAAAACTTATCTACCATCTCATCTCTAAACTTCCGAATTCGAAGATCTATCTTTTTTGCAGCATAACGCTCTGATTGCAATTTGACTTGTGTGTACAGAGTTTTCTCGAAACTATCCAGCTCATAAAAGACCTTCTTTATTAAGTTTTCGTGCTGTCGTTTGTTTAACACGTGCGATTGGTTTTTAATCCAATCTTTGTGAGCTTTTGTTATCTCCCTTTTTAGCTGGTTCGGCTTTATATCTGTTACCTGCTTCTTTCGATTATGCTTCTCACAATAAGCCTTAAAGCAATCGGGATTCTTCCGCCAATAATCTTTTCGAGTCTTGTCAATAAACGGCAATTTCTGTTCGAGACATATTTGTCCGGTACAAAAAACCGCGATAACCTTACGATCGTAAAATATTGGAAATATTAGTTCTCTGTAGCCGAGCATAGGACAATCATATTCAAGATATCTTCTCGTTTTCTTCTTCTTTTGTTTTTTTTTCTGGTAATATATTTCTTTTGGATAAATCTCGACCTCTCGTCTTGTTGACGAAAGGTAATCTTGTATATATCGACTCTCGCCAATCCTCCTCTGAATCTTTTTTGCAAAATTCGATTCACTTAATCCACAAAACAAAAGCTCGTGTTCACGATCACATTTTTGACATTCTTTATTCTGGTTAAACTTATGAAATAGTCGACAAGGTGGGTGCCAACCAAATGGATCTTCGACTAAGTCTAAAAGCGGTGAATCTGTTCTAACAGGTTCTTTCTCTGGTGAAAATTCGATGATCGCTGTGGGGTACTGAATGTTCGCACATATTGTTGTCTCTATTCCCCGGAGATGCTCATTGGGGATTATCCCATACCCTGTAAGCTTCCTGAGGGGAGAATCTTTTGGTGCTTTTTCTCCATCGTTAGTGATATGGACAGGCCGAAACGGCCATTTTTTTAGCTCCGCCATTTGTCTCGTACCTCTCTAAAAATTCGCATTACCTAATCCTTTTTTTATCAATTGCCTCATATTTCGTGCATGAATCTCTCTTGTTTCAAAAAGTACTACTCATATTTTGTTTCAGCGTAAAAAAATTCCCTTTGCAATTACGGGTAATCTAACAATCTTCCCGAAAAAACTCCCTTCACGAAAAACCCGGCCTCAATTTTTGCGTTGCCGAGTTTTCGGTATAAAATACAATATTCAAAGAAGCATTATCAGCGGCTGTAACAGTCCTTGATTATGTCCAGCATCTCGGCGTCGTTGGCTACTTTCGGATTGTTCGTGTAATCCGGCAGCCTCATCGAGGCCGTAGCAAGTTCGGCGATTTCGCCCTCGGGCATATCAAAACCCTTCAGGTCCAGCCACATACCGATTTTCTTGAGAAACTCATCCAGCAACCCACAAGACTTCTCAGCAGCGATTCTTTCCGGCTGCGACTCAAGCGATTTGTCGAGAATCCGGCCTAATGTGGCAAACTGCTTAAGGGCCGACTTCCACGTAAAACGTGTAAACACCGGATAAGTGATCGCCAAAGCTTCACCATGCATCACATGTGGATACATGCCGCTGATTGCCATTCCGATTCCGTGCGGCATAGTTACGCCGGCGTTTGCAATGCTCAAACCGCCCAATGTATCCGCCCAGGCCATCGCGCTTCTCGCCTCGATGTTTGCCGGCTGCTTCATTGCTGTCGGCAGGTTCTCAATCACCAGGCGAATCGATTCGACGGCAAGCAAATCGATATAGGGTGATGCGTTGGGGTGAAGGTAAGCCTCAAAAGAATGGCAAAAGGCATCGAAGCCCGTCGAAGCGGTAACGTGTTCCGGCAACGTAAGCATCAATTCCGGGTCCACCACGGCCACCTTGGGATAAATAATGGGATTGTACAGTGCGGATTTGTCCCTTACAGCGGGATTTGTCACCACTGCAACCTGAGTTACCTGTGAGCCTGTCCCCGAAGTAGTCGAAACCGCGATAACCGGGAGGGTCTTTTCGGCGCTAATCGGATTATCTTCTTCCTTGTAGAACAGGTAATCCCAGCAGCCGCCTTCATGGGTTGCCTCGACCGCGATGGCCTTGGCAGTATCCATACTCGAGCCGCCTCCCACGCCGAGTACGACGTCGGATTTATGCTCGGCGGCCATCTCGGCGCCGGCGGTTATGCTCTCGGTAGTCGGGTTGGGGATTACACCGGTAAAATGCTCAACATCCACGCCCGCGGCCTTGAGGGAAGCCTTGACCTTATCGTACAGCGGCACAAGAGGAGGCGCCTTTGCCTCGTCAACTGTTACCAGCAGGCACCGTTTGCCGTATTTCGCCACCGTCTCACCGATTTGGTTGATGCGTCCGCATCCGAATAGAATCTCGGTCGGTTGAAAATAATTAAAGTCCTTCATTGTTAATCCCCTTGTCTTTGTTATCGCTCATCAACCTGCCGGATATATCTAACAAAAATCCGCAGGGACAGGTCAGCTTCCGGTCAGCTCGTTGGGCAGATTGGGGGTAGCTCCGGCCTGCGAGCAGACAAAGCTGGCCACGCGATTGGCGTGTGCATTAATCTCATCCAGGCTCCGGCCCCTCAGCAAACCCACAGCCACTGCCGCGGTAAATGCATCACCTGCGCCTACAGTGTCAGCGATTTCGGCGGGTGGTATGCCCGCACATACGGAATCGCCGCCGGCGCTGTATAGGCGACTTCCCTCAGCCCCTTTTGTCAACACAACGAAGCGCAACTCGTAACGGGCCACCAACTCGGCAAGAATCTCAGTCTCGGAACCTTTGATGTCCAACAGTTCGGCCACTAACGGCAGCTCATCCTCATTGAGTTTCAAAACGTTGGATGTTTTGAGCATAGTGTCAGTAATGTCCTTGCTGTAGTATGACTGCCGGATGTTTATATCGAATATGCGAAGGCAATCCGGGTTCGTCTCCTTGAGAAACCGCCGAACCGTATCGCGGGATACATCCAACCGCTGACACAGGGAGCCGAAACAAACAGCGTCGGCCCTGGCTGCAAGTTCCAGCAAGGCCGAATCCAGGGGGATGAAGTCCCACGCCACGTTCTCGTGGATGGTAAAATCGGGTACGCCTTTGGCGTCGAGTTTGACCGTCACCGTACCCGTGCGATGTGCCTTGTCCACGGCGATATACCGGCAATCAAGGCCGAGAGAGCCCAGTTGACTCAATATCTCCTTGCCCAAGTCGTCATCGCCGATACAACTGACAACCACACCTCTGGCACCGAGTGCCTGGGCGTGATAGGCGAAATTGGCAGGCGCACCGCCCAACTGCTTGCCGGTCGGCAGCATGTCCCAGAGGATTTCGCCCAAGCCGACCAGCGTGAAAGAGTCTCCATTGCTCATAGTTCAATCCCTTCCTTCATAATCATAATACCGGGTTTACTTGCCGAGACTAACCATGACCTTCATGATGTCTTTACTGTGCTCATCGATAAACTTGTAGGCCTCAGGATACTTGTCAAATTTGAAGTGCTTGCTTACCAGAGGGTCGGTGATAACTTCGCCGCTGGCAATCCATTCGACCGCCTGGGCGTAATCAGCGTGCTGATACATCATCGAGCCGCGAACCGTAAGCTGGTGTTCGTTCAGTATCGCCATCGGAATCGGGGTGTCTCCACCGGCGACGCCGAGAACAACGATGACACCGCCTTTATTTATCGTCTCGCACGCAATCTTCGGTATCTCTCTGGCACCGGCACATTCAATTGCAACCTGATAGCCTTCATCTCCAAACACCCGCTTAACGGCGTCCGGTATCGATTCATTCTTTATGTAGAACGTATTGTTGAGTCCGCACTCCTTTGCGACCTCAAGCTTCCTTCCACCGCTTCGGTTACCGATGAGAATCTTTTTGGCGCCGCGACAACGAGCGGACTGTGCAACCAGATTGCCGATGGTAGCCGCACCCACTACCAGGACATTCTTGCCTTTTAAATCACCGGCAAGTGAGGTTGAATGAGCACCGCAGGCAAGAGGTTCCACGAGTGCACCCTGCTCGAAAGTCATCGAATCCGGCAATGGGATAACCGAACCGGCCGGGACAACGTACAAATTGGACGCGCAGCCGGTGGCCTGAAAGCCGCGCACCGCCAGATGCTCACATACATTAAACAGGCCGCTGCGACAAGGACCGCAGTTCCCACATACAACCTGCGGAAGAGCCGTTACCTTCATACCCTTCTTGATGCCTTTTACACCATCTCCAACTTTTACAACCTTACCGGAGAACTCATGGCCCTGAACCAGTGGATAAGTAACAAACGGATGTTTACCGTGCCAAACGTGTATATCTGAGCCGCAAACACCGATAACCTTTACCTCCATCATCACTTCACCCCAATGGCATATTGGTTCGGACACTTCTCTAAATTCAAGTTTACCTGGTTCTGTTACTACTGCTTGTTTCATATCAAAATCTCCTAAAAATTTGTAAACTCGTGTTAACAAAAGAACTTATAACTAAAAACTACCCGGCTGGCCTCCATACCAACATACCCTCCGTGAAATCCGATTCTACGGGATATATAAGCAACTGTCAAAACTTTTTTAATCTACTGTAAACTTTCCTGAAATCGGGCTGATTATCACCCGAAAGATTCATTTAACTTTTCACTTTTACTCAAGGTTCGTATTAACCCATGAAAATGTAAAGGATAATCATCAAAGCAAATAATATACCTGCCATGATGCGTGGGTCGGTTACACCCTTGATTGCTCCTGCGCTGATAGCCTGCAGCGGATGGTCCCAGCAAAGGTTCTCAAGCTGCTCCTGCGGGGGCGGGGGTGTAAGGAAACTCACGAGCACGTAAATTACAAGGCAAATCCCAAGGAGGAAGGCACCAACCAGCATGAAAGGAAATCCCAAATTCGTTATAACCTGTTCGGTACCTATCAACGGGATGTCTATCAACAGATATATAACCCCAACCACCAAATTGAATATAAGAGCCGTCATCGCCGCCTGCTTTGTGCCGCGACGCCAGAAAACTCCCATAACGAAAACACATGTGATGGCGGGTGCAAACGCCATAGGTATCTTGTTTATGGCGACGAAGATACTTGCAAACCTGCTACCCTGGGTTGACCAGGCCATCGCCAATATTATCACTACGGCGGCGGTTAACCGCCCAATCCAGACCAGCGTGCGATCCTTTGTCGCAGGTCTCAGGCGCTGGACAATATCAGTTGCCATAAGGGTGGCGGTACTGTTAAGAGCTGCCGCTATGGTGCTCATCAGGGCCGCTAACAATCCTGCTACAAAAAGGCCCTTAACCCCGACAGGTAAAAGATTCCTTATCATCACCATCAACGTTGAATTGTTATCAGTACCAATTTGGTCTTTGAAAAGGATATAAGCCAGCACACCCGGGAAGACCATAATGAAAACGGGCAGAATTTTGAGGAAACCCGCGAAAATCGCGCCGTCCTGTCCGTCCTTTTCGGTCTTGGCGGAGAGGACTTTCTGTACTATTGTCTGGTCGGTACACCAGTACCAGATGCCTAATACCGGATATCCGAACAGCATGCAGATCCATGAATAATCATTCATATTACCCTGGGCGTTACGAACAGACTGAAGCATATTCGCCTGTTCGGGTTTGACCGCCTCCTTGAATTGTGCCAGAGTCTCGATGCCGGCCCCGGGCAGCGCAAGTATTGCCGACACGGTCAGGATAACCGCCCCAAGAATGAGTAAAACGGCTTGAATGGCGTCGCTGACCATTACCGCCTTCAGTCCGCCGACAATAGTATATATCGCCGTTACTCCCGCTATGGCGATTACAGAACCTAATAAACTCAGACCAAAGAACTCCTCTAAAACCTTCGCCCCGGCATAAAGGCTTATGCCTATATGGACTAAAAGGGCACTCATCAGGAAGATAAAGGCCAACATTGTCCGCGCGCTGGGGCAGTATCTTTTCTCGAGGTATTCCGGCAGAGTGCTGAGCCTGCTCCTGAAATAAAATGGAGCAAAGCCCAGACCTAAAATGATCAAACAGAACGAGGCCATCCATTCGAAGTTGCCGACTGCAAGCCCAACCCTGTATCCATCCGCGGCCAGACCGACAAGGTGAATAGTGGAGATGTTGGCACAGAATAATGCGGGACCGATGATCGCCCAGCGCTGCCCCCTGCCCGCCAGGAAGAACTGTGTAGTTGAGGCCCCTTTTTTGTAGCCGGCCCAGATTCCAACGGCCATTATCCCAACCAGATATAGAGCAACAATGGCAACGTCGATTTTTGGAATTGCTATTTGTGCTGCGACCATACGTTTTTTCCTTTCCTTTTAACTGAAGTTCTGCAAAAGTCCTATTTTAATCAATAAGCTACCGCAGACGCTATCAATAGGCCCATCCGCCTATTTTAAAGTCCATGTTTTGGCGTATTCTTACAGGGGCTCCGGCTGCTGTCAAGCTAAATTTGCATTTTCAACGGAAAATGATGTTTTCGGCATAAATTCTTGAGGGCATCGGAGAGCACCTTCGCCGGCGGAAACTCCGTAAATAGCTTCACCTGCAAAGGTTATGAGCACTTCCGGAGCCTCAGAATTTGGTGTTCGGCCAAAAAAAACGCTTGTGGCATAATCACGTTGAAAAAAAAACCTTCCCGGCTCAGGAAACCGGGAAGGTTCCAGTTTTCAACTCTCACCTTCTGCACTATCTTCTTCTGCGCCGAATCACCATTAAGCTACCAAGGCCAAGCAGCACCATCGTTGCCGGCTCAGGTGTGTAGTGCAAAGTTTCGATCACGATTTGATCTACATATAACCCGCCTGTGGGTAGTGTCCCGCCCGAAGCGTAGGGATAGTATGCTTCCATATGAGGGTTGAAGGTTGTGAACTCGCCGGTAAGCAGCGCGTATGTCCAGCCGTTGCCAAGATCCTCGGTCAAGTCAACTTCAAAAGCAAAATCGACCGTCTCCTCCACCCATTCCGGTATGAACTCCTGCGCATAGGCGTGCATTCCTTCAAGGTCCCCATAATAGGTGATTTGTATCTGGATATCTTTTCCGCCCAACGTCGGATCGTAATTCGCCACATCCCATCCCCCGTGGCCATCTATTTGCCAGACACCCTGGCGACCTTCATAGGTTTCGTACCATGTCCACGAGCCTTCATCCCACACTTTAGTATCGGGCAGGCTCGGGCCATAATAGGAACAAGGATCGGGAAAGACATCGGCTTCGGTAGGAAAGTCCCATTCTGCAAAGACAGTATCTGCCTGGCCCCTCCATGAAGCGGGGTTTCGGTCCTCAGCCACGGCCGGTATAACAAATACCACAACCAATGCTAAAGCAGCCAGTCTTTTCACCATTCCTCCTCCAGGAAACATTCACATCTAAGCGAACTATAGTTAGTTATATAATTATAACAGCAAGACAGCTTTAATAGTCTCGATTTTGCGTCTTTTTCTCTCGATTTTACGTCAAATTTCAGCCTGTTCGGGCCAGGATCTGTACACAGGTGCTTTCGAAAGGCTGCGCAATACGACTTTACTCAATCAAAAAAATAACGTTGCAAACCTTACCGATTTTTCGGCCGTAAAGGTTTTAAGTACGTATGTGTTAATCAGATTCTGTTGACCCTCTGCGACGAATCATCAGCAAGCCCCCTAAGCCAAGCAGCACCATTGTGGCAGGCTCCGGGATGTAGAAATGTGCGGTCTCTATGATAACCTGATCGATGACGACCGGCGTATCGGGATACAGACTAAGACTTTCGGTGGCAATATCCCCCGGAGCCGTAACCGTAATTCCAAACACCATCTGAACCCAACCGTCATCAAGAATGTTCTCCTGCAGAGGCACCAAATCGCCGTCAAGGAAAACATCAGCAGGCTCCCCTTCTTCTATGGGGACCTGTTCAAAAGCCTCTAACTCGTAGGACCAATCCGCAGCACCGCCGCCGGCAAAGTAGGTTACCTGGACCCATATATCCTTCATTACCCCATCCGGCAGATGGTCGTGGACGAAGTTGTTAATGTCCCAGGAGCCACGCTGAAACTCGATGAGCCCGGCTCGACCAAACGCAGAAGGTATCCACGGCATGCAGGGGTCCGCATCTGCAATATTAGAGCCCCAAAATTGGCCACTGAAATATGGCAGACATGGGTCCATGGACTCCGGATCAAATCTTTCGTGGTGAGAGACAAACGAAGAACTCTCCGGGAAATCGTTAGAATACACGCCGCACGGGTCGTCGTACGTCCACTCCGAGAACGTGGTGCCGGGCATACCTGGAACACGATTGTTGTAGCCGTCATTCGCCCACGGGGCTGGGAAGAAGTCGTCCGCCAGTGCCGGTGTAGCAACGGCCGAAGCCAACACTAATACAACAAACCTTTTCACCATAAGGTTCCTCCTCCAGGTTACTCATAACCCGTAGCAACCAGCCTCTGCAATAATACCAATATATCACTAAAAAATATCTTATGTCTCGATTTTGCGTCTTTTTTTCTCGATTTTACGGCGTATTGCTTATCGCGTATTGCGTTGGTTGAGCCGCTTCGCGGGCATATTCTTATTGCGTGAAGCGTGGAGCGTGTTTCGTGGATCGGGTTGAGATTGCCGCGGCCTGCCGCGGCGGCACGGCGGGCGGGGCTATGGGAAAGCCTCGTTGTAAAACCTGTACACAACATTAACAGGTAATTGTGAGATTAAGGCAATTGAGCGATATGCTACTTTAGAGGTGACTTTACGAATGGCGTGGATAATCCCGGAAACAACCATAACGAATCCACCAGGGGACCGGCTCCCGATGAGTAAAGAGTAAGACCTTCCCGACTTTTGCCGGGAAGGTCTTAAAGTACATAAAGTACGTACTGTGTTAACTAACTTCCTTACCTTTTGCGACGAATCATCAGCAAGCTGCCTAAGCCTAAGAGAACCATAGTGGCAGGCTCGGGAACGTAGCAGAGCGTCTCGATGACAACCTGGTCAATCAGGACGGTCCCCGCTTCATCCACACCAAACCAGCCTCCCTCAACCCATTCGTCCGAAGGATTCTCCGGGAGCGTTACCGCCCACACATCGTGGAGCCAACCATCACCAAGGACCTGCGAGGCTACGCGCTCACCATCTTCCCACAGTTCGCCTTCATGGGGGAGAGAATCATCGTAGGTATACATCGGGTCGCCGTAGGTTCCATAGTCCCATTCAGATAGGGCGGCCCAAATACCGGCCCAGCCCCATATTACGCCTTCTTCGTCCCAGGTGTCCATCGCGTCGCCGTAGGTTCCTACCCATTCTGAAAGGGGTCCTTCTTCGTAACCGTGGCCCTCCGGGACCGCACAAGGATCACCTGGTATCATACCGCGATATCCCGCACCAAAGCCGAACTCGGTTGGTTCCGTACCACCGTTGTAGTAGGTGATCTGCATCCATATATCCTTGGCCGGCTGGTCATGGACGAAGTTGAATAGATCCCAGGAGCCACGCTGAAACTCAACGATGCCCGTGCGACCATACGCACCAGGTATCCACGGCATGCAGGGGTCTTCTCCTGCAACATTAGAGCCCCAAAATACCGCACTGAAAATGCCCTCACCGGGGAAATCCTCTTCATAGGTCTCAGGGTCGATCTTATCGGGATGTGAAACGAACCAGGATGACTCAGGCTTGTCTCCCGTAAAGACACCGCACGGGTCGTTGTACGTCCACTGTGAGTAGGTCGTGCCTTCCAGACCACGGAACGGTGCTTCGATGAGGTCGTCAGCTAATGCCGGTGCCGCAATGGCAAGTGCCAACACTAAAACAATTAATTTATTCATCATCATTTCCTCCAACATACATAAACAAAATTCTTAACAGCCTGTTAAAAACTTCAACTTCTTGCCGCGAAAGCGTCTCTTCACAGGCGTACGCAAGAGGCGCTCTCTCGCAGCTTGCGCCCGCAACAAGCAGGCACATCACACACACACACACTCTTTTAACACGTATGATTGCAAAGTGGCAAAAAGGCAGGTGACTCGGGCTGCTGACAGGTGAACAGACTCCTCCAGCTCTTACTCAGACCGAAAACACATTGTTCATAGGCTTTCATCACTGCCTCCTCAAGACTCCTATACACTCCTTCAGCGCAAATGATACTACCCTCTGCCGAAGCCTCCGGTCTAATCAGCAAAAGCTCATTTGCCTTAAAACACTGTTACACTGCACGTACGTCTCAGAACCTCTCATATTCTATCACAAAAACTTCTTAAAAAGTCTCGATTTTGCGTCTTTTTTTCTCGATTTTGCGGCACTGCTTATGACCACTTACGCACCGCTCATTGCCCCGGGCCGGGCCGGGCGCTTTGCCAATTGGCTACATCGTTGCCGTAATCGGCCGGTACTATTCTGTGTAGGGATTGGCCGGTGCCGTCAGGTTCGGTCGGCCATGGATCCCCGCCCTCAGGATGTGAGCCGTCACTGTAATTCACACGGTCAATGCGTATATAGTAACGCTCGCCGGCGACCATATCGCCGGGCATCTG
>Ga0114922_10006409_pt1 | contig 10808 bp, 18 predicted proteins | sample AartaG_FD_100975 | JGI IMG/M metagenome (GOLD analysis project Ga0114922, IMG submission 100975) | Deep subsurface microbial communities from Aarhus Bay to uncover new lineages of life (NeLLi) - Aarhus_00045 metaG | ecosystem: Environmental > Aquatic > Marine > Oceanic > Sediment | place...
TATATCAAACCACAATTACCACAGTCAAAGGCCCTGCCGCTTTTACCCTTAAACAATCCACTCTCAAAGTAACAAAAGGACTTGTCTATAAAGTTGAAATTGCTTTTCCACCAGGTTGCGCCGGTCTATTAAAAGTTAAGATATTTGATGGTGGTCACCAGGTATGGCCTTCTAATAATAATGAATCATTCTCTACAGATGGACATATTATATCCTTTGATGATACCCTTCTTAAACTTGCTGCCCCTTTTCAATATACTATCCATACAGTCAATGAAGATACCATTTATGATCATAGCGTGACAATTAGAATAGGTATGGTTTCAGAGGAAATGTATATTGCCCGTTTTCTACCATATATGGCTTATGAACAAATGCTTGAAGTGTTAAGAGAAGAGACAAATAGACAAGAGGCCCAGGCAGAGCTTGAAAGGGAGGCAATAATTGAAAAACCCTTTAGCTGGATAGGATAAAATGAACTTACTAACAACCTTCCTTAAATGGTTCTTTGCTGCCCTCATAATGTCCTTTATTATGATTGGTGGCTGTGTTTTATTTATGAATAGCTTTAAATATATAGGAGCTTAAACAATGGCAAGTGGACGTCCTGATTGGTATGGTTCAATGTCGATGCACGGAAAGTATGGAGATGAATATATTGCAATGGCTTTAAATGAGTTAGGCCATATGATAACTGAAATGATGGGTTTTGATGGTGTTGACCTTCGAAGGATTGCTGTTGATGGCGACGGTATTATGAAAGCTAATCTTGTTTTACAAGAAATGTCACCTTTTATAATAAGGGAAACCTATGGTGAACCTAAAAGTTTCCTTTTTAATATTAATGTCGCAGCTAATACAACAACGGCTCTAAAAACCATTATAGCTAAAGGACGTTTATATATGTGTTGGTGGTCAATCCAAGAAGGTGAATCACATAAAGACGATATTCCTTTATTATCGATTGATGGTAATACTATTACCGATTATCCGATTAAGGATTTATGGAATCGTAGAGTTACACGGCCCGGTTTACATCCTATCTATATTCATAGATACGACGAACAAGATTTTCAATATGTTGTCGGAGTGACACCGGGTATTACTTTTGAAGAAAGTGTTATCATAAGTTATCGTAATGTAGACTTTGTTAATACATGCGATGTTAAAGGAAATGTTATGTGGAGTGAAATTTAAGAGGTAAATTATGACAGTTGAAAATAACGAGGTGAACATCAAAGGAATTAAACCGGCTCATGATTCAGACGATTTTGGTATTGAGCAAGATATAGCGGATGATATTCAAGCTACAGGTTATTGTATGGCTTATGAACCTGTTGAACCTGCATGGGTAAAGTTGGCTTGTAATGTAAACGGTAATATTACAATAGTGAGTGCCTAACTAATGACGAAAGAAAATAACGAATTGAGTATCATAGGAGTGAAACCTGCTTGGGATTCAGACGATTTTCCAGTAACGCAAGCTGATAAGGATTTACTCAAATTAACGATTCATCTCATGGCCTATCATCTACCGACAACAACCTGGAAAAAGGTTTTATGTAATGGTGTCGGTGAATTGCTATTAGATTTAACAAATATTCTACAGAATCCTCCTGTTGAGGACGATGCAACCCACACGGCAACGTCTGAATGGCTTTATGATCATGATGCCGATGTTAGCGCTCACCATGCTAAATATACCGATGCTGAGGCTAAGGTGGTATCTGATGCAGGAATAGCTACCCATGCTGCCATTGCAACGGTTCATCAAAACGCCCCTGCTTTGATAGCTACTCATAAAGCTGATGCAGATGCTCACCATGCACAAGTTCACACTCACGACGGTGACACTTTACAAATAGACGGAATTAACTCAAATGGCGGAGCTTTTTCTTTTGCCACTACTGGAGATAAGACACTAAACCAGCGAGTTTTAAAGCCAGATCAACCTGCTTTTAGTGCTTATGTTAATGCTTCTCAAAACAATGTTACAGGAGACGACACAATTTATGCAGCGACTGGCGACATTTGGACTGAACGCTTTGACCAGGACAGCAATTTTTCAGAAGGTGTTTTTACCGCCCCGGTTGCTGGTCTTTATTCTTTTACTGCTATGATTTATATCAAAGGAATAACAGCCGCACATACACGTGCTTTTTTAAGAATTGCAGCTGGTGGCGTTAATTACTATGTTCAAGGACTTAACCCATATACAGTGATGGATTCTAATGCACACATTTTAATGACAGGCTCTATTTTAGCCAACATGGCAGCTGACAATACAGCGTATATTGACTTAGCTGTATTTAATGGTGCCAAAGTTATTGATTTTGGTATGGATAACATCACATTCTTTACAGGGTTTCTTGCTTGTTAATGGATTAAAATATGTCTATAACAATCATACCAGAGGTGAATAAAATGTTAAACGGAGCGCTCCCTTACATTCTTGTTTCGATGTTTGGTTTTATGTCTATCATGTTTTATAGAATAGCAACAAGGCTTTCCAAAATGGAAGGACAGATAGAACTTTTGTTGAAAGGTATAAGTCTTAAAATGAATTGTACATAGTAACCGGAGGTATTAAATTATGCTGAAAAAATTATTAGGGTTTGTTACTGGTGGGTTGCCAACCGAAATAGCTAAGCAAATTGGAGATCATATTAAATTAAAAGGTGAGCATGCCGTGCAAAAGTTTATGAGTGAAATGGCCTTTGACCTGGAGTTAGTAAAAAGTGGCGCCTCCGACCCTTTACACACAAGGCAAGTTATAGCCTTGACCTTTCATCTTTTTATGTGGCTTACCTTGCTTTTTAAAGGCCACTTCCCGAACGATGTTATTTTTAACTATGGCTCAAATGATGTTACTATAGGTTTTGTTTATTGTTTGATTATTGTGTTTTATTTCCCTATCAGAGCAATAGAGAAATTAAAGAAAGTCTTTTAACAAAGGAGTTTTAATTATGGTAACGAAAAATATAAAACCTGTTGTCATATTATCACCGAATGATAAGAAAAAGTTGTTGGAATTAGATAAAGATATTGAGAGAGGTGACAAGGCCCTTGTTGCCTTAAAAGAATTAGGCATCAATGTCACTGAGATTGAAGACAAGCTCAGTTGGGCTAAAAAAGCAAGGGAAGTGCTTTTAAAGGATTTTACTTAAAATGACACCTTTTGAGAGATTGGCAGCTTTCAATAATGCTTTAAGAGAGCAAATGAAGTTAGTTATTTGGCCTTATATGGGAGTTAATGTTGAACGGGGCATTCAAACTCTTATTGATCAAGGTTTCACCAGGGAAGAGGCTGAATATTTCTTAATAGGATTAACAGCGCTTCAAATGGCTCGTATGGGTTGGCAATGGTCAAATGTTTATTATGATTCATGGGAAGAGGAAGAAATTTTCGAGGGAACAAGATAATGGCTTTAGTTTATGGTTATAGGCAACACTTTAAGCCTCCCTATAATGAAAATCTTATAGATTTAATTCCTGAAGCTTCTTGTTGGTATGATGAAATGTCTACACCTTTTTATCTTGCCATGAAAAAAAAGACAGGACTTGAAGACTATGAATTGCAAGATTATTTAGATAGTCTTATGGTTGAATTGTTTGAAAATTGGCCCCTGGTTGATTGGATAGAAATGATTTATCAAGATTGGGCTGATAGTAATGCCAGACATAACAGATTCAGAAATTACATTTTTCTTATTATGGCTGTTATGGTTACTATGCCTGCAATTATACAAGCAATTCAAGCGGCTACGGCGGCGGCAACCGCAGCCTCTTTAAAAGCATTAAGCACCTTATCACAGCTTAATTTAGGTATTGAAGCCTTTATCGGTAGTTTAGCTACCTCTTTAAAAGCATTTTTAACAGCAATCCACTTTGATACTCTGGTCGGTATTCATAAAATAGCTTTTTTGGTTAGTGACGATTATCGAGCCGTCGTGCATAATATTTATAGTGAATTATCAAGGGTATCAAATGCTTTGGGTTTTGGCCCTTATTTTCTACTGTTAGCCTTACAAAATACAAGAAATTTGGTACTCGATATATCAACTTCTTTAGGTATGAGATATGATTTAGCCGAAGTAAATTGGTTATCTACCCTTCAAGGATATTTAGGTAATTTTGCTGGAGCCGCTCATAGATATGCTAATAATCCAGAGGCGTTCTTTTTCGATCTAAGCCGATGGGTTGAAAGGGATGCCCTTGATCTTAAAGGGGCTTTTATTGAAGGGCTGGTCAAAACAATAGAGAACGCCACAGATAGTATTGAGCAAGTAGTTAATGAAGTAACTGTTATTAGAGATGGTCTTGCTGAATTAATTATGGACTTGCCGACAAGCATTAGAAACCAGCTTGAACCCGCTATCATGCCTTATATCCAAAGGTTTGATACTTTTATATCAGAGAAATTTGACCCTTATAAACAAGAACTTGACAGTATTATAACTAAAATCCAGAGCTTACAGAATACACAGAAAACTAAAGTCACTACTTTAATTGACAGGCTAAAACGTCCCGGTGATTATCTCTCTGAGATAAACAACTTTGAAGGAATGGACAGGCTATCACAAACAAGACAAATTGCTGATCTTGCCTCCGAAGAATGGAGCGACGACGCCGACGACGGCGAAACATACGCCTCAGAACTTGAAGCAGAATTAGGTTTAATACGTAATGCTTTAGAGCATGTTAGCCTCACACCTTTAGAAATGCCTCAAGAGTTAGAATCACCTGGACGACCAGCCGGATCTCCGGCAGAACCAAAAGAAACCTGGAATGTGGGAGACTACTAATGTCAAACGGAAATGATGAAGATAATTGGATTGTAAAGTATCTTAAAAGCTCGATTGTTGTTGTGTTTGCTAATATGTGGACGGATGCCTGGAGCGGTTTTGTTAGCTTTCTTGATGATATTATCTTTAGTATCGCCAACGGCTTAACACGATGGATGGCGGGGGCTGAGAAAGATCAATGGGGGGCTATGCTTGATATGTTCGTCGCTCCAGGTCTTATTGATGAAGACACAGCAAAAGAGTTGATGAAATTTAAAGATTTACCCACACCGATTGATCAACTCATGTTCTTACGAACTCTCTTTTCCCTTACATCTTCTTATACTGATTTAAAATTGTATGGTGCTTCCACCGATATGAGACACGCTATTTATAGTGAATCTTCTCCCGAACTTCCCAGGCCAGAAGAGGTTATGGCTGCGGCATTTATAGCACCGGAAAAAATAGGAGAGGTTAGAGAGGTATTAAAACAATCTGGTTTTAGTGAAGCTCATATCGATCTTTTATTCTTGTCTTTATACAGGCTCTATGATGAAAATATGATCAGAGATTTATATTTGCGTGGTGTCTTGAATGAAAATCAAATGTTTATGAGAATGAGAGAGTTAGGATATACAGACACCAGGATAAAAGAGATTATTCAATCATGGAGCCTTATCCCAGGTCCAACCGATATTTTGCATATGGTAGCAAAAGAAGCATTCGAGCCGGACATGGTTCAAAAAATGGGGCTTGAAGATGAATTCCCTGGCTCACAAGTGGATTGGCTTAAAAAGCAAGGTCTTAGTGAATTTTGGGCTATGAAATATTGGGCTGCACATTGGGAAATGCCTTCGATTCAAGCTGGTTATGAAATGTTACATAGACAAGATATTGACAGACCGGGGCAGAGTATTATTGATCATTCAGAGCTTGACATGCTATTTAAAACGGTTGAAATACCACCATACTGGAGGGATAAACTAACTAAAATAGCTTTTCTTCCATATACAAGAGTTGACGTAAGAAGAATGCACGATATGGGAGTTGTCAGTGATGAAGAGTTAATATGGGCTTATAAAGATTTAGGATATGATGATGAACACGCCCTTGGAATGGCTAAGTTTACTATCAGATATAATAAACAAAATGATAAGGAATTAACAAAATCAAATATAATGACAGGTTTTCTTGAAAAAGTTATATCCAGGCAAGATGCCCTTGATTTGTTAGTCAGTATAGATTTTCCACTTGATCAGGCAGAGTATTTAATAATATTAGAAGAGTATAAAGAGGCAAGGTCATATCAAAATGACATGATTGATAGCATAAAAATACGGTATCAAAACAATTTCTTGAATGAGTTTGAATGTAGAGCCAAGCTTAATCAGTTAAATCTACCTGCGGAGCAGACAGCAATTCTTATGGATAAGTGGAAGTTGAAAAAGATGATTGATGTTAAATTGCCTTCTAAAACCGACCTTGATAAGTTTATAAAAAATGGGATTATTACTGTTGATCAATATAGAATTGAGATGGATAAATTAGGCTATAATTTTAAATATACAGATTGGTTTGAAAAATTGGCTGTAATGAAAGGGGCTAAGTAATTATGATTAACTTAAAAGACAAATTAAAAGAGGTTGTAAAGAGTTTTAAAAAAGAACCTCTTGCAATATCAGAAGGCTTTAAGAGGTTAGAGCAGGTCAAGAAAGCCGCCGCAGAGACAAGCCGGAAGATTCAAGCTGAAAAGGCACGATCTGCCCCGAATCAAGAATAACACCTTTATCATATTTAGGTGTGACGTCTATTATCACCTCTCTTGTTAGAAATGACCTTGAAACCCTTTCATGCAAATGAGTTGCTTGTTTGAAAAAGGCCGTGTATTTATATTGATATTTGTCTATTTTCTGAGCCTTTTTAGGTATTCCCTTAATTTTAGTCACTTTATCCATTCTATAAGACTTAGCTCCCATTAGATCAAGTTCTTTATATTCCTTCTGTATATCGAGCGCCCCTAACTTATACTTGTCAAGAAAGGGCTTTAATGGCTCTATATCCTTTTTTCTTACTATTAAAGAGTCGGTATCACAATAAAGAACCTTATTTTGACCTATACAATCGATTAACTCCCATAAACGCAGCCTACTACCTTCGGTTATATGAGAAGCTATAGCGACGAAGCTGTTTGGCCCCTCTCCCTCTGATTTTTTGACTATGATCTTACCTAATAAATGAATTTCATCAATCCAGATACCTTTATCAAGGTCAAATATACATTCCATGAAATAAGAAATATTACCAGTATCTTCATATTCGTCGGTTACAATCCTCTTTTGACCGAACTTCCCATAAAATGAATTGAGAAATAGTTTTGAACTCTTTTCAAAGGGCTTATTACCTTTCTCTTTATAGAACCTTTTCATACCGAAGAAGAAATCGACGTATTCATTAAATAGCATAGCTCGACGATAAACATTCATTATATTGATCTTTTTAACATGACCCATGGCTAAAGCCTTTGTTAAGCCATGAGTAGTAACATATGCAGTAAAACGACCCACAGGGAAAATAAGTTTGTGTTTTTGACGTATGGCATAGATAGGCTTATCAGTATCAACCTCGATCTCAGCTATCACACAGAAGCGTTTTAAAATATCGGTTGTTTCTTGAAGGGTAGGGTTTTCTTTTATATCTAATAGTTGAACAGGTACATAATGATTTCTCATTATAGAAGGGTACATAGAATTGACGTCCAGGGTAACAAAGGGCCCGTCTTTTTGTTGTCTCCAGGCAAACGCCTCAACCCTGCCTCCAAAATATGATAACCTCTCCAGTTCAATGGCCTTTTCGTTTGTGTGCAAACATATCTTTTCTGAATTAAACCTATGCCGAAATGCTCTCATGGTTTGAGAAGGCAATGTCAGGGAAAACTTGCCAAGGTCATGCTCAAGGATAAAGGTAAAATAAAACTCCATGACCTTTTTTAATATCTCTACGTCTCTTTTGCAATAAGAAGATAGCTCTTGATCAGTGGCTTTTTCAAAGTCTATTTCACCTTTCGGATAGCTTAAATTTTCACCCAATGAAGCAAGGCTCGATGGGAAATAATTTGTTGATGATATAAGTTTTAAGCGACGCAATCCCTTAGTAACTATCAAAATAAACGTCATTCCTTCCTCATGGACAAACTCTAATTTCCAGCCGTCTTTATAGGCATAATGAAAGAAATCAGAGCATTGAAGATCAAAAAAGGCATTGTGAGCAAATACATACAGAGAAGATTTGACACGGGCTAATGAAAAAATGTAACTCCATAGGCCGGAGGTTGACCTGAACGGGAGCCATTTCTCCAAAAGCACCGTGCCCTTTTTATCGTAGCGATTTGAACATATCCAGGCAAGTTTCATTCTATGGTGGATGAATCCATGCTTTTCTTGTGTTTTAGTCTCAGTATCAAGGTAAATAACATTTCTAGGTATTCCAGTTGCATGGTTCTTTTTAAGTATCTTATATGGATAATCTGTTATCAATAGCTGAAATCCGGTTGATGGGAAATCCTATCAAAATTGACACCTACTACAGAATAGCCTTCATATTCGTAGCGATCTTCATATCTATTCATAAAATCAGATTCCCAGGCGTCTTTTCCAAGGTTGTTGTCTGTATAAAATTGAATATTTGTTTCAAAGGTATAATCATTATCTTCATCATATAATTGAGCCTTACCCGATATTCTATATCTTGAAGGGTAATGAAATTCCTCTTCTACCATAAAGTTTCGATCAAAGGGTATATCACCAGCGAATGATTGAGTTGCTGCACCTACTCTAATATACTCTCTTTCACCTCTAACTACTTTCAAGAATGTTTCACGGTGGAATAAAGGAAGGCCCAGGGAGGGTAAGGCTCTGTAAATGGCGTTACCGCTCCAGCCAAGAGTTAATGAGTTACGAATAAAACCACGAACCAACGGATGATAAACACCGGTCGACATGATTAGTATGTCCAGATTCTACGATTAGGTTTATAAGGATCGTCGTCAAAGTGAATAAAGGATTTGGCAATGCCTATACCTCTAAAACCTACGGCTCCGGCATGGTAAAGTAACATATATTGAAATAGCTTTGTAGGAGTCTTTATATCACTTGCCAAGCCCATTAAATGACTTGAAGTATCAGAACCACCGGAAAGGACATTGTGAGAAGGACACCTATTCCACGACGATGGATTCAAGGGTAAATCCATGCGAGCACGTAAATTGTTCATTTTAGCTAAAAAAAGCGGCTGAATGATCATTTGACCACAGCCGCAATTACACTCTATCTCTTCTTCAATAAAAAAACCTAAATCTTCCATTGTCTTAACCTCCCACTGAAATTAGGGTAAAGTAAGGGAGTATGAAAAGTCAAGATAAATATTTCATACTCCCTATTTTTATAAGCCTTGCCGAAATAACTTAACGGTTTGAACCATACCTTCAAAGATAGTGGCAAGCATAGGTAATTGACTATTTAAATAGTCACTTTGCTCATCCGCTAACTCATCCATATATTTTAAATGGACTTGACAATCATTTAGCCGCTCAATGATTCGCTCCGTTTGGAATTTCAGCTTATTTCTTGTATTCCTTGGTGCCATTGTTTACCACCTTTCGTTAAAATGATACGTCGTCGGAATTTCCTGTCTCGGAAATCTCAATAGCTTCTATTTCCTCAACGATAAACTTATTAACCATCCTTTTTCCAGAGAGCTTCTCTTGACCGTTAAAAGTAACCACATAAATACTGTCAGGTTTTAAAGATTGTGAAACTTCCTTGTCAGTGGCTCCACCCATTGCAAATTTAACCATACCTTCATCCGTGTCAAAAATATACTGGTTATATTCGCTATCATCCATAGATGATTTTACCGAAGCTTTCCCGATAAATTTACCAACAATCTGCTCACCTTTCTTTTTGAACTCCACATATTTAGGAGTAATAGTTTTCACTCTTTTAGCCTCTACCGCCTGTTCGTATGCTTCTTTATAACTTGTCATAACTTATCCTTTCCTTTTGGGTTCAAATATAGGCATCTGAACCAGTGTTGTTATTTGCTTTTCCCAGTCTGCTTGAAAGGTAGCTCCGCAATGACGGCATTGATAACTCTTCAATTTAGCTCTAAATGTGAAGTACCTTAAATAACAGGCCGGACACCTTAGCCAAGTATAGAGCGGCTTTTTCCTTTCATTATCAGGCAATGTATTTCACCTCCCTTCTGTTATATTTTCTTATTAATTAGTGAATTAAGGTCGTCAAAGCCTTCTTTAATTATGTCTCTAATATCGAGTAGAGCTTCAAGAAGGCCAACTAATACAAGAATATTAGCCTGTCTTTTGGTTGGTACTTTTTTCATGTCTGAAATACATTCACCTATAATTTTATCTTTCGTTTTTATCATAACGGAATGACCTCCCTTCCTGAAAAGGTTTAATCATTTTAATATAATCATCTCTAAGGTTTACCAGCTCACTTTCAGGTATATAATCAGTCATACAGCGGAATAGGTAAGCTCTGGCAATATCATTACCATTTTGAGTCAAGGGGTCAAGTAAAGGATGAAAAACTCTATTGAGCGCCTTTCTACGATGTTCTTTTTGTTTATTACGGATTTTAGCTCTTATAGAATTGATACGCTTTTCATTCCCATATTGTTCAATACTATACTCCATTGTTATTCACCTCCTTTCGCTTTAATCAGCATGGCTTCCTTAATTTCATCCCACAACCTTTGTGAGACAGACCTTTCAACACTAAGTAACCTACTAATAGGGTTTTCATTTTGAATGAAAGTCGCAGCTTGCTGTATCATATAAACAGCACTACGAATATAATCCTCATACGAACCTACTGCTACTCTCTCTTTATTTTCCATAATTTTACCTCCTTCACATATACATATATACACTATTTTAACAATGTCAAGTAAAAAATAAAGAAATATAGAAAAAAATATTTAGCCATGCCTGGCACACGGTTTGCA
>Ga0114922_10006410_pt1 | contig 10808 bp, 5 predicted proteins | sample AartaG_FD_100975 | JGI IMG/M metagenome (GOLD analysis project Ga0114922, IMG submission 100975) | Deep subsurface microbial communities from Aarhus Bay to uncover new lineages of life (NeLLi) - Aarhus_00045 metaG | ecosystem: Environmental > Aquatic > Marine > Oceanic > Sediment | place: Aarhus...
CGACGACACCGGCCAGGCGAGCTTCAAGCTCAAGAAACTCAAAGAGGGCGACTACCACTGCCTGATCACCAAGATCAAAGACCCCGCCGGCCAGACCCTCTGCCAAGGCCCCCTCGCCCCCCGTACAGCCTCGGTCAAATAAACGTCGAAACGTCGAAACGTCGAAACATCGAAACGTCGAAACGTTGAAAGCTGGAACGTCGGGTGCCATGCCCAAGCGAAGCGCGGGCATGCACGACGCGGAAGAGGCACGCAACGCCGTTAGTCAGGTAGGATGCATCTTGATGCACCTTCTGGTCGGGTGGCCCATGTCTTCAGACATGGGGGAATCGATGATTGAACGGAATCTACGAGCAAGATCGTAATCCACAGGATACCATTGACATTCGATCATAAGGACATCATTGATCCTCTATCATCGCATCGGAAGGAGACATCTTTCGGCGCGGGACGTGCATACTTGACGGGAGAATACCTTTCATGGAAAGGACGGGGGACTGAACGCACGGAGGGATGAGGGATGAAGGATGAAGGATGAAGGATGAAGGATGAAGGCGGAAGGATGAAGTATGCCAGATGAACCCTCACGCGGGAGTGGTCAGTTCATTCTGAATTCGCTATTCGTCATTCGGTGTTCCCACATCCGTCCCCCACCCATCGCTGCGCGATGGACGGGGCACCCGCACCCGCCCGCGCAGGAGAAGCGCAATGTCCCCTTGGCTTTTCCTTCCGGCTGATAGCTGATGGCTGACAGCTATCAACTCTTCCCCGGCATGTGTTCGAGAACGGCGATCATCACGACTACGCAAAGACACTGCCCAAGCAACAGCGCCGCACTGGGCCAGTCCACCCGAGGCAGTACCACAGCCGACAAGCCCGTGGCGGCCGTGGCCAGGTAGATCGTCAGCACCGCACCTCGCGTCGACATACCCTTTGCCACCAATCGATGCGAGAAATGCCGCCGGTCGCCGCGCAGCGGGCTTAGGCCCAGTCGAACCCGGTGGATCACCACGCTGATCATGTCGTACAGCGGCACGGCCAGCACTACCAGCGGCACGACAACACCGAGTGGCGTCAGGCCCTGAGCCGGATCATAATACGTCGTCAGGACGGTCAACACGCCCAGCGTATAGCCCACTACCAGGCTCCCCGCGTCGCCCATGAAGATGCGGGCCGGGTGGAAGTTGAACAGCAAGAAACCACACAGTGCCCCGGACAGCACCAATGCCATCACCGGCACGAAGATTTGACCGGCACGCAGCGACGCCACCGCCAGGATGGCCGCGGCGATGGCCCCCACGCCGGCGCTGAGCCCGTCAATGTTGTCCAGGAAGTTGAACGCGTTGGTGATGACGACGATCCAGAGCACCGTCAGGAGAACCGACACGGGCGTTGGCAACACAACCACCGCGCGGATGCCCAACGGCCCGGCGACCAGAAAGGCCGCCGCAAGCTGGGCGGCCAACTTCACCCACGGTCCCAGCGCCCGCCGGTCATCGATCAACCCCACGATGTGCAGGATCAAAGCGCCCAGGACGATCCCGCTCACAGTGGCCAGCTTCGACGCGACGCCCTCCAGATGCCGGGCCAGCAGATCCGGCAGCCAGGCAGGCGCGGACCCTTCAGCCGGCCCGCCCGGCGCAGCGGCGGATGCCAAAGCCCAGGCCGCCAACGTCCCCGCAAGCAGCGGCACACAGACAGCCGCCACGATGGCGATCCCGCCACCCAGTGCCACCGGTGTTTCGTGCTGTTTGTGTCCTCCCGGCTCATCGACAAACCCGCGCCGCAGGGCCCATGAGCGAACCGCCCAAGTCGCCGCCGCACACAGCAGGCAAGGCCCGACAAACGCCGCCACCACAAGCCAGATCATGGTCGGGAGTGTACGTCCAAACACCCCAGCTTGCGAGACATCCGCAGGCAGTCTTGGAGCTGGCCAAACACAGCCGAAAGAAAAAGGGGTCAGGTTGATTTATTTAAGTCTCACGACTATCTGAGCCGCAAGCTGTAGCCTGCGCGACGCTTGAAATAAATAAATCAACCTGACCCCTTTTTTCCCCTGACAAAAAGCAAGCCCACCGGAGCCAAGCGGGGCCACCGGTGGGCTTATTCTGATTGGCTGCTGTAGATACAGCCACGGTCGCTGCATTACAGCAGCCTACGGTTTACCACCCTTCATTGATCACCTCCTTTTTGAACGGGTACCGCCCCAATCGTCCCTCGGTAGTAATGGGCCGTTGGGCTTTGCCCCGTCCGCCAGCCGTCACCGACAGACCCGCGGGCGATGACATCACACCGTCATCACCCGGTGAGCGGCTTTTCGCGTCGGTCGCTCTAACCCAATGTTTTAAGAGTCGACACAGCGCGCACGCCACACCCACATATACTATTCTCCAACAAAATCGCCGAAAGTCAAGATTTTTCCTGTGGTTGTAGCGCAGCCGCACAACGCCAGGCGACTGGGCGGGTTTAGCAGCCATGTCGCCGTACTTTCAGGACGCTGCAAAACTCACCGCCTTGACAGTCGCACACGGCGCTGTGACATAGGCGAGCAGGTAGGAGGCGGACCAACCTGCGCTCCGCACCTACCGGAATGGCCTGTGGCTTCGTGACTTCCCGGGCCAAAGCGAGCGAGGCTCCAAAGCTGGAGGAGGCGTCATGCCCGTACGCACAGCCGGCACGTCGCGCCGGAAGACGGCGAAGAAGAGAAGGATTCCCCACACGCATCAACCGGACAACCTCGATCTACACGAGTGGCAGATTGCACTGCGCCGGCAATACGCCGGCGAGCGAAGGTTCAAGTCGAAGAACCTGGGCAGCGACCCGGTTTTCTCCGAGTTCGCCGTGACGAACCCCGAAAGCGGCAAGACGTATCGCGTGGCGATTCGCGGCGATCAACTCGGTGTCAACTATTGCTCGTGTCCGGACTACGCGGTGAACACGCTGGGCACGTGCAAGCACATCGAGTGGACGCTGCGTCGCGTCCGCCGCGGTCACGCCGGAGTGTTGCGCGCCGGGTACGTCCCGCCCTTTGCCGAGGTTTACGTTCGATACGGGCTTAAGCGCGCGGTCGTCTTCTCGCCCGGCTCGCAGTGCCACGATGACCTTCTGACGCTGAGCAAAAGGTACTTCGACCCCAACGGGTGTTTGCGGCGCGACTCGTTTGCCAAGTTCGACCAATTCCTGCGTAAGGCGGCAAAGGTGGATCAGCAACTGCGGGTTTATGACGATGCAAAGGCGCTCATCGCCGAGGTCCGCGACCAGGAGGCGCGCAGGAAGCGGCTGAAAGCAACCTACGGCGGAACAAACGGCGCTAAGGCCTGGCGTCAATTACTCAAGGCCCAGCTCTTCCCGTACCAGCGACAGGGCGCGATCTTCGCCGCCGAGGCGGGACGGTGCGTCATCGCCGACGACATGGGACTGGGCAAGACGATTGAAGCAATGGCCGCGGCCGAGATGTTGGCTAAAGCGTGCGGCGTCGAGCGGGTTCTGGTGGTCTGCCCCGCTTCGCTGAAAGGCCAGTGGCAACACGAGGTCGCTCGATTCTCGCCCCGACGCGCGACCGTCATCGAAGGGTTTATGCATCAGCGCAAGAATCTCTACGAAAAGGACGAGGCGTTTTTCAAGATCGTCAACTACGACGTAATCCACCGGGACCTGGACGCCATCTCCACGTGGTCGCCCGATCTTGTCATTCTCGACGAAGCCCAGCGAATCAAGAATTGGGAAACCCGCACCGCCAAGTCCGTCAAACAGATCCAATCGCCATACGCCATCGTGCTGACGGGCACGCCGTTGGAGAACAGGCTCGACGAGCTGCATTCGATCGTCGAGTTCGTAGACCGCCATCGGCTCGGGCCCTTGTTCAGCTTCAAAGCCGCCCACGAGGTTCATGAGCGAGGCTCGACCAGGGTCGTAGGCTATCGCAACCTGGACCGGATCAGCAAAACGCTCAAGCCCATCCTCATTCGACGCACGAAAAAGGAGGTGCTCAGCCAGCTACCCCCGAGGATGGACAAGAATTTCTTTGTGCCGATGACCAAGCAGCAGTGGGTGCCGCACCGGGAGAATCAGGAAATCGTCGTCAGAATCGTCGCCAAGTGGCGAAGGTACAAGTTCCTGACCGAAGCCGATCAGCTTCGGCTGCGAATCGCGCTGCAGTACATGCGAATGGCCTGTGACAGCACGTACCTGGTGGATCATCAGACCAGACATGAAACAAAAGTGGGCGAATTGTCTCAGCTACTGGAAGAGATCTTCGAGAACCGCGACTCGAAGGTGATCATCTTCAGCCAATGGCTTCGCATGAATGAGTTGGTCGCTGACATGCTGGAGAGTCGCCGGTGGGGTTACGTTCATCTACATGGCGGTGTGCCGAGCAAGGAACGCAAGCATCTGACGCGCGCCCTTCGTGAGGACAAAGACTGTCGCGTGTTCTTGTCCACCGATGCGGGCGGGCTGGGGTTGAACCTCCAGGCCGCCTCCACCGTGATCAACATGGATCTGCCCTGGAACCCGGCTGTGCTGGAGCAGCGCATCGGGCGGGCCCACCGGATCGGCCAGAAAAACCCCGTGCGCGTGGTCAACTTCATCTCCGAAAAAACGATTGAGCACAGCATGTTGTCCTTGCTGTCCTTCAAGAAATCCATGTTCGCCGGCGTGCTGGACGGCTCGTCGAATGAAGTCATGATGGGCGACGGCGCGTTGAACCGGTTCATGAAAACGGTGGAAACCGCCACCTCGAACTTGCCGGACGGAAAACCGGCGCCTGCTCCCGCGCCCAAACCCGAAGCACCCCCCCGCTCCCCGACCCCGGGCGGCGCCGAATCCAAACCGTCCGACGTGTCGGGCGACGGGTTCAATGCAGCCGCTGTCGGCCAACTCCTGACAGCCGGGGCGGAGTTCCTCCAAACGCTGGGTCGAACACTCTCGCAGACCCCGGGCTCAACGCCCCGCAGCCACTCGTCCGCCCTTTCGCCGCGCCTCGACACTGACACGAAGACGGGCCGCCAGGAGTTGAGGCTCCCACTGCCCGACGAGCAAACCCTGCAGCGATGGATTGGCCAACTGGGCAACGTCCTAGAAGCGATCAGCGGCAGGGAATAGACGAACACATGTCCCGGGTGACGAACACATGTCCCGGGTAAGGGCGAAGATGCTCTTTGCCCACGGGCACCGGGTTCAACGCCGCCGAGCAAGGCGGCGCTGTGACGAGCAAAGTGAAACTTCGCTCTGCCCGTGATCGTGATGCTCGCATCGCATGGAGGTCCGATAAGTTTTTCCTTGGCCGGACACATGCCCGGCGTGTAAAATTATCGGAATAGAGGGGTGGATCGCGGGGAAGCACGCCTGTGACAATTGAGCAACTGTCGGCGCCGCCCCACCCAGTGGAATTCGTCCGCGCTTCGTCGTCGATTCCCAGAGTCGCGGGATGACAAAGGCATTAACAGCAGACCGTTACGTCTCGACACCCCGATGCGTGCGTATCCGCGCCCCACCGGCCCGGCGTAAGGACCAATCCCAAACCGTAGCACAGCGCGGGCTTCGCCCGCAACCCAAGCCCCGCACGTGGGTTGCGAACATGCGACACGGAAATTTGCGCGGGGTGCGAAGAAATCGAACATTAGTAGTACAGGCATCTTGCCGGTGGATCCACCGGCTTTAAGCCGGTGGCACAAGTGTTTGGCACAGACATCTTGCCTGTGGATTCCACCGGTTGAAAACCTGTGCCACACTACTTACGGATCAAAAACACAAAAGTAGCGCCGCACCGACGTCCCGACGCGTGCAAGCACAAGGACGCCGGCCGGCGCTGGGCAAATTCAGTGCCATTGTAGGCAGGCAGCTCTCACGCGCCAAACAGAAACGGCGCGCGAGAAGCGGTGCAACCATTATCGGAGGAAAACCATGTTGGACATAATGGATTCGAAAACGATGAGGACCGCAACCGTGGTCCTCTGCTGCATGACCGCCATCGTGCTGGGCGTCGGCTTTACCTGGACGGGCGAGGCCGACAATGACAACTGGAGCGCGGAAGACAATTGGTATCCCGATGGGTATTGGTGCTACAACGACAACATGTGCTACCCGCACACGACCGACGACGAGGCCTTGATCGAAGTGGACGGCGGGACCACCGTGATCGACTTCACCGGTCTGTCGCAGAACACGACAATCGACGACCTGACAATCAGCGCCTCGGCGGGGGCTACAGTGAGGTTCGCTGGGGACGAGAAGCTGACAGTCGATACCCTCACCATCTACGGTCCGCCGAGCTCGGAGGTCAACCGCCTCTTTGTCAGGTTCTCCGAGGCCTCGGAGCTGGAGACCGAGTGACGCTTGAAGCCGCGAGGCGTCGCGCCCGGGCGGTCGCTCCTGCGGCGGCCCGGCGGGGCGAGGGCAGCGGTCGCCGACCGCGATCACGCGGGTGGGATCGGCTGCCATTATCGCGGAACACAAGGAGAATTGACGATGAAGTGTAACAGTGTAATTGGCCTCAGCAGGCTCATTTAGAGACTCTAACAATACCTGTGGGACCGGCTTTCCAGCCGGTCAAATGACAGGTTAGAAAACCTGTCCCGCACCTGTTTCGTTAGAGTGCCTTGGAAACCGGGCGAATCGGGTATAAAGAGAGCGTCACCGCCGGGTCGGTGTCCTTTGCCCAGGAGCAGGATCATGCGATACGGGGTTATCATTGTTGGTGTAGCCTGGATGGTTTGCGGCTTTGCCTTGGGGCAGGTCAATCTGCCGGAAGGCTTCGAGATCGTCGAGTTTGCGGAGTCGGATAAGCTGACTCGGTCCCCATTGATCAATAACTGCGGCGAAATCGTCTACGTGCAGGATCGCTTCGAGGACTCGCGCGTCTACCTGTACGACAACGGGAAGATCACGCGTCTGACGGATTTCAACAACGGTCTTGGCGTAAGTAGCCCCGACGTCAACGACGACGGGACTGTCGTTTGGGCGCAATCGATGCGGAGAACTCCGGAAAGCGCTGAGATCGTCAGGCTCGAGAACGGGGAGCGGACCGTCCTGGGCAAAGGAAAATCCCCCAGCGTCAACGCTCATGGTCGCATGTCTTGGGAGGTGTTCCAGTCGATTGACTGCAACATCCACAACGACATCATGTACTTTGACGGCGCTGCCATAAAGCGCATCTTCCGCAGTGAGCTGACCGATCAGGCCTCCGAGATCAACGACGACGATTGGATCACGTGGGGCCAACAGGATTTCTGCGTGAACCCGTGGATCGGGGATATCCTTCTGTACAGGCGAGGGTCTCCCACCGTTATCCCCTCCACAGCTACGCAGGTGCAGTTGCCCACGATCAACAATCTGGGGCAGATCGCCTGGGGTACGAATGAGGTGGGGATCGAGTTGTGGCAAGCGGGTCAGACGAAAATTCTGGCTGGCACTGACAAGGGAAATAACCCGAGGCTTAACAACCTGGGCGACATCCACTTCCTGCGTTTCGATGGGCCGAGTGGGACCCTGTGGGACGGATATTTGTATCGCGTATCCGGCGGGGAGCCGACGATCCATCGACTTACGGAAGACAACGTCTGGAATATCGACGGTGACATTAACGATTGGGTCGAGGTGGTGTGGCGCTGGAGGGAAAGCCCCCGGATAAGACACGGCGGACTCCGCTTCATGCGTCGCATCCGCACCGGAGACGCCGAGTTCGACGGCGACATTGACCTGATCGACTACGCGACCTTCGCGGAGTGCATGACCGGACCCGGTCGGGTCGATCGGTTATGTGACTGTCGATTCCTGGACATCGATCACGACGGTGACGTGGACCTTGCCGATTTCGCCCGGTTTCAAAATGGATTTACGGGAGATTGACCCCGAGCCGCGTGGCTTTAGCCCGCGCGATTTCTGGATTGAAGAGAATGTTTTCTTGTTCAAGCTTGCGAGACGTTTCGATTCACGACGATTCGCGCAGGCTAAAGCCTGCGGCTCGGGAAGAGGTGTCCGTCGCCGTGTACGCGACGGACTGAGTTGAACAACGAATTCAGCGGCGATTTCGCCGTTTTGATAAGGAGACCACTCATGAGAGTTCTCACGTTCATTGACGCGAACAAGCTCATATAACGACCGGGTAAATCGCGAAAGGAAAATGTCACCGTTGGATCGGTGTTATTAGCTGGGAGCAGGATCATGCGATACGGGCTTATCATTGTCAGCGTAGGCTGGATGTTTTGCGGCTCCGCCTTGGGACAGGTCAATTTGCCGGAGGGCTTCGAGATCGTCGAGTTCGCGGAGTCGGACGAGCTGACACAGTCGCCACGGATCAACAACTGCGGCGAAATCGTCTACGTGCAGGATCGCTTCGAGGACTCGCGCGTCTACCTGTACGACGACGGGAAGATCACGCGTCTGACGGATTTCAACAACGGTCTTGGCGTAGGGAGCCCCGACGTCAACGACGACGGGACCATCGTTTGGCACCAGGCGATGCGGAGAACTCCGGAAAGCGCTGAGATCGTCAGGCTCGAGAACGGGGAGCGGACCGTACTGGGCAAAGGCAAAACCCCCAGCGTCAACGCTCATGGTCGCATGTCTTGGCACAGGTTCCGGTCATTTGACTGCAACCTCCACCACGACACCATGTACTTTGACGGTGTTTCCGTAAAGCGCATCTTCCGTAGTGAACTGACCGATCAGTCCTCCGAGATCAACGACGACGATTGGATCACGTGGGGCCATTCGGACAACTGCGTCAATCCGTGGGTTGGGGAGATCCTCCTGTATAGGGAAGGCCCTCCCACCGTCATCCCCTCCGCAGCGTCGCAGGTGCAGCTTCCCACCATCAACAATTTAGGGCAGATCGCCTGGGGCACGACTGAGGTTGGGATCGAGTTGTGGCAAGACGGTGAGACGAAAGTCCTGACTGACGAGGGACGTAACACGGAGCTCAACAACCTGGGGGACATCTACTTCCTGCGTTTTGATGGGCCGAACGGGACCCTGTGGGATGGGTATTTGTACCGGGTATCCGGCGGGGAGCCGACGATCCATCGACTTACGGAAGACAATGTCTGGAATGTCGACGGTGATATCAACGACTGGGTCGAGGTAGTGTGGCGTTGGAGGCAAAGCCCCCAGATACAACACGGGGGCATCCGCTTCATGCGCCGCATTCGCACCGGGGATTCCGAGTTCGACGGGGATATCGACCTGGTCGACTACGCTGTCTTCGCGGAGTGCATGACCGGTCCCGGTCGTGTGGACCGACTTTGTGACTGTCGCTTCCTGGACATCGATCACGACGGTGACGTGGACCTTACAGATTTTGCCCGGTTTCAGAATGGATTTGTAGGGGAATAGGCACGGAGGCACGAAGGCACGGAGGCACGAAGGGAAGAAGGGCAAGGATGCCCTGATCTGTGGGGAAAGAGGGAATGGATGTGTGGGTCGGAATGTCCAGCCCGCACGTGTGACCCAACAGATTCCGCGGCGGGTTCGCCGCGTAGTAAGGAGTTTACGATGAAGTTTTTCTTGGTTTTGATGCTGGCGATTCTAGTTGCCATCGGAGGTGCGGTGGCGCCCGCCGTCGCGCAGGAGTACGACAAGGTGTTTGAGGAACTGCAAACAAACAACTACTGGGGAACAGATGAGAACTGGACCCCGTCTGGGGAACCGGAGGCCACGGACAGCGTGCTCATCCCGGCCACCGAGTCCTGCCTGATCCACAACGCCGGCAACGACGCGGTGGCTGAGCTGGTGGACGTCGATGGCACCGGCACCCTGAAAATCGAAGAGGATCGGAAGCTGACGTTCACCGAGAACTCGACCATTGCGGGCGGCGCCTGTCTCTATCTTTTCGGCACGCTGACGATCAACGGCGATCTGACCGTTGCCGGGGCCGCCAGCGGCAACGGAGGCCTGCTGCGCCTGCACCGTCATAGCGACCCCAACCCGCAATGGTCCTCGCGGGTGGACGGAACCGGCGAGATCACGGTCAGTTCCGGCAACGAACCCGGAATCGTGCAGGGATCGGGGGACATCGACACGGAAATCCACAACAGTGGCAAGGTCCAAGCCGGAGGGGGTTTCGTGAATGTCAACACATACCTGCGGCTGAACGAGGCCGTCGACGGCAGCGGGCAGTGGTGGTCCACCTGGGGCATCAACCTTGGATTCCGCGGCGGCGTGTCCGGGTCGGGAGAGTGGCGTACCCCTGAGAAGAATTCTCCCGGGGCGAACGGCGCCAATACACTCCTGATCGATGACGTGGAAAGCTGCGTGAGCGGGGACATATACCTGCCATATGGGAATATCCTCGTGTGGGAGGATTTCTGCACGACCGGAGACCTGCACATCGGCAGCGATCACACGGTCTGCCTTCCACAAATCGATGTAAAGCCCGGCAAGGTCGCCAGATTCGGCGTTGGCGAAGACAACTGTCAGTGCCCGTAGACCCAAGATCCGCACCGGCAGGCGGTATTGCCTGATCCGACCGAAGACCCCGACGGCCCGCCCCCCCGCGGGCCGTCGGGGATCTCCCGAATCCACAGGAATATCAAAAAATCAGCGCAGAACCAAATGGTGCATCAAGATGCACCCTACGCGACTGCACGACCGGGCACCTTTTCTTCGGAGACCTTGATGACGACGGCGAGGATGCCGAGATCCGGATAGCCGAGGCCAAGTCGGCCCGGTTCCACAGCGACTGCGACTAGCCCGCATTATTCATGCCGCAGAAGGTGCAGAGAGCGCAGAGTGTTGTTTGAAAAGAAGTTATGGCGAAATGTGAGCACCTTTGGTTCTGACAGTATGTATGTCATGTATTTGGCACCGGC
>Ga0114922_10006411_pt1 | contig 10808 bp, 5 predicted proteins | sample AartaG_FD_100975 | JGI IMG/M metagenome (GOLD analysis project Ga0114922, IMG submission 100975) | Deep subsurface microbial communities from Aarhus Bay to uncover new lineages of life (NeLLi) - Aarhus_00045 metaG | ecosystem: Environmental > Aquatic > Marine > Oceanic > Sediment | place: Aarhus...
AGATATCTCCGAGTTTGATTAGACTTTTACTCCTCCCCACAGCTCATCGGATGACTTTTCAACGTCAACCCGTTCGGTCCTCCGTGCCCGTTTAGAGGCACTTCAACCTGGCCATGGGTAGATCACTCGGTTTCGCGTCTACGGCCTGCAACTGAATCGCCCTATTCAGACTCGCTTTCGCTTCGGCTCCTCCGCGGAGCGGATTAACCTGGCTACAGACCGTAACTCGCCGGTTCATTATGCAAAAGGCACGCGGTCACACGGAGCGCCTAGGCCCCCGCTAGGGGGGCAAGCTCACTGTGCTCCCACCGCTTGTAGGTACACGGTTTCAGGTTCTTTTAACTCCCCTTAATGGGGTCCTTTTCACCTTTCAGTCGCCCTACTTGTGCTCTATCGGTCGTCGAGTAGTACTTAGCCTTGGATGGTGGTCCACCCGGCTTCACGCGGAGTTCCACGGGCTCCACGCTACTCTGGTACCCCTCGGGAGGGCTCTCGCCTTCGCCTACGGGGGTGTCACCCTCTGCGCCCGGCCTTTCCAGACCGTTCGGCTGACGATGCCTTTGTAACTCCCATATGAAGGGCCCACAACCCCGGGGTGCAAGCACCCCGGTTTGGGCTAGGTCCGCTTTCGCTCGCCGCTACTTACGGAGTCTCGGTTGATTTCCTTTCCTCCAGGTACTGAGATGTTTCAGTTCCCTGGGTTGGCCTCTGCGGGCTATGCATTCACCCGCAGATGGCGCCATCTGGTTGCCCAGTGACGCCCGGTTTCCCGATTCGGAGATCCCCGGATCAATGCGCGTTTGACCACTCCCCGGGGCATATCGCAGCCTACCACGTCCTTCTTCGCCTCTCGACGCCTAGGCATCCACCGTGTACCCTTAGTAGCTTGACCACATTAATGAGAGGCCGACAGAGACCGATCGCTCGGCCGCCGTCGGAGTCAAGCCGCCTGTCAACACTCAAGATCAAGATCCGCGAACCTCGCCTGTCTGGAAGCGCGCCCCAACCAACGCCAGGCTCGCCTGGCAGCGTTTGCGGCGCTTCCGGACCGACGTGGCCGCGGAATCGAACCGGTGGCATTTCCTTTCCACATACTCAATCTGCCGAACCCCAAGCCCGGGATCCTACGGCTTCCCAAGAGCACCGGACGACCCGTGGCGCCAGGGCCCAACAGATCTGCGTCCGCCTATTCGATTGTCAAAGAGCACCACAACACTGCGCAGCATCACCCGCCGCCGACGCAGCATCCAACAGCTTAGCTTAGCAAGCATATCGCCCCTGCTGCCGGCGTCAATAGCTCTTTTCGGAAAAACGGGCCGGTTCCCCCCGGCTTTTCCCTCTCCGCAGCCAGACTGGTGCCGTTTCCACCGGGACGGTCTTGTACCGCTGCGAGCCCCTTGAACCCGAAACGGCACTGGCACCCGCCGTTGATCGGCCGCCCCCATCGTTTGCCACGGAATTGGGCCGGACACCGCCCCGTGAGGACGGGGCCGACCAGGCCGATTGACGTAAGCCCTTACGCCGCAAACGATGACAAGGTCAGACGCCTCGCTCGGCGAGCGCGGGAAGGCGATCCAAAGCCACACCATGCTCCCGGGCCATCAATCACCTGCGGAAGGATCTTATTGAAAACGGAATTTGCGCGGTCCGGGTTGACATCCGAGGCCCGATCCTCTGGAATCACGCGGGCTCCCGACCGGCAGCGTGCCTGAACCGGTTCAGGAAGCCCGACATTCAGCTCGTGACGTGGCGGAGACTGCGTTATCGGACGAAGGCCTGGGCGACCCTCAGGGACTGCTCGCCCCAACACTGTTGGAGGTTCAGCGGAATGACCATGCTATGCAGGACGGAACCGACTCGAAACGGTAGCTACTGGCGGCAGCTCGCCGCCGCTGTGCTGGTTTGGGTATCGGTCCTCGGCCTCACCGGCTGCGCTGCGGGCGGCGGGGGTGACGGCGGAGGCGACGGCGACGATGCCGCGGGTGGAGGGCTTGTCGGCCAAGCGTCTGCGTCCACGCCAAGCGGAGCAGTCGGCGAGGGGGCCGGTGACGCCACCGTCGGCGAAGTGGTGACGTTGGTCGCCAGTGCCTCCGGCGGAACACCGCCGTATTACTACGACTGGTGGATCGAGGACGGCCCGGAGGACCCGGAGATCACCGATCCGGAGTCGGCCCGGGCCAGCGTGACGTTCGCCGAGGCGGGCACATACGCCATCGGGCTGATCACCACGGATGATGCGGGCGCTGAAGTCAGCCAGTTCCTCGACGTCGAGGTGAACGAGGCGCCGGAGCCGCCCGATGACGAGGAACCGCCCTTGAAGGGGCCGCTGGCACTTTCGGAGGTGCGATTCTGGGGTTACGAGATTCAGGCCCTCACCGATGCCGGCGCGGTTGATGCACTTGCGGAGTCGCACTACGACATGCTGGTGCTGGAGCCGACCCGGACTGACTGGTCGTCTGACGCCCGGGAATTCGACACGCCGGGCATGGTGGAGCGGCTCAAGTCGACGCCGGGCAGCGACGGCGAGCATCGCAAGCTGGTCATCGCCTACATCGACATCGGCGAGGCCGAGGACTGGCGCTGGCACTGGACCTGGTCGCAGGAGGAGGATCCCTCGCCGGAGGACCCCCTGCCGGCTGATCGGCCTGAGTATATCATCACGCGCGATCCTGATGGGTGGACGGGCAACTGCCCGGTGGCCTACTGGGACTACGGCTGGCAGGACATCATCATCGGCGGCGAGAACCAGGACAGCGAGCCGTACGGCGATTACACCAGCGTGATCGACGAGGTGCTGCTCTCGGGTTTCGACGGGATTTACCTCGACTGGGTCGAAGCGTTCGAGAACGCGGAGGTGGCGGCCATCGCGGCAGAGGAGGACCTGGACCCGGCCGGGGAGATGATCGTGTTCATCCAGAGGATGCGCGAGTACGCCGAAGAGCGCAACCCTGACTTCATCATCATCCAACAAAACGCCGCGTCGTTAATTGACGGCCATCCGGAACTTCTGGACGTCATCGACGCTATCGCCCAGGAGGGAGTCTGGTTTGACGGCCCGGCCATCGACGACTGGGACGATCTCCTTGAAGATTACTGGGTCAACGAAGACGACGTGGTGGAGGAGTACGTCGGGCATCTTGATCAGTATCTCGCGGGCGGTCTGCCGGTGTTCAACTGCGAGTACGCCCTGGAGGAGAACGCCGACGAGGCTTACGAGCGCTCCCTGGCCAAGGGATACGTGCCGTACGTCACCCGTCGGTCGCTGGGGCAACTCACCACGACCCCGCCGCCAGGGTACGGTGAGGAGTAGCGAAGCACCACAGGCTATCTGTGCAGTCTAGATCGGCATGGGCGATGGTACGGCGCCGGTCGTGGGTGGCATACTTTCACGCGATTCCGGCCTGCCGGGACACCGATGTAGAAGGAGAGACATCGTGCGATCTCGGATTCGCCCGTACGGTTTGCTGTTCACCGTCTTTGTCCTGCTCTGGGCGCACACCGGTTGCGAACAAGACGGAGGGGGCGGTGGTGGTGGCGACGAGAATCTCTGCGCCGACGTGGAATGTGACGACGGCCAGGAGTGCGACCCCCTCACCGCCGAATGTGAGCCGATCCGCGGCGAAGGCGAAATAGAGGGTGAGGATGACGCCGGCTCGCCTTCCTCGGCCTGCGGCAACCCCAGCTTCTCGTGGGCCCATTCTCGCGGCACCCGGAGGCCAAGCTGCTGCGTGCCCTTGATCACCATATCTCTCCGCTTCGCGGACCGCCTTCTCCTTTCCTCCTGTAAAGGGCTCTGCCCCTTACCAACCCCGCCAGGGGGGCTTCCCCCCTTGGACCCCCCTTCCCACACCCGCATTTCCCGCTACACTCGCCCCCATGCCAACACCACGCCGCCTCACGCGCCGCCAGCGCCTCGCCCGGCTCTTCCCGCGCCTCTGGCACTACACACGCCGCCACGTCCGCGAACTCACTTGGTCCGACCTCCGCGCCTGGGGCAATAGCCGACTCGTCAAAAGCTGCTACCTCTGGCTCTTGCTCGTCCCCCTCGCCGCAAAGCTCCTCCTGCCCTTCGCCGGCGACTACGACATCACCCTCCTCGGACACACCCGCACTCTCCACGTCGCCCTCCCGTTCAGTTGGAAGTTCGTCTACCTCGCCGCAGCCGCCTTCGCCCTCGCACAACTCATCTACGCCCTCCGCTGCCCAGAGCTCGTCAAGCGCTACGCCAACTTCGCCGACTACCGCGCCGCCAACCTCGCCGCTACCGAGCCCCTGTGCCGCCCCTTCCACCACCTCATGCGCACAGCCGACGACGATCCCCGCACCCTCATCCCACCCTCCGACCAGCTCTTTGGCGAACTCATCGATACCGTCGCCCTCGCCGCCACCCGTCCCGAACGTGAAGCCCTCGCCGCCATCCCCTCCGCCTCCGCCGCCTCGGCCCCCCCCCTTCGCCGACCCCGTTTCCAGCGCCCTCCAAATCACAGCCCAAAACCAAACCGCCATCGCTCAGGCCTTCGACCTCGTCCACTTCTACACCACCCGACTCCACCCCCGCGCCCGAACCGCGTCCATGCTCTTCTTCATCCTCGGCGCCCTCCTCCTCGCCGCTGCCCTCATCCAAAACTTCATCTACGTCGCCCGCCTCCTCTTCTGACCACCACGACGCATCACCACGATATTCCCCTTCTCGTTCACCTCCCCCCCGCACTCGAACCCCAACGCCCGGTAGAACCCACGCGGATCACCCGTACTCATCTCAATTTTCGCCCGAACCTCCCGCGCCCGTGCGGATCACCTACAGTGACGACCGCGAGGACGGGGCGCCGGCGGTGTCGCCGGATGGGCGTTGGGTGGCCTTTGAGAGTCACCGCACCGAAGACGAGGATTCGCCGACCGACCTCTGGATCATCGCGGTACCGCCGGCCCTGGCCACCATGGCCCGAAGCCCGTGAGCAGGCTCTCGTGCCCGTGGCCGTCCCGGACGGTATCGATTCCGGTGCATCCGAAATGAATTCCGCGTACGATGGGCGAAGAATCACCGAGCAGGCGCCGGGCGGGCGCCTATGGCCGGCAGAACGCCCGCCAGCCGGTGGTGCTGGCACGGCTTTCGCGGTAGAAGGGGCAGAGGCCGGAGCCTTCTCCACGAGCCGGAGACGTCGCAGAGCAGACCGATGAGTTTATCGCGGTCTATCCTTCGAGCAGTCGGGGCCCTGTGGTTCGCGGCGGTGTTGCTGATCCTGCTGCTGGTAGCCATGGCCTGCGCTACCGTAGTCGAATCGACCCACGGCACCGAGCGGGCCCTGGCTGAATTCTACACCTCGTGGTGGTTCGAGGCCCTGTTGGTGCTGCTGGGGATCAACGTCCTGGCGGCGGTGCTGCTGCGCTATCCCTTCAGCAAGAGGCAGATCGGCTTCGTGATGACGCATGCGGGCATCCTCATTACGCTCGGCGGCGCCCTGGTCACCCAGGGTTTCGGTGTCGATGGGCGGGTGGGACTGGCGGAAGGGGAAACCACGGAGCGCTTCACCGTCCGACAGGACACGTTGACCGTCGTGAACCGGGCCGATGAGGCTCGAGCAACGGTGGACCTGGCCGGGCGGGCGTTCGGGGGTCTCAAGCTCGTCGATCGCCCGAGGGCCCCCGTGTTGAGTCTCGGCGACCTGAGCATCGACGTCGAACGGTACCTGCCGGACGGGGTCTGGTCGAAGCGGGTGACCGATGACAACCCGAGCCCGCGGCCGGCGGTCGAAGTCTCGCTGTCGCCAACGGGACTGGACGATCCCGAGTGGATTCTCGCCGGGCAGACGGCGGCTCTGGGGACAATGGAAGTCGCCTTCCGGCTGGTGAGTGACGAAGAAGAACTCCGCTTGGCCGCGGGCCGGCTGAACGCAGGGCCCGCTGACCGGAGTACCTCGAAAGGAGCACTTCGGATCGAGTACCGAGGCTCAACCTTCGAGCTGGCCCTTGAAGACTGCCTGGACCGGGCCGCGCCGCTGGGAGAAACCGGTTACACCGTGCGCGTCCTGCGCTATCTGCCCCACGCCGTTGTAGGGGACGGCAGAAAACTGGTTAGTGCTTCGGACCGACCGGTCAATCCGGCCGTTGAGGTCGAATTAGTCGGACCGGCAGGCAGCGAGGAGCGCCTGGCCTTCGCCCGGTTCCCCGATTTCCAGTCGATGCACGACAAGAAGCAGAATCCAGAGCTCAAGCTCACCTTCATCGCCGGGCAGGAACCCGCCCCGGAAACCTCCGTCGAGGTACTCAGCGGTCCGGACGGGAAACTACTCGCCCGATTCAGTCCGCAGAACGGCGAAGTCGTGGTCCACGGGCTGACCATAGGCGCGCCGGTAGAGACGCCCTGGCCGGGATGGAAGTTGGGCGTGTTACGCAGGTTCCGGTACGCCCGGGTCGATTGGTCGGTGGAACCGGTCGAGTCGATCCGCAAAGCCCGCGTGCCGGCGGTGTTGCTCAAACTGCAGACGCCCGAGTACGGCGGCGAGATGTGGGTACAGAAATTCCGTCCCCGGACGGAGACCGTTGAAGGAACCCGCTACGAAGTGAGCTACTCGGACAAGAGCGTGCCGCTGGGCTTTGCCCTGACGCTGAACCGCTTCCGGATCGGGCACTATCCAGGCACGGGTCGGCCCCGGTCCTTCGAGAGCCACGTTACCATCCTTGATCCCGACACCGGCCGAGACCAGGACCGGGTCATCAGCATGAACAACCCGACCAAGCACGCGGCGTACACGCTCTTCCAATCAAGCTACAGTGAGGCCGGCGGGCAAATGGTCAGCTATCTGAGCGTCTCGCGGGACCCGGGCCTGCCGATCGTGTTCACCGGCTACATCGTCACCATGGCCGGCATGGTCGTGGTGCTGGCTACGCGGATGATCGAGCGCCGGCGAACAGCCCGTGCCCGGCAAACCGCCTGCCAACTGGCCGACCCCGCCCCGCCAATGGCCGGGCTGTCGGTTCCAGTCGCAGAGGCCAGTGTGGCGCCGCCAAGCTCGGGATTTGAACGCCACCCCGGCGAAACGCCTGTCACGGCAAGCGAGCTGCGCACCACAGGCCGCGACAGCAACGTGGAAGGCTGATAATGCAGTTGGTCTTAGCCCTGGTAGCCGTAATCCTGGCGACCTCGCCGTCACCCGGCGCCGAGGCAGCCCCGCCGCTGGACACAGAGACCATCCGGGCGGTCCCGGTACAGCACGACGGCCGCTGGCCGCCGCTGGACACCGTCGCCCGGGACATCGTCGAGTCGGTCACCGGGCGGGCGCAGTTCCGCGGGTATGATCCCGTCGCCCTGCTGTTGGCCTGGACCTTCGAACCGGAAAGCTGGATGCCCGAGCCGCTGATCGAGATCGCCAATGCCGAACTGCGGGGCGAGCTTCAGCTTCCGGCCGCGCAGACCGTCTTCTCGTACGCGGAACTACTCGATCATACGCCTTTCATAGCCTTGTATCGAGACCTGGCCCACATCGAGCGCGGGCAGAAGCCGGACGCCTTGCAGTCAAAGGTCAGCGACATCAGCGTGCAGCTTGGCACGCTGCAGCGGGTCTTCAGCAATGAGGTGATCCGGTTCGTTCCCGATCCGCACGAGTTCGGGGGCGCCTGGCATACCATACCCTTTCCCGCCGACACATCGTCGCCAGAGGACGATTCGGCAATCCCCCTGCAGCGAACCTGGGCGGCGGTGAGGACGGCCTTTATCGACGACGACGGGCCGGCGTTCAGTTCGGCTTGCAACCGGCTGATCGCCTTGCTGGGGGCCCTGCCGGCCGCCCATCGGCCCAGTCCGAAGCTGATCGTCGCCGAGCTGCGTTACAACCGTCTGAGGCCGTTTCGGTCCGCCTGGATGGTCATGGCGGCCGGAGCGGGGCTGGCCGCCCTGGCCATGCTCCTGCGGCGCAGGTGGTTCGACGTCTTGGCGGTGCTGGGTATGATCGCCGGCTTCGCTCTGCTGACCTACGGGCTGTCGCTGCGCTGGCAGATCGCCGGGCGTATACCGGCAGCCAACATGTTTGAATCCCTGCTGTTTCTCAGTTGGGGAATGGGCGCCTTTGCCATTCTCTTCATGCTCGTCCTGCGGCATCGCGTCGTGCCGCTGACCGCCTCGGTGCTGGGCGCTGCGGCCCTGATGTTAGCCGATCTCTTGCCGCTGGACTCGTATATCCGCCCGATCGTGCCCGTTCTGCAGGACACTATCTGGATGTCGATCCACGTGCCGATCATCATGGTCTCCTACTCGGTGCTGGCCCTGGCCGTGCTCATCGCCCACGTTCAACTGGTGGTGATGGCCGCCGTTCCCCAACGGCGTCAACTGGCCGGGGCCATAGATACGCTGCACTACTGGTATGTGCTGGTGGGATCGATCCTGCTGCTGGCCGGCATCCTCACCGGCAGCATGTGGGCGGCATCTTCCTGGGGTCGCTATTGGGGCTGGGACCCGAAGGAGGTCTGGTCGCTGGTGGCGTTCTTAGGCTACATGACCATCCTTCACGTGCGGGTCGGTCACGATCGCGTACCACCGTGGTCCTACGTCCTGGCGGCCGTCCTGGCGGTCGCCCTATTCGCCCTGATGGGCCGGAAGCTGGCCCCCTTGTCGGCGGTCGAAGCGCTCTCCCTGGGCGGCGCGGGCCTGGCTATGGTCTTCTTCGTGTTGGCCCGCGGAGCGTTCGCCACCGCGGTCAAGAGCATTCTGGCGTTCTGGCTGATCATCATGACTTACGTCGGTGTGAACTACGTGCTGGGCATCGGCCTGCACAGCTATGGGTTTGGCACCGGCGCGGTGGCCCGCTACCTGTTCTGGGCCGGCGGCCTCGATCTGGCCCTGGTGGCGGTTTGCGGCCTCATCTATCTCGCCAGGAGGGGGGAGCCCGACTCCCCGCCGGGAATCGGCTGGCCGGTCGCGACGCCGGCGTAACCACAAGATCCGGCAGGAAGCTTCTGCGGTCACATGAGACACCGGATTGGCCGCAGGCCCGTGTAAACGGCGGGTTTAAGAACTTGACTCCCCGGCCCACAAAAGTCACAATGAGCCGGGCGCCTTTCTTTTTCCAGGAGTTTCTGCGAGCGTGGACCTGCCTCATCATGCCTTGCCGGCTGCCTCTCTAACCGCGCTGACCGAAGCGGCGGCGGTGATCAACTCAACGCTCGATTTGGACTCAGTTCTGCAAACCATCGCCCGGCTGGCCTGCCAAGTGGCCCGCGCCGAGGCCAGCAACGTCTTTCTGGTGGACACCCGGCGGGACAAGCTGGTCATAGCCGCGGCGATAGGTCATCGCCGGGATGTGCTGGTGGGGCACGAGTTCGACGCCAACCTGGGCATCGCCGGACAGGTGGTCAGCGCCGGCCAGCCAATCAACCTGATCGACGTCCGGGCCAACAGCAGGTTCTGCAAGGAAATCGACGACATCAGCAGTCTCCAGACCCGTTCCCTGATCGCTGCGCCGATGGTTCATCGATCCAACGTTCTCGGCGTCATCGAGGTGGTCAACCGCCTCGACGAGAGCGTCTTCACCGACAACGATCTCAAGATCCTGCAGCTCTTCGCTTCGTTCGCCGCCACCGCCACCCGGAACGCCCGCACCCACGAGGACCTCAGGCGGCGCTACCAGGGCCTGCGCGACTCGGTCATGAAGCGGCCCGCGATCATCGGCGACTCCCCGCTGTTGAAGAAAGTGCTCGAGCTGGGCGAGCGGGTGGCCCCCAGCAACGCCACCGTTCTGATCCTGGGAGAGACCGGCACCGGCAAGGAACTCTGCGCCCGCCACATCCACAACACCTCACGACGGCGGAATGAAACCTTCGTGGCCATCAACTGCGCCGCCCTGCCCGAGACCCTGCTGGAGAGCGAGCTGTTCGGCCACGAGAAGGGCTCGTTCACCGGCGCCCATGCCCAGCGCCGCGGCTGGTTCGAGCTGGCCAGCAGGGGGACGTTGTTCCTCGACGAGATCGGGGACCTCAGCCGCTCCACCCAGGCCAAGCTGCTCCGGGTTCTCCAGGAAAAAGAGCTTGTCCGGGTCGGAGGAACCAAAGCCATCCCCTGCAGCGCCCGGACCATCGCCGCCACCAACCGCAACCTCAAGAACATGATGGCCGACGGGATCTTCCGGGAAGACCTGTACTACCGGCTCAGCGTCTTCCCCATCCAGATGCCGGCTTTGCGGGACCGGCGGGAGGACATCGACCGACTGGTCGAACATTTCATGGACCGGGCCGTACGCGAGTTCCGGATCCCCGAGCTCAAAGTGGCTCCGGAAACGATGGACATCCTCACCCGTTACGACTGGCCGGGCAACGTCCGCGAGCTGCAGAACGTGATCGAACGCTCCGTGCTGATGTCCGACGGCGCCACCCTGCTTCCCAGCCATCTTCCGCCGGACATTGCGGTCTGCGTCAAGGGGATCGAGCCGGCGGCGGACACCTCCACGCTTCCCGGCCAGGAACGCAGCCTGATCCTCAAGGCCCTCGAACAGAACGGGTGGAACCAGTCCCAGGCAGCCCGGGCCTTGGGTATCACCCGCTACCACCTGCGGCACCGCATGAAGAAGTACGGCATTCAGAAACCGGCCAATTCGCGCCTGGCGGCTGGAGTGTGAGACCGGAACCAGGGACCCGTCTGCGGTAGCGGCCGGCGTCCTCGCCGGCCGTTCAAAGCGGTAACGCTCAGTTGGCTGACGCCACCCCCGGCGGATGGAGACGCAAACCGCTACAGTAAACCACGGGGCACGTCGGGGTTACACCGCTGGTTTTCGCGGCACGGAATGACACCTAGTTTCAGGGGAAGATCATCCGCAGGCGGA
>Ga0114922_10006412_pt1 | contig 10806 bp, 9 predicted proteins | sample AartaG_FD_100975 | JGI IMG/M metagenome (GOLD analysis project Ga0114922, IMG submission 100975) | Deep subsurface microbial communities from Aarhus Bay to uncover new lineages of life (NeLLi) - Aarhus_00045 metaG | ecosystem: Environmental > Aquatic > Marine > Oceanic > Sediment | place: Aarhus...
GCATCCCAGCGGAAGTCAGGGGCCATGGCGAACGCGAAGTCCCGCACCTCCTCGGCAGAGAACCGCCACGTGCTTGTGCCCGGCGTGAGGCGCTCCCGGTTTTCGAGCGCTTCCTGCTTCGTGATCACGGCCACGGCATCCGGCGATCCGTCCGAGCGGGTCAGCCGCTCGCGCTGGTCGGGCGTGAGGACGTCGCCCGCGTTGTCCAGTGTCCCGGTGGCTGTCACAACGTAGCCCGCGGGTACGGTCAACTCGACTTCGAAGTCACCGTATTCCTGGTAGAACTCGCCGGCTCCCAGAAACGGCTCGACGCTCCAGCCGTTCAGGTCGTCGAACACGGCGACACGCGGATACCACTGTGCGACCTGGTACAACGATCCGTCCCGGCCCATCCGGCCGTAACCGTTGTCTGGCAGGGGCCAGCTCCACGCCGTTTCGATCTCGATGTGGGAGCCCGGCTTCAGTGGTTCGGGCAGCTCGACCCTGAGCAGGGTGCCATTCGGAATCGTAGACAGGTCGCGGCCGCCGGATGCCACGCGAGCCAGGGTCATACCGGCACCGCCGTAGCACGAGAAATCGAAGTATGCGTCCCCGAACTGGAGCGGCGGCTGGTTCAGTTTGACCGCGATGCCCTCCGGATCGCACAGGTTCGCGTCGATCTTGAGCCACAGGTAGTCGAGCGTCTCGGGCGAGCGATTGTGGTAAGTGATCGTCCCCGAGCCCTCGAGCGTCGGCCCGGCGGTGTCCACGATCGCCTTCATCCGATAGTCGACCTTCTGCTGCCAGTAGTCAGGGCCTGGCGCTCCGGAGCCGGTGCGCAATCGATTCGCTGCGGGAAGTTCGAGCGGCCTGAACGGCGACTCTTCGGTCCAGCCTGTCGTCTCCGGCGGGGTGGAACTGGTGGCAGTCTGCTGGGCGGTCCCGATGCAGGGAAGGCCAGTGAGCATGACGACGAGCAACGCGGACGCAGACCTGAACATCGGCTCCTCCCGGAGATCGGGCGGCGGCGTGAGGCCGAGCGGACCGGAATCTCCGGCCCGCGGAGTGCACGATCGCAATAGACGCCGCGGCCATTCGCGCATCAAGAGTCTGCCCCGTGCCTGATTGCCGCGGCGATCACCGGTTGCGTAAGGTGCACCGCCTGCCCCAGTGCTCATCGAGAGGAGGCCGGATGTCGGGAGGAGCGAAGCAGCCCTGGAAGGTGATCGCGATCGCCGTGGTCCTGATCGGGCTCGCAATCGGGTTCACCGGGCGCTTCCCATCCCAGGGGGACCACTACGGGATCTGGTCGATCTTGCCGCCGGTCGTCGCCCTGGTCCTGGCGTTCGCGCTGCGTGAGGTGATCGCGGCCCTGTTCATCGGAATCGTGGTCGGCGGCGTGATCAGCGGGCGGCCGAATATCGTACAGGAATTCCTCATTCCGTCGATCGGCAGCTCCTCCTATGCGCTGATTCTCCTCGTGTACCTGTGGTCGCTCGGCGGGCTCATCGGTCTGTGGACCCGCACGGGAGGCGCACTGCGATTCGCCGAGTGGGCCGCCGCGCGGGTGGTCCACGGACCCCGATCAGCGAAGTTCTTTGCCTGGGTGATGGGGATGGTGTTCCACCAGGGCGGGACGATCAGCACCGTGCTCACCGGCGCCACGGTTCGTCCGATATCCGACCGGCACCGAGTGTCGCACGAAGAGTTGGCCTATATGGTCGACTCGACGGCCTCGCCTGCCGCGACAATCATCCCGTTCAACGTGTGGCCGATCTACGTGGGCGGTCTGGTAGCCGGGACGATTCCCCTGATCCCAGACGAGCAGGCCGGAATCGGCATGTTTTTCAAGGCGATTCCATTCAACTTCTATGCGATCTTCGCGGTGCTGTTTACGCTGCTGTTCGCCTGGGACCGGCTTCCGTGGCTGCCCGGCCGGCGGATGCTCGCGGCAGTGCGGCGAGCCCGGGAAACGGGCAAGCTGGATCGGGACGGTTCGAGCCCGCTCGCTTCGGTCGAACTGACCGAGATGCGGCTGCCGGATGACTATGATCCGTCGTTGTGGGATTTCTTCGTTCCGATCGGCACGTTGCTCGGGGTGGCGGTGCTGCCGTTCGTGTGGACCTTCTTCGTCCAGGGAAACCGGAGCTCGCCGTCGCTTCCGATCGCCGAGGCGTTCGTCCTGGCTGTGCTCGCCGGCATGTTGACTGCGCTCGTGCGCGGCATGAACTGGCGGGATGTAATCGAGGGCTTCGTTTCCGGGTGCAAGGGCGTGACGATCGGCGCGATCGTCCTTGCCCTGGCGGTGACACTGAAGTCGGTGGCCGATGCGGTGGGAACCGCCTCATACGTGGTCGAGACGGTCGGAGCATGGATCCCGCCCGTGGCTCTTCCGGCCGCCCTGCTCGGCGTCACCATGTTTGTCGCGTTTTCCACCGGGACTTCGTGGGGCACGTACGCCGTGCTGTTTCCGGTGGCGATCCCGCTCGCCTGGAGCGTCAATCCGGATCCGGGCTACCTGGTCCTCTGTTTCGCGGCGGTTACGGGCGGCAGCGTGTTCGGTGACCAGTGCTCACCGATCTCCGACACGACGATCCTGTCGTCGCTCGCCACCGGCTGTGACCTGATGGACCACGTCCTCACGCAGCTTCCCATGGCGCTCGGCGCAGCCGGAATTGCGGCGGCCCTGTACACGCTCCTCGCAGCGGGAATGCTCTAGGGGCTTCGGGACGCGGTGTCTTCCCGGGTATTCAGGGTCTTGCCGGCGGCGTCCATGCCCGTCGACGTGCCACCTCCGAGCCGTGACAGGACAGCGAATTCGTGGTACAATCGGGTCGGTCGAGGGCGCCGAAGTCGAGGAAGTACCAGGTGCCCCTGCGAGGAGCTTGCACGTACCGCTGGACCCAGCGTGGAGGACGGTTTTTGAGCGACACACAGACGAATTCGGTGCTCATTCTTGGTGCTTCCAGCGGGTTTGGAGAAGCTGCCGCACTGGAATTCGCGCGGGCCGGATACGACGTGTACGGCGTGCACCTCGACCGGCGGGCCGGTCTGAAGCGCGTGGAGGAGATACAGGCCGAGATCGAGTCGATCGGCCAGGCTTCCCGCTACTTCAACATCAACGCGGCGAGCCCCGAGAAACGGGTGCAGGTGCTGGACGAGATCGCCGCGGACACCCCGGAGGGATCTGTCCGGGTGCTCATGCACTCGCTCGCGTTCGGGACGCTCAGGAAGTTCATCGCCGCGAGCCCGGCTGACGAGATGGGCCCGGAGCAGATGGACATGACTCTGACCGTCATGGCGCACAGTCTCGTCTACTGGACGCAGGGCCTGGTGGCGCGCGACCTGATGGGGAAAGGCGGCAGGGTCTACGCGATGACGAGTTCGGGCGGCGATCGAGTGATTCCGTCCTACGGAGCCGTCTCCGCCGCCAAGGCCTCGCTCGAATCGCACTGCCGTCAGCTCGCGCTCGAACTGGCCCCGCGTGGCATCACCGCGAATGCCATCCGAGCGGGTGTCACGGACACGCCCGCCCTGCGGAAGATCCCCGGCGCGGAAAACATGATAGCGGAAGCCGAACGGCTGAATCCGTATCAGCGGCTCACCACGCCCGAGGACGTCGCCCGCTGCATGGTCGCCCTGGCCGACGAACGGACCTACTGGATGACCGGGAACACGATCCGGGTCGATGGCGGTGAGGACTTCGTCGTTTCGGTGCCGTCGTGATCGGTGACGTACGCGTGATCTCGCTGGCGGCGAGGCGTGCCGCCCGACGCGGAATCGAGGATACGCTGCGGGAATTCCTGCCGGAGACCGAACCGATCCCGGGTGCGGACATCGGCCGGAAAGTCGGGCTCGCCATGACCGCCGGCGTGTTCCTGGTCGGCGTCGGGCTCGCGATCTACGTCGCCCTGAACGACTGAGCCGGCGCCGCATGACCCAACGCGGTCCCGTCCGCGTCTGCGGAGTCCAGACCGACCCCGGGCTCGGGGAAACCGAAGCCAACGCAGAACTGATCCGTGACCGGATGTCCGAAGCGGCATCCGAGGAAGCCCGGCTCGTCGTGTTCCCCGAGGCGGCGCTCACCGGGTACGTGTTCGACAGCCGCGACCAGGCCCTGGATGGGGCGATCGAAGCGGAATCGCCCGCTGTACGAAGTGTGCGGGATGCCTGTCGGGAACTCGGTGTGTGGACGGTGTTCGGCGCCATCGAACGGTTTCGTGGTGGCGCCGGACCGGACCGCCACCGCCTGTACAACACCGCCTTCCTGTCCTCTCCATCCGGGGAGCTCCACCGGTATCGCAAGGTCCACACGCTGTGCCTCGGGGTGGACCGGTTCACGACTCCGGGCGACGAGGGTTTCCGGGTCTGGGAACTCCCGTTCGGTCGGGTCGGGCTCAACATCTGTTACGACGGTTCGTTTCCGGAGAGCGCGCGGGCACTGAAGCTCCTCGGAGCGCAACTCATCGTGCTGCCGACGAACTGGCCCGACCTGTACCTGAAGACGGAGCAGATCCGGCTTCGGGCCCTGGAGAACCACGTGAATTACATCGCGGTGAACCGGGTAGGGACCGAGCGCGGAGTGCTGTTCCCCGGCGGCAGCGTTGCGGCGGGTCCGCGCGGCGAACTGCTGGCAGAAGGCGGATCCGAACCGCTCAGTTTCGTGGTCGAAATGGATCTTCCCTCGGCCGATGCCAACCGCGTGATTCAGAGCCCGGGAAAGTACGAGTTCGACTACGTGGCGGATCGTCGACCGGATGCGTACGCACCACTGCGGGAGATGATGCCGGAAGGTCAGCCTACGGGAAGTCGGAGAGCCGGGGAATAGGCGCCGATCGGCGCGCCCCGGACGGCCGGAGGTGTTCCGGCCGGGTTCGAGTCAGACGAGAACTTCGCGACAGTCCTTCAGGTGCCCCCTCACTCCGCCTTCACCGAGCGGGGGGCATCTAAGAGGGGGGGCTTCGACATCAGGCCGCTGCAGTCGAACCTCCTCCAGGCCGCGCGACGGCTTAACTGCCGGCGGGGCGACTCTTACATCCACGGAGACATTCGGCACGTCAACCGACACCGGCTGCTCAACCGAGGGTGTGTCCCGCACCTCCACGATCTCCGCGTCCACAAGCTGAACCGCACTTCCCACGACCGACAATGCCGCGAGCGTCCCTAGCATCCCAAGCACTTCCCGGATCTCCATCCGCCCAATCATCGTCCTGCCCTCCCATCCTCGTCCGGGTCCGTGAAGGTGCGGGTTCCACCCTCTCATACGGTTGGACATCATTCGGCCCCGAACCGTTGGCTCACACTACGTGAGACCACCGACAGGAGTTTCGGATTCCATCCGGATTCGGCTCGGGATCAGCGGAAGGACACCTTCCCGATCCTGCCTTCGGGCCCGACGATCCAACCCGCGTCAGGGGAAACGAAAGCGAGCCCCCACCAGTCCCGATCGTCGAAGCCGGACCAGGTGACGCCGCCGTCACTGCTCCAGTCTGCCCCGCCGGGCCCCACGGCCACCGCCACCGGCGGGTTGGCTCCGGGAACCCATGCTCCGCCGTACGCCGCCCCTGCCATGCGCAGGGGCCCGCCGACGGACCAGGTGACGCCGCCGTCGGCAGTCACGGCCACGTTCGCGGTATGCTCATCCGGGCGGGTGAGGTCTCCGCCGACCACCAGCCCGAACCGCTCGTCACGGAAGGAGATCGAAGTGATTCCAGCAGCTTCGCCCGCGATCAGCGGGGTCTCGGCCGCGACCCAGGTCCATCCCCGGTCGTTCGAGCGCAGAACCCGCGCCGGGTCCGAGTTCCCGGTCCCGATCCACGCTACGTTCTGGGCTCCGACGGTGAGGCAGGTGCCGCTCGCCGCGAACCCGCCCTCGCCGACCTGCGCGGCAGGCAGCCGTCCGGCGCTGACCAGGGACCAGTGCTCTCCGCCATCCGTCGTACGGAGGATTCGCAGCTCCCCGTTCACCGCGTCCCCATACGCGAGGCCCCGCCTGTCGTCGAAGAACGACAGGCAATCGTAGAATCCGTCGGCCTCGTCGTTCATCCACTGGAGGTGCCAGTTCATTCCACCGTCATCCGTACGGTAGATACGCGACATGTCCGATGGCCCGGCGGCGAGCAGCCAGGCGACGTCCACCGAAATCGCGTGCACATCCCTGAACTGGAGTGTGTCAGCGCCCGGGACCACGCCGCCCGACCAGCTCGCTCCGCCGTCGAGCGTACGCAGCCACGTACCGCCGTGACCGCTCACCCATACGACCTCTTCGTCGACCGGGCTCACTGCCTGGAGCAGGACCTCGACGCCGCTGGGCTGGAGCTCGACCCGTGGCGCCAGCCAGGAATCCGGCTCGGCGCGTGGAACCACCTCATCCGGCGGGTCATTGCCACCACTCCCACCGCTGGCACAACCGGTGGCCAGCATGGCCGAGCAGAGCGCCACGGCAGTGATGGATGCACGGAAGGCCCGCTGGTGCGGGCCTTCCGAAACGAATCGAGACGGCCGGCGCGACATTCCGCAGGCCCGGTCCGGTGTGGCGATCAGAGCTTGTCCGCCCACTTACGGATCTCCTTGCCGAAGTCCTCGAGCGCCTTGAACATCGGGGCCGGGCCGCCGATCGCACGCGCGAGATTGTCAGCCACGGCATCCCAGTTCACCACGTTCCAGAAAGCGGACAGGTAGTCCGGGCGCCGGTTCTGGTACTTGAGATAGTAGGCATGCTCCCACACGTCGACCCCGAGGATCGGCACGTAGCCGTCCATCATCGGGCTGTCCTGGTTGGCGGTGGAGAATACCTCGAGCTCGCCGAACGAATTGAGGGCAAGCCATCCCCAGCCCGATCCGAACCGGGTGCCCGCGACGCCTGAGAGCTTCTCCTTGAACGCGTCCAGCGATCCGAAGGAGTTGTCGATCAGGTCGGCCAGCATTCCCTCGGGCGCCGCCGGACCGCCGGGTGCGATGACTCTGAAGAACAACCTGTGATTCACGTACCCGCCGCCGTTGTTGCGCACCGCGGTCTGGACCGAGGTCGGAAGGGAGTCGAAGTGCCACAACAGCTGCTCGGCAGGGAATCTCTGGAGTTTCTCGTGTCCTTCGAGCGCCGCATTCAGCTTGTTCGTGTACCCGGCGAAATGCTTCGAGTGGTGAATTTCCATGGTCTTCGCGTCGATGTGCGGCTCGAGCGCATCGTAGTCGTAGCCCAACTCGGGAAGCAAGAACGGATAGCTCATATCGAACTCCTGTCTGGATGGCCTGGTGCGGGAGACGGCACGTGGCCGGTCGTGCGGTGGTCCCTGTGATTTCAATTCGCGTGCGTAACCGATACGGCCTGCGCCCGGTCCATGTTCCATCAGCGTGCCCGTCAGCTGTCGGTCACGTCGATCGTAACGTCGATCCTCCGATTGCTGGCTCGTCCCGCCGCCGTATCGTTCGGGGCGATCGGCCGGTTCTTGCCGTAGCCGACCGCCGTGATGCGATCCGCGCTCATCGCCATGTTCTGCAGCAAGTAGTCACGTACGGCGATCGCGCGGCGCTGGCTCAGCGCCTGGTTGGCCGAGTCGTCGCCCACGTTGTCGGTGTGCCCTTCGACGGTGATCTGTGCGCCGGGAAACTCCCGCACGACCCGCTGCAGCTTGGTAAGCACGTCGAAGTTCTCGGGGCCGAGATCTGCCGAGCCGGAGGCGAACGAAAGGGCCGTGAGCCGAATCGTGACCCGGTCGTCTGAAGCGAGGATCTCAGCCTCCTCGGAATCGAACACGGCACGCACCTCGCGCAGCCGCCGCTCCGTATCCTGCCTCACCTGCAATTCGGTCTCGGCGGTCGCCATGCGAAGTTCGAGATCGACCAGATTCGCGTTGAGCGAATCCAGCTGCTGTTCGAGGTGCGTGACTTCGGCGGTCCGATCGTTCAGTTCAGCTTGCAGTCGTGAGCGCTCCGCCTGGAGGGCGATCGCCGCCTCCAGGTTTCGCTCCGCCACGGCTTCGATCCCTTCCGCAGGCAGCCGCGCCAGCTGCAGGGCCTCGGAGAGTCCGGCCAGGTACGCCTCGCGCCGGAGCAGGATCTGCTCGCCGGTGACATCCCGGCTTCGAATGCTGTCGGCGAGGGGGGCGAGCCGCGACGCGTGTTCAAATCCCTGCGCGGCGGCGACGGCCAGTTGGCGCGCCTCCTCGACCTGTGGCGGTTCCGCCTCGAGCAGGCTGCCGGCTTCGACATACAGGCTGTCCGCATGTTCGTAAGTCAGCGGCGCGCGCTTGTGGGCGTCGGCATCCCGCGCCTCCTGTCGGGAACGCTCGGCCTCACCGAGAATCTCGGTCCGGGTCTCCTGGGCTTGGACCGGGTTCGCCGGGATCGCGGCGGACAGGAAGAGGCACAGCGTGACCGATGCTCTGACGCGCCGGACCTCGTTCACCCGGCGGCCTCCTCGATACGGTCTACCAGTTCACGAATCGTCGTGCCGCCCCGATCCATCGCGTACCAGCGCCGGGTGTCCTTATAGATCTCGCTCATCGGGCGCTCACCGGCCCGCTTCTCCCTGATCACCATCTCCTGCAGCTCGACAGGTCGCGGGCCCCAGCGGCCGACCGCGGCTCCCGATTCGTCGAGCACGATCGCGAGAGGAATCGACCGGCTCCCGTTCGTCAGGAAGAGGTCCATCAGGTCGAGATTCTCATCCCGCTTTGCGACCCGCAGTTCGAGCTGGGGAGCGTCTGCCGCGAATCGGGCAAGTACGGGGACGGTGTTCGACGCATCTCCGCACCAGTCCTCCGACAGTACGAGCAGCCGCCACTGGCCTGCGATCCCGGCGAGGCGGTCGAGCTGTTCGGCCGGGCTGCGAGTGCGCTCCCACACGCCCTGCCACAGTTCTACATGTTCGTGGACTTCATCATTCAGATACTTCTCCCACGGAATTCCGCGGGCCCAATCGCTCTCATGGTATGCAACCGCTTGGCGCACCGACTGTATAGAAGACATAGTGGCCTCCGGGCCTCAGATCCTGTAGCATTACGGGCTCATGTCGCGGACCCGATACGCCGGAAGTTACAGGGCCTGCGGCTACGGGAAACCCCGCGGAGCGAGGACCGGTTCCCGCGCGGCGGCAGCGACCAGCCCGCCCGCGTCGGACGCCGTCGTTCCGGCGATCGATACCAGGCACAAACGGAGTTCAAAGCCATGCACCCGGATCCCCATGGAATGACCGTCGAGGGCGATCTTCGCCCACCGCTCCCGATCAACGAGCCCATCCTCTCATACGTCGCCGGTTCACCCGAGCGGGCGGAGTTGAAGACGACGCTCGACATGATGGCGTCTGAAGTGATCGATATCCCCGTCATCGTCGGCGGAGAGGACATTCTCACCGGCGATACGGCGGAAGTCGTGATGCCGCACGATCACGGGCACGTGCTCGCTCGCTATCACAAGGCCGCTCCGGAGCATATCCAGGCCGCGATCGATACCGGACACGAGGCGTGGCACGAGTGGTCGAACTGGCACTGGCAGGATCGTGCGGCCGTGCTCCTGAGGGCGGCGGATCTGCTCGCCGGTCCATGGCGGGCGACGCTGAACGCGTCGACGATGCTTGGCCAGTCGAAGACCATATTCCAGGCGGAGATCGACGCCGCGTGCGAGATCATCGACTTCTGGCGGTTCAACGTCCAGTACGCCCGCGAGCTGTACTCACAGCAGCCGATCAGTTCGCCGGGGATGTGGAACTACATGGACTATCGGCCGCTCGAAGGCTTCGTCTACGCGATTTCGCCGTTCAATTTCACCTCTATCGGCGGAAATCTGCCGACGGCCCCGGCGCTGATGGGGAACGTCGCGATCTGGAAGCCCGCGCGCACCTCGCTGTACAGCTCCTACTTCCTGATGCGGCTGCTCCAGGAGGCCGGACTGCCAGCCGGCGTGATCAATTTCCTGCCCGGCAACTCGGCGCAGATCAGCGATCTTCTCATCAAGAGTCCGCACCTGGCGGGAATCCACTTCACGGGCTCGACTGCCGTATTCCAGAGCCTGTGGAAGGATGTGGCGGCCAACCTCGAGAACTACCGGTCTTATCCGCGGATCGTCGGCGAAACGGGCGGAAAGGACTTCATCGTCGCACACGAGTCGGCCGACCCGGAGGCGCTCGTGACGGCGATGATCCGGGGCGCATTCGAGTACCAGGGGCAGAAGTGCAGCGCGGCGTCGCGGGCTTACATCCCCGAGTCGATGTGGCCGGAAGTGAAGCAGAAGCTGGGCGAAGAGCTCGCGACGGTGAAGATGGGCGACCCGCGCGATTTCGAGAACTTCGTCTGCGCCGTGATCGACGGCTCTGCATACCGGGACATCACGAGCTTTATCGATCACGCGAAGGACTCTCCCGACGCAGAGATCCTGTTCGGCGGGAACTACTCGGACGAGAAGGGCTTTTTCATCGAGCCGACCGTCATCCTCGCGACGGACCCGAAGTACAAGACGATGTGCGAGGAGATCTTCGGGCCGGTGCTCACGATCCACGTGTACGACGGCGCGAAGTGGGAAGAGACCCTGAAGCTGGTGGACGGGACTTCCCCTTACGCGCTCACCGGCGCGGTGCTGGCAAACAATCGCGGTGCGGCTCGACAGGCGATGGCGTCCCTGCGGCACGCGGCAGGGAATTTCTACATCAACGACAAGCCGACCGGCGCGGTCGTCGGGCAGCAGCCGTTCGGCGGCGCCCGGGCGAGCGGTACGAACGACAAGGCCGGCTCGTACCTGAACCTGATCCGCTGGATCTCTCCTCGATCGGTAAAAGAGACGTTCGTTCCGGCGCTGGACTACCGGTATCCGTTCATGAAGCCCGGGAAGACC
>Ga0114922_10006413_pt1 | contig 10805 bp, 7 predicted proteins | sample AartaG_FD_100975 | JGI IMG/M metagenome (GOLD analysis project Ga0114922, IMG submission 100975) | Deep subsurface microbial communities from Aarhus Bay to uncover new lineages of life (NeLLi) - Aarhus_00045 metaG | ecosystem: Environmental > Aquatic > Marine > Oceanic > Sediment | place: Aarhus...
CTTGACACATCCGGTTTTATGTGCGGCCTCTCATTTGGCTATTTTAGTTTCCGGCCCGGAAAAGGCCGGCATTTTGAAAGAGGTTTTAACCAGCGAGCCGAATGAGGTGCGGTATCCCATTCATGCCCTTTGGTCAATTCTGAATAGGGTTACCTGGCTGGTTGACAAAGAAGCGGCAAAAGCTTTGTGATGGCTTGGCCATCAATTGTTAGGTTTTTTCCTGGTTTTGAGTCTATTCCGGGATGATTATTTTTGTTCCGGGTTTGAGTTTATTCACATCTTTGATAACATTTCGATTGGCATCGAGGATCATTTGCCATTTGTTTGCAGAGCCGTAGTATTTGTAAGAAATATTGGAAAGAGTCTCTCCTTCGCCGATTATGTGAAATCTTTGGGTTTTTATCTTCTCGGTTTCTTCATATATTGTTGAATCCGGCGGCTCTGATTGATTGTCTTCTGCGCTCCGTACGGTTAAGCTGTTTGTCGAAAAATTGTTCGACCTGGCGGGGCCTTCCTGTGGAGCTCGGTTACTGCGAGTGTCCGGCCCTGCTGCTTTCGGACTCAGGCTTGGGCCGGTAGAGAGCCAGACCATAACGGCCGTTACCAGTACCAGGCCCAGGAGCATTCCTATTTTTAAATCTTTTTGCATTTAACCGAGTATAAGAAGAATTAAGCTGTAAACTATTTTTTTTCAATTCCTTTTGCTTTTTATTTTTCTGCCTTACTTCCATACGAATTAAAAATAAACACCTTGATTTTGTTTAATATGTGGGATAACCACTATTAAATTAGATATTATAAAAACCGCTCGAACCAATTGGAATTGGCGAACTTTTAGGTTGTACCGACTTTGTTTTTTTCCTCAGGCTTCGATTTGGCTGTCCCGGGATGAGCTTGTGTAAAATCGAGTTGTCATGCGTTTGTCACCCTTGCTTTCTTGTAAATAACAAGACGATAAGACTTGAATTTCTTGAAGTTTTCGCCTGTCTTCAAACCGCTGAAATACTTTTTATTAATCTTGTTTATTTTCTTCCTGTACAGAAATTTCACAATCTTTGACATAAAAGGGTGTCTATTATCTAAAAGCTGCTGCGTCAAATCTACGGTGGGCTTGATGACTTCATTAAGCATGTCATTCATAATGTCAAGTGTCGGTGCTGTTTCTTCGGTGATATCCAGGTCCGTAACGGCTTCGAGGGGATGCTCTGAAACAATGTCGTAAAACTTTGTCAACGGATGTCCGCCCGGAAGAGGACTTTTGCCCGGAGTGTCTTTTTTGAAAATATCACAAATCATCACATAGCCGCCCTGGCTTAGGAGGCTGACTGTCTTTTTGATTGCTTTTTTAAGATTGATATATTGAAAACTCTCATTGAACAGAATCAGGTCGTATCTTTTTTCTGTTTGGAGTTCTTCATAATAACACTCATATATATGGCTCGCTTTTCCTAACAGCTCACGGGCCTGCTCACTCAGATAATGGCTGGGTGAAACGCAATCAACCTCATAGCCTATATCGACTAACATTTTGGCTGTTTGTCCGGAGCCGCATCCAACGTCCAGGATTCTTCTAACACCGTCTGGAATATGCGAGATTATAAGCTGGACATACTTCTCCTGCGCGATGCGTAAATTGGAAATATCCACTTCAAGGTCGTCGGTCCAGTAGCCGTAATGAAGGTGTGGGGATTTGAGAAAATACCGGCTGCAGATAGAAGCGACCTCAATGCCTATATCACGAGACACCCTTCTTTTGGTGCTTTGTATTCTGTCTTCACTGCACTGCCTGGCCGAAGTAGAGATTGGATTCATATTGGCTTTCATTTTTTTCATCCTTGAAATTTACTACAACCGGGATTTCCTATATACTACACTTAGCGACGCATCCTCTCTTATTTCAGCCATCAGGTTATTGATTACAAAAACTTGATAAAATCCACTCTCGCAGATCTATAATATCAAATTTCAGACTTTTAGCAATACTTGATATGAGAAATCCGTATTTAAATTATATTTTTAGTTTTGTTTAATGACGCTGTTTGCTTTTTTTATTTTTTTTATTCTGAATTTTTGTGCCGAGCAGCAATATTGGTGCTGCTATTGCGATGGACGAATATGTGCCTATGATGATGCCTAAACCGATTGCGAAAGTAAAACCTCTCAGCCCCGGGCCGCCAAAGATATACATTATCAGCACAACTATAAACGTTGTAAAGGATGTCAAAATGGTTCTGGAAATAGTCTGGTTAATGCTGTCGGTGATTACCTGTGGATTGAGGGAGCGGGCCTTGCCGCGGTTTTCCCGAATTCGGTCGAAGACGACAATTGTATCGTTAAGTGAGTACCCAATGAGTGTCAGGAAAGCGGCTATCATTGCCAGGTTGATTTTGAAATCTCCGATTAAAAGTTTTTCGCCGATTGGTGACGCTGCGATATAGGTGCAGGCGCTAACGGCGCCGAGCGTGATGCAAACATCGTGCACCAATGCTGTAATGGCGGCAATGCCATATCGAACGTTTCCGAATCGAACCCATATATAAGTAATGATTGCAAATAACGACAGGACGATAGCAATCAAAGCCCGTTGCTTTTGTTCTGCGCCTACCGAAGGATCAAATTGCCTTACGCGCGGCAGTGATGCTTCAAGTTTGGCGGCAGCTAAGATTTTGGCTGTTTCGTTTTCAACGAACCGTGTCCATTCATCCTCAGATAGTTCGCGAAATCCAGCCTCCTCATCGGTGCTTACGTAAACAAAAGAATTTACGGGCTGGTTTGGTTCGGTTGTTGTTAGATTTGATCCAAGGATTTCATAGGGATACTGATGATTAAGATTTTGTGTGTCAGGCTTGAATTGCAAGGCATTTAATCTTTGGTTGATATCCTCTAAGGTGGTAGCTATTTCAATTTCACATTCAATCTTAATTCCACTTGGAAAGTCAATGAGTTCGGGGTAAGAGTCTATCAGCTCTTCGGATATTTTTTCCTGCGAGGTGATTTTGGGTTGAAGATTTTGTTGAATTTCCAGTTCATCCGTGAAAGCTTTCAGTATTGCGTTATTGACAATCTCATCAACCTCTGGTTCTGATATGTTAGCCTCAGGCTCAGGAAAAGCTGTCCTCAGTACTTCTTTGACCAGCGATTGGTTCATCTGGCTCGTTGTTATCACGAATTGTGCCGGGTTAGCAGCATTTTGTGTTACCAGCAAATTGTTAAGTTCGCCGCCAAATTGGTCTTGAGCCCTTTCGATTGCAGTGGTTAAATCATCAGTTGTTTGTGGATTCTGTTGAGAGAAAGCTACGGTAACAGTTATTTTGTTTGTTTCCGTTGTGTTGATTTCATATTGTTTACCTGATTCTCCGATGCTGTAAACATTTGCCACTGCAAGTGCGGGATTGTTCAAATCAGTTCCTATTTTGTGGATTCTGTCTTCTACTTCCTGTCGGCTAAGCGGTTCCTTTAGATTTATCTGTACACTCGTTCCGCCGGTAAACTCGATATCGTATTTATTATTCTTCACGTCATCTCTTGTAAAGAATATAGCCAGGCCTGCTGCAATCAGTGTAATTGAGATGCAGAAGAAAATCGGTCTGGAGCGCATCCAGTTTATATTCGGCTTGTGTATCAGACGCAGCATAAGCAAATGGTCTTTTATAATTCGCTTGGATAAGAGAAAATTGAAGATTACCCGCGTTACAAACAACGCGGTGAACATACTCGATGCGATACCGAGCATAAGCACAATGGCAAACCCTTTTACTTCTTCCGAAGCACGCCAGTAAAGAATCGCAGCGGTTATGAATGTAGTAACGTTGGCATCCAGAATAGTTCTGAATGCTCTTTGGTAGCCGTTCGTTATGGCGATTCTCAAAGACGAGCCTTTCAATTGCTCTTCGCGGATTCTTTCAAAAACCAGCACGTTGGCATCGACACTCATACCAATGGTTAGTATGATGCCCGCGATTCCGGGCAATGTGAAAGTTGCTCGTATGCCCGCCATTATTGCCAGGACAAAAAGCATATTCATAAGCAGTGCCACGTCTGCGATTGAGCCTGCCAGGCAATAGTAGATTGCCATACATACCACGACTGCTACAAGGCCGATTAAACCTGCTTCGATGCCCTGGTCGCGATTGTCGGCGCCGATGGATGGGCCGATTGTATTTACAGAGATGGGCTGCTCTATCAGCCGTGCGGGCAAAGAGCCGGCGTTTAGCTTGTTGACCATATCCTCGACTTGTGTTTTAGTGAAGCTGCCGGTTATTCTGCCCTGTCCGCGTATCCTCTCGCTAATACTTGGCGCCGATATCGCAATTGAGTCGAGCAGGATACAAAGTGGCTTGCCAACGTTTTTCCCCGTAATATTAGCGAATAACTTTCCGCCTCTTGCATCCAGTGCAAAGCCAATAGCTCTTCGGCCATTGTCGGTTGTCGGATTGGCTCTCTCTAATTTCCAGTCCCTTTCACCGGGGCGGTGCAGCATGGCCTCATCTGTCTTATTGCCTGCTAAGACATAATATTTGTCGCCGAATTGTGCGAAAATTGAAGGCCGCGAATCTTTGTCGACTGCCCTCCATTCCTCGATATTTTCTATCTCACACCAGATATACTGGCTGTCTGAGGCGTATTTAGGTCCTTTTTCCGTAAGTCTTTCCACATAGCCGGCCATCTGGTCCATATCTATGCTGGGATGTCCCTGTGTTGGAAGTATTCTCCATTCTAATATTCCGGCCCCTTTGAGCATTCGCTGCAGGTCCTTGGGGTCATCGAGCCTGCCTCTGAAAGGCCGGTATTCGTCAAATGCTGCGACTGCATTGTCAATTTCATCTACTCGGTCGGAAAAATCGGTTTTAAGCTTTGCGATTTTTTCTTTGCGGCCTGGTGACTTGATGGGCAATTCTAAGCAGACGTTTAACTGGTCTTCACTGAGGTTTAATTGATCAATAGCTCTTATTGCATCTTTATATTTGGCATTTGTATTCGGATCGGTCAGTTGATTAACGACTTTGGACCACTCGGCGTATGTTTTAACATACCCGTCCAGAAGATTGAGATTATCATTGACATCTTGGAGATTGTCATTGACGTCAATGAATTCTCTTAGCGTATCGGCCCTTTTTTGTTCGTTTAGTTTGGCCCAATTGGTTCTATTTTTGTTTATCTGGGCTAGGTCAAGCCCAGCCGATGATATCTTGTCTTCTGTGCTTTCAAGATTGCCATCGAGCTCATCCCTTTTATTTTGCAGGTCCCTGCGTTCGTCATAAACTGTGGCCAGGCTCTCAAGAATTGTCAGTCTGTTAGGGTCATCCTGTGAAAAATCATTGAAAGCCTCGGCTCGCTCTTCTTCCGGTATATCAAGTGACCGCATAATCTTGGTTCTACTTACATTTTTCTTTAGCAATTGCTCGCGAGCTTTATCGAATTTGTATCGTTTTTCTTGTGCTCCAGAGCTGGCCAGGGGCATCTGAATCTCGAAGCGGGTGTTGCCCTGCGGTCGCCATACGAGGTTCTGGATGTTGGCCGGGTCTATTCGCCTTCGCAGAACGGTTATCATTCTCTGAGCTAAGTCTTTTTTTTCCGCTTCTTGAAGACCGTAGGTGTCAATTTCATAAATAAGACTTGTCCCGCCTGCCAGGTCGATGCCGGGCTTTAAAGTCTTGTTTGGCGGATATAAGGTCCAGACTGCAACGAACACTAAGACAATAATTAAAACTATTTTCGGTGTCAGATTCTTATTCATAACTTCCTCGATATTGAGTTTATGCGTGAATGCGTCCACTCATTCAATCATTCACGATTTATCTTTCGAAACATTCCTGCCGATTGCTGAAGATATAACTTTTATTTTCGTATTACTCGACTCATCAACCTTCAGTGTAACCTCATCGCCCTTAATATCGACAACGGTTCCGATGATCCCACCGATTGTTCTGACTTTATCGTTTTTTGACAGGGTTTGGACCATTTGTTTGTGCTGCTGTTGTTTCTTTCGAGGCCCTCTAAAAAGAATCATGTACATAAAGACGAACATCAAAACAATAAAAATCAGGTTCCAAGGGCCCAAAGGGCTTTTTCCTGGTGCTCTGCCCCCGGTGCTGTTGGGGTCGTTTGCGACAGTTGGCGTTATTATGGTCTCCTCTGTAGTGACTTGTTCTGATGTAATTGTAGAAGGCGCCTCGCTGCCTTCCGTTTGTGCCAATATCCATACATTGTTCATTTGTATTTTCCCTTCATAATTTCGTATATCACATTTCGTATTGTGATAACCGGCCCCCTTGTCTGCTGTCGCAGACAGCAAAGGCGGCTGGCCAAATAGCAAATACTAACGATTTTTTATCAATAATCAAATCTTTTTGCCCATTCGGCAAATTCGTTTCTTTTTATGGCCTGCCTGATTCTAACCATTAGCCTCTGATAAAGCGTTAGATTGTGCAGGGATACTAAAATTGGGCCGAGCATTTCTCCCGAATTAAAGAAATGTCTTAAGGCGGCCCGGCTGAAATTCCTGCAGCAGTAACAGTCGCAATCGGCTTCGATTGGCCTGGCGTCATTTATATGTACTTTGTTCCTCAGCCTCAAGGGGCCATTGTCCGTAAAAGCAAAGGCGTTTCGTCCGTTTCTGGTTGGCAGGACACAATCGAACATATCGACTCCCGCCTTGACGGCGGCAATGATATCCGCCGGCATACCGACACCCATAAGGTAACGGGGTTTATCCTGCGGCAAAAGCTGCGCTGTATGAGTAACCGTTTTTATCATATTCTCGTGTCCTTCACCCACGCTTAAACCACCGATAGCATATCCGTCGAAGCTGGTCTTGACAAGCTCTGAGGCGCAGTCTGTTCGCAATTCGAGGTCTATTCCGCCCTGGACAATGGCAAAGAGCAGTTGATTAGGCCGGCTATGCGCCTGTTTAGCACGCTTTGCCCAGAGGATGGTTCTATCTACAGCTTTTTGAAGCTGTGGAGTCTCGATGGGAAATGGGGTGCACTCATCGAAGCACGTTATTATATCGGCACCTAATCGATTTTGGATTCCTGTTGCGATTTCAGCGTTCAGGTATATTTTTGCCCCATCTACGTGGCTGGCAAATTCAACGCCGTCATCATTGATTTTCGTCAGTGGGCTTAGAGAGAACACCTGGTATCCGCCGCTGTCGGTCAGTATCGGTCCGTCCCAGGCCATAAATTTATGCAATCCGCCAAGCTTTTCAACCGTCTCGACGCCGGGTCTGAGCAGCAAATGGTAGGTATTGGCCAGCACAACTTCCGAACCGGTTTCCTGGAGCTGCTGCGGCGTGATACCTTTTACCGCCCCGGCGGTGGCAACAGGCATAAAAACCGGAGTTTCGACCTCTCCATGCCCGGTCGTTAATAACCCAAGCCTGGCTGCCGAGTGGGAATCTGTATGGAGAACTTCGAAGCTACTCATCTCAATAAACACTAATAATCTTGGAATCCGGGTAATAATAGGAAAGTATCTGCTTTGCGTTTTTACCTTGTCTTGCCATCCCCTGAGCGCCGCATTGGCACATTCCCACGCCATGGCCCCAGCCTCTGCCCGATAAAAATGCCCATTTTTCACCCAATTTGACGATTTGGCATATAGTGCTTCTCAATTTTCGCCCGGTCGGGTCGATTGCCAGACGAAAATCCTCAGCTCTTAGAAAATCGCTTTTGCCGTTTGAACCGGAGAGCTCAACTTTAGTCAATCGAGAAAATTCTTTATAGTTACTTTGTTCGGCGGGACTGAAATTCGTGATTTTTCCGAGCCGTTTGAGATTTGGGTATCTTCGTAACAGCCTGTTTATAACATAAGTATTATCGAATTGAATCATAGGCCAGAAAAAAAATTTCGGTCTGGCCACGTTCCTGCAATAGGGGCAGGGCACGCCGATTAGCGGTTCAAAGGAATCACCGAATACATTTTTACTATTTTCGGTATGCCCGCCACAGGTTGAGCTATAGTAGGCCGGAAAGATGTTTTCTGTGCCGTCGGTTTGTTTACAGACCAGGACCTGGCCTTTGGTTTGATTGACGGCTTCCCAAATCTGAGTGGACTCAGCGCTGACGCCGCGATAGACCTGATGTGCCGCTGTTTTTTTCATGTCCCAGGTGTGGTTGCCTCCGAACCGCTTTTTGATGTAGAAGCAATAGGTCCTTGCCGCGATTGCCTGGGCCTTGAGCGCCTCCGGTTCCCAGTAGTTGGGCATCTCGGCACCTACTACGCCGGCTAAATATGCGTCAGGTGGAACCAGATTAATAGCGTCGAAAGTGCCACCTTCGGGATTGATTATCAGCTTTAATTTCCCCCGATAAGCCTCACCGTTCAGCTCGAAGATGTACGGCTCATCCGGGAAAATAATTACCTCATCATTCATAAAGGGCCGAGCCCCAATGCTGATTTCGCCGTTAATTAACCGGATGTTTATCGGCGCATCTATTTGGTCAAAGCGGGCTGTTGGAAGTTGTGTTTGCAGGTTGGGATCGTCAGTGATGCTGAATGACGAGGCAATCTTCAGTGTGCAGGCTTCGACTTTGTCAATCAGCAGGACCTTTACCCAAAACTGCTGTTCAATATCCATCTGGGGAGTGGGAGTTGTCAGCCGCCGCCTCTTACAGCCGCTCAGAATTACCAGCGATAGCAAGAGGATTACTGCTTTGCCGTTCGAGATTCGAAAATTCCGTACAGTCGAGACCTTCCGCGAGTCATTGCAGATATGCACGTTTGCCCCTGTTGGAAGGGGTCTTCGACTAACAGGCGCTTTGATGGGTTTTGCTGTCAATTGGATGGTGGTGGACAATATCAATTTCCCTGATAATTTCCCGGGTCCTGTTTTGCGGCATGCTGCAAAAAAATAATCAATAGAAAATATGGGCATCCGCCACGAGCGGACTTCCAACAGGCGTATCGCAGGTCCGTCCATTGCGGTGTCAATAATCAATCACTTAATCCAGGCTTCGCAGTGATAATCCAAGGTTTGCGAGCGCTTTATTGATTTCGTTCAGGCTTGTTACGCCGAAGTTTTTAACGCCCAGAAGTTCAGCTTCTGTTTTGTGCGTCAATTCACCGATTGAGCGAAGATTGAGCTTTTGCACGCACTTGCGAGCGCGGACCGACAATTGGAGGTCGTCCACAGGTTTATTCCTGAGACCTTCATCCTCGTCTGCGATAACAGCGCCCTCAGAGATTTCTGATGAAGGCAGATGCTCTTCCTCCAGAGCCATCCCGAGAGTTAGTGCTTTCGGTTCGAGGATCGACTTGATTTCTCTAAGGGACGTTTCGCCAAAGTTTTTATAAGATAACAGTTCCGCCTCAGTGATGTTCAGAAGGTCGCCAAGTGTATAGATTTTCATTTTTTTCAGGCAGTTTCTGCTCCGCACCGAAAGCTCAAAATCAGAAATCGGCGTTTCAAGTATCTGGCTTTTGCGCGTCTTTTTCTGTTCTTTTTCCTCGTCATAGAACATTGTTTTTGAGCTTTCGATGTCTTTTTTGAACAGGATTGCTCTTTGATGATTCGGATGAGTCTCCAGGACCGTATCGACACATTTCGCCGCCTTGTCGTACCGGCCGTTGTCCTCGTAAAGCACTGCTAAATTCAGCAGGGCATTTACATAAACCGGCGAGCTTGAAGCAATTTGCCTGTAGTAATCAATGGCTGCTTCTTCATCGCCGGACAAATCACAGCGAAAGGCCAGATGGAAAAGGGCTCTTTGATGATTCGGGGATAATTCCAGAGCTGTCTTGTAATTATCCATTGCCTGTTCGTAAAGCCCCTGGACTTCCTGAAGACGGCCGGCCTGATAATGGTATTCGGCACTTACTTTTTCAAAATTTTTGCAGGCTTTCAGCTTCTTGGCTGCTGCCTCGAAATCTCCTGCGTGACGAAATATGGCGGTTTTTTCCAGGATTATGCTTAATTTGTCGGCCTCGTAATCGAGACTTTTTTGAAGGTTTTCGATTGCCTTCTCGAATTCGCGTATCCGGCGGAGTACAAAAGCTAAGTATATGAATTTTTCTTTGCAGTCATTGGCTTTTTGCAGCTTCTCGGCTGCTTCGGCGTTTCTGCCTAATATATAAAGGCCGATCCCGACTGCCAGAGACGCTTGTTGTCCGGTCCTGCTCATATTTGACTCTACTTGTTCGGCGAAGCTTATCTGTTTGGCCTCACCCGAATGGACAAACGCAGACAGCCTCTTAATTGCGTCCATTGACGGCAATTCGTCGGTAAATAAATCAATCCCCGGTTCCGTAATTGGTTCCATTGAACATTCTCCCGCAATAATCAATATTCAGCGTATAACGGCCAATATTTTAATTCCTGTGCAAGCAGGAATCAATATCTTACCTGCTGCTCTTACGTAAAGATTGAGTATTATAAAGATAAACGAAATATTTGCAACAGTTTTTTTGCCGGTTTGGATGGGCCCCCCTTCGCCTAAATGCCTGTTAGCACCCGGCACTCTCGGGGCTTGCTTGTCCCGAACCTATGATGTTGTCCCGATGCGCTGTTCAATGTAGGGGCAACCCCACGTGGTTGCCACATCTTCTGTCTTCCGCTCCGCGGGCACAGGCTAATGTCCCCCCGATCAGGTCGAGGGCAGGCATTCGGAAACAAGTTTATAAATGAGACGGGCCCCGACTTGAAGCGGGGCCCGTTGGTTTTTACGGTTTTATGCTTCTGGTTATGAAGGTGTTACGTTGGTCGCACACGGGCCTTTTTGACCCTCTCCGACCTCGAATTCCACCGTCTGGCCTTCATTGAGACTGGCGTAGCCGGTCGTCTTGACTTCCGAGTGATGAACGAA
>Ga0114922_10006414_pt1 | contig 10805 bp, 14 predicted proteins | sample AartaG_FD_100975 | JGI IMG/M metagenome (GOLD analysis project Ga0114922, IMG submission 100975) | Deep subsurface microbial communities from Aarhus Bay to uncover new lineages of life (NeLLi) - Aarhus_00045 metaG | ecosystem: Environmental > Aquatic > Marine > Oceanic > Sediment | place...
AGACCGGGTGTTTTCCTCATTCTTACCTCCCATCCTGAGAATTATCTTATTTCATCAGCGTTATTATAAACGCAGCTCCTTTCCGTAGTCAACATTTGTCGGGAGCCAATAGCAAAATTGTAGCAAATGATAGCAAAATATCAGAGGTAGCAATAGCAAAGCTGTAACAAGCACACATGGCAAAACTCCGGCATCCTCCGGCAATCTCCGGATTTTTCCATTGGGGCAATATCGGTCATGTCCGGTCTTTCGGCCATAGTGTCCTTTTGTGCGGCCGTTCGCTTTTTTTTTCTTAAAGGAAGGCAAAATCACCAAGATTTTGTCCTTTCCTATTCTAGAGTTTACTAGAATTAATAGGACTGTTTTTTCCTCAGTTGTTTCCAGTTTTTAGTGGGGGACTCTCCAGTTTTTAGTGGGGGACTCTTGATGTTTTATGTGATAAAACTTTTCAGGATTCAGATGAAGGACATCAACAGTTTTGTCTTTGGTATACAAAGTAAACTGATCTACCTCAAAGCCATTTAGGAAATCTAGCCCCCGGGCTAGTTCATGGTGATTTGTTATTTTTGCTCTTAGCTTTTTGAATTCATGATTCTTAATAAGCCGATCTAGTTTTAGAGCAGTGGCCAAATTTAGCCAATTAATGCGGACCTCTTTTTTATTCTTCCCGTGCCGATGCAGCCATTTTAAGTACAGGATTTCGGATGTTTCTACCCGGACTCGTTTATTCGGTTCAATCCTTTGTTTATACTCTTTTGTTTGGTTGTAAAGATCAAGCGGGAGTAGCCGGAATTGTGTTTCGTAGTTTTCTTTGACTAGTGAATTAAGGTAAATCCGCCAGTGAGAGAAATATGGCCGGAGGGCGCTTTCGATGGTCGGTCTTTTTTTCTCTTAAAGGAAGGCAAAATCACCAAGATTTTGTCCCTTCCGTAAATATATTTATTATATATATTATTAGGACTTTTTGACCTCAGGAACTTTTTCAAATTAAGTAGGTAACTTTTTCAAATTAGGTAGGCAACCTTTTCAAATTAGGTAGGCAACTTTTTTTGATTTCTTTTTGGCTTATAAAACCGTTCCGGATTAATATAGATTACATCCTTTGGTTGAGTGTATCCCATTTTATTAATTTCCACGTGGGAGACGAACCCGAGCTCGATTCCGGTTTCATAGCAGCGGCCTGTGGTTTGGCGCACCCATTTCTTATCATGTAGGGCTTTGATCTTTAGCTTTTTGGCTAATTCCAGGTAGTTAATCTCGATAATTTCCTTATTTTCAAGGTAGAGGTATTCGATAAAGTCTAATTCAGCAGCGGAGGATCTTTCTCCCCGTTTGGATCTGAACTCTGAAATTTCCTCGCTGAGAGTAGCTGGGATCATCCTGAAATATTTTTTCACATCTCCTGTAATGTTTGGGTTAAGTTGGATGAGGTAGTGGGAAAATCTTTCGTGGATCGTAGTATCATTTCCTGAGAGTATTCCTTGATATTCTTTGTTTTCCACATTGCGATAGACGGGGATAATTTTGATAATCGGGGCCTTGTCTATGGCTAGGGTTCTAAGGGGTTTGCCCTTTTTGTCTTTGCCGGTAATGGCGGAATAAACAAATGGGACTGATTTATTTGAAATAGCCTCCAGGTTTTTATTAAATCTTGTTCGATATATTCCCTTTGGGCCTCCGTGGTATCTTTTTTTTCCATCGCTATCAATCCGGCCTTTCATTCCTATGGCTTCAAATATTTCCGATTGTTTAGCTTTGATTTGTTGAGGGTAACTGGCTTTATTGAACAGGTAGAAGATGCTGTGGACAATTTTGTTTTGCTCAAAGGTCCAGGAAATGCCTTGGATTCCCCCTTGGATTGCGACCTCGATGTCCTCCCTTTTTATACCTTCGGGTTTGAAAATGGTGTCCGCTATGGTATTTACGGGACGGCTTAAATCGGTTTCAGATATTCCCCTGAATTTACTGTCTAGATATTGTTTTGGGACCCTGCTAAGATGGGGTATTATGGCCTGTTCAAATTCTTCTAATCGCTTTTTAGGTGGTATTATATCCAGCGGTTCTAGTGAGTAGCGTCTTGTGATTTGTATATAATGATCAAGGAGTTTCTGGAGGTGTGGTTTAGGTCCCTTTTTCTCAAGCTCTTTGGTAATTTTGATAAGAAATGTTTTTGCCTGATCGGGTTTATCCTCATCGAGAAGCCGGGAATAGACATTTACCATATCATATACAAGCTGCAGGGTGTCGGGGAAATGGAGGTTCATAAATACTGAGAATTTATCCATTAATCTTGCTCCTCAAATTCCCAGTACCTAAAATCAGCCCTGAATGTGTAGGGACCACTGATAGGAACGTCCCGAGCATATTCAACCCATAGCTTTCTTATATAATCATCTCCAAGCTCGTTGATTTGGTTTTCCCCCATATTAGCTTTTAGCTTCAGGATAAAATGTCCAGTATATTCTATGTCGCCCGATTCCTTGGGTTTCTTTCCTTCCCGGGATAACTCTGAAACCATTAAAACCGTCAGATATGGATCTTCGGCTTTCAGCTCTTCGATATCTCGCAGCCAGCGATCAATTGCGGACCTCCGGTCTTTGAGGTCTTTCATCGGAAGCTTTTGCAGTGAGTCGATAACGATCAAAACGCTTTCCTTGCCCGTATGCTTGCGCAGCTGGAAAATATGAGAACGGATTTTGTCGATGTTAAGCCCCCGGTCCGTGATGATCATGAAATTTTTATAATTATCTCGCAGGCGTAGAAGACTGCCCGTGACATGGCTGTCCTTATTGTTGAATAGATCCGCATAAGCGATCTTGAATTTCCGGCACATCTCCCGGGCCATCAGGTTTATTCGTCCATTCTCAAAATCATAATAAATAACCCCGACTTCCTGGCCCGCAACGTCAGAGGCAATCTGCAATACAAACGTAGATTTGCCGACCTTAGGATCGGCTGACAAGACCACGATTTCTCTTAGTCCGTTCAATGCTCGAGTCAGCTGCGGGAAACATGTAATATTGAGTCCCCAGTATTCTCCCCGGTCCTGATTCTTAATCAAGCTTTCGAGGGCATCTACGCTGCTGGAGATGGAGAAATTTTCGATCGGTTCTGTTTCTTCCTGTTTATAGCTGGTAAGGATCTCGCTAAGCCTGGAAAGAGAATCTGGCGCGTCCATTGCTTCGGCTATCAGTCGTTTTGCCTCTCGCTCTTTGTTTATCTGAAGGAGTTTGTTGACATGATTTTTAAAGTATGCTTCTGTCTTCCCGGTCTTTCTACCGGTAGGTACCCCTTCACCTAAAGATGCAATATAAGAAGACTCGACCCGTTTTCCTAATTTTGTTGCTAAGATCACATAGTCTATAATCTCCCCTTTTGCTTTGAGGTCTTTGATCGCTTTAAAAATAAGCCGGTTTTTTTCACTGCTGAATTGACTGGTATCCAAAAGCTCAGAATTGAGACTGTTGTCCAGGATCATATACTCAAGGATCGCTTTTTCGATTATTGTTGTGTCCATTTGTCTCCTTTCACTTCACTTTTATTGATAATGGTTTTCCAGCCATTCCTTAACATCGTTTTTATTTGATTTCTCAGTGGCATTAATTATCTCTATATCTATTTCATTCCATAAGGCAGTTAAAAACCGCTCCTTAATTAAAGCAAAAGAGAGCGCCTCAACTTCTATTTTTATCTTTCCATATTTGCAAATAAAATCTTGAACATAAGCTTTTTTTAGTTGCATAGAGCCTGGATTATATTCAATAGCAAAACTCCCAAGGCTCTTTTTATCTTCTCCTGTTAAAAGAATTTTCTTCAGTTCAAAAGAGATCCTAGGTAGTTTTTCATTAATGAATTGCTTTATTAAATGGGGAATGTACTCTCCCTCTGCGTCAAGATCGCCAAAATACAATACAACTATTGATTTTTGCTGATGTTCTTTAAATCTTTCAACTGCTTCATATTTGAATGTATAACTTGTAAACCCCTTGCTTACAATTAAAGGAACGTCGCTGAAATAACAATCTTCTTCAAATTTGTTTATCATGGTGTCTTTTTCAATCCATACCTCAACATATTTATTTTGATTGAGCATTGAATCTCTAGCATAATAATCACAGAGAGTTTCAAATGCTTCATCAAAATCCCTATATGTAGGACGTTTTACCATGACTCGATGCCGATCAATTATCATCTCGGGCTCAATGTATCCCTCTTCCCTCCATTTCACAGCCTGGCTGCATAAATCGCGATAGGCATCATCGCTTGGTTTTATTCTTCCATGACTAAGCAAGATGTAATAGATTCTTCTCATCGTTAGTCGCCCTTCAATTTCAAAGGCATTCTTGATGATTTCTATTTTTTTCTTTGTCTTGCTATGGATGGTCATCTTCTCTTCTTCCCTTATCTCGCTTAATTTCTAATCATGGGACAGGAACCGATTAAGCCCCTGTCCCGGATTAACAATTACGCTGATCGTTTGCCCTCAAGTGCCGCAAGTCTTTTTTCAATCTCCAGGAATTTTTCCGTGATCTTGTGCATCTTTGCATAGAACATCGCTAAAAGTCCTGCGTGAACACCAAGTTTATCAGCCATTTCCACGATCTCATCAACGCCCATGTTTTTTTTCACCAGTCCGATCGCATTGAATTCTTTTGATGACATCACAGCCCTCCCTCAAGCATCTCTTCTGCTGGAATTATCTCGGATTCCCCCACTTCTCCAAAACGAAAGTCACCCCCACAAAATGAGGACCGCTTTCCACTCTCCATGAATTTCTGGCCGGCAATCAAGAGCTTTCTAAGACTCTTTCTTGGGATTGTAAAATCCAGCATAAAATTAGTGCTGTTGATAGCAATGGCTACATGCTCTAGATCATTGGCTTCAACCACAATACAGGGATCGTCGTTTTCAAAATAAAATGAACAATTCCCACCTGTGCGCGCTCTCTTTTTTGCTTGACTTTTTTTGCTCTCTGTTGGTAAATTGTTTTTGGGTGAAAACCTCTTGCTGTTATCAGCAGCAAGCTGGCCGGGATCTTCGGGTCTCGGCCTTTCCCGTTTTAAGATGTTCAAAAAAACCTCCTGAATTGAGATTTCCCACCTTATATATTCCCAAATTCCCTATTACTGGCGATTGCTGCAGAAAACAACGTCCTGAGAGGCCGTACAATCAACAATCTCATCGCAACGCATGTAATAATAACACTCATCTTTTATCCCTAAAGCCGATCTGCTATGAACTGCTTTATAACCCGTCTGGATAAATTTGATGGCGGTGTTCCGTGAAACCACCTAAATACAGTAAGGTAATGGACCTGTAATTCTTTGGCTAAGTCCCGGATAGAAACCCCCTCTTCTTCTTTGATTTTTCTCAATGCCTCTATAAGAGCATCTGGTTTTTTAGTCCCGTCTTTATCCATGGCATAGTTATCATAAGCTAACAATAGTATCTTGTCAAGCATTATTTTAAATTCATCCTAGCACGATAATCTCTGGGCGTTGGTAAATTTCCCCAGCCAACACACAGGCCCCGGCGCACACATTCGCGCAATCATCGTGAAGCCCGCGAGGATGGTCTACAATGTCCCTCCCTCCGCTCCTGGTCCTCCGCTCCAATGATTTCAACTGGCCGGCTAATCTCGCGTTGTCTAAAAGCTCAACGGATCGCTGCATGAGAAGAGGCAGGAATTCAATATAAATTTCAGACTTTGAGAGATCCGAATTTCGATAATAAATATCCTCATCCTCAAAGCTCCGGGTTACCCATTCACCGGCATAGGCATCGCCCGTAACTTCTTCAATATTGTATTTTCTCAATATCTGAGCAATTGCCGAGACACACTCTCGAGGGTTGAATGGGGGGCGCATCTCTTCAAGCCGATCTAAAACAATCTTAATTTCTTCGTCCTCTTCGTCCTCTTTGTTCCTGTATTCTTGATGACATATTGCCAGCGTGAAAGAGTCACCGCGGCCACCTGAGGGATCGGTAAAGGCAAAGTATTCAGTTTCATCAAGCCTGGGGAGCGCGTACCTTCCCGGAACAATGGAGGCATCGATTATTTCCGGTGATAAATATGCTTCCAAATCGTCGCGAAATTCTGCCAGCCATTCTGCTTTAGCGGCTGCGTAATCATCCTTAAGAGCTTTGTCTATGACTCTGTCTGGAAGGGTTGGATTCATGGCCTTCGATGGGGCCTTAATGACCAAAACATCCGGATCATCCGTGCCGTATAAATCCCTGAATGACTCATAGAGAGGACCGCTCTTGGAATATGGGCTTGAGATATTGATCAGCATAGATCCTGGCATGGTTGCCAAACCTGGCCGAAGTGCCGTTAGAATTTCTTTCGCGGGATTACATGAATTCTCATCTCGCCAAAAAGCAACTTCATCACATATCGCAGCCAAAATTGAAAACCCTCTCAAGGTTCTGAAATCAGAGGTCTTTACAGAGATCGCAACCTGATTTTTTAGCCTTATCTCTTCTTTGACAGCAACCTCAACCATTCCCGCAAAGCTTTTTAGCCGGAAGATTGCCTTAATGTATCCCATGACTACCTGGGCCTGGCGCCTATCGCTGGCAATACACATTATCCAGCCAAGTTCCCCCGGGACAAGGTATTGTTTCCAATCATGGAACACGGCAAGATAGGCGGCCACGATAGCCGATATAAACGACTTCCCTCCCCTTCTTCCGATAATTGCAAAGATTTCCTTGAATTGTTCCTTGGGAATATCGGTGCGGCCAGTGTATTCTTTATAGATCCCCGTCTCTTTCTTGTCCATGGAAAGGCCGAAGATAGCTTTTAGCATTGCCTTCCAATTCCCAAAACTTGCTTGATTTTTAAAGAGTGGGCCAAAGAGTTTTGGGTCCTCGATAGCGCGAACTATGTTGAAATCATTTTTCACTGTTTCTCCAATGTGAAGGCCAGGGATCGGAGGGGGAGCATGGGGGATCCCCTCCGGCCTGGCAGGAGTGAATATAAAACCCAAGGGTGGAGGTGAATTTCTTGTTTTTGTGGTTGCGGAGCTGGTGGCTTAGCCCCAAACCATCCCCCGGGTCTTGTCTTTTTTACACCACAAAGATGGTCCGATCGTCGTCTTCTTCTTTGTCGATTAAATCGCGAAATTCGTTGATAACCCGGTCTTGAGCAGTCGTGTTAAGATATTTAGTAACTGCTTTCAAGTTGAGTTGATACCAGAACATGAATTCTTGTCTCGTTGTTTTCAGCTTTTTTATTACAAAATCAATATTGCCCTCGCCTTCGACAAACGCTTCCCCTACCTTGATGGGATCAAAGCCTCGCAGTTTTTTTCTAGGTTCTTTTGGAGATTCTTTATTCTCGTACTCCTCTACAGCCTTCAAGAATTTTTCTTTTTCAGCACTCATTATATTTTTTCGTACCAACTTCGCTTGATTGTCATTCAACCATTTTATGAATCGATCATAAGGAATTCCCATCTTCTTCGCTGCCTCAGTCCCGGCAAGTTTTTGCCGACTCATCAGAACAGTCAACCGCGCAGTGTTTTCAATCGTGTTTAAATCTTTGTAGCTATCTTCTGGGGTAAAATCACTGAGCCTCAATGAGTCCGTACCAGGAGAATGCTGATTGACAAGCCGCAGTATATTATTTCGCTTCAAGAAAAATTTTTGACCGTCCAATGTCAACAACGCGCCGTCATCTTTGGTTTTGATCTCCGCTGGTTTAATTTCTTTCGGTTCCTGTTTTTCCACCGGTTTCGTTTCATTCTTTTTTTTCTTTGGCATGTTACCCCCTTTTAATCACTAGCCTTTCTTTTATACTCCGGACCGCTGCCGCAAAGTTCGATGGGTTTTCGTTTTTTATCCGCTCGATCACACCAGCTCTCTCGCTCATCCAACCCTCAAGCCGCTCTTTTGTTGTCCCCACATGGCTGGCAATCTCATCAAGATTAAGTCCCTTCTCTTTCAAGACTTCCAGTTCAGCAATAAAATCAAATCGCTCCCAGTCAGCGTAAACCAAACCCAAGTCTACCGAGCGGAAAACCTCATGGGTCCTTTGCCGATCCAAGAGATTTAAGAGATCATCAGAAGTGATGAAATACTCTTTGTCTCCCACACTGAAAACTAACCGTCCGTGTTGAAATTTTAATTCAATTTTTTCCATTTTTTTCTCCTTTAATAAACTCGTCCTCGAATTTTATCGATAACAAGCCTGATAGTCCTTTGAAGATTCTCCGGACTCAAAGCGCTCTCTATGGCCTTGAGCATCGCCTCCCTCATCATCTCATCAACATCTTCTTGACTGATTTTGCTTTTTTGCCCTTTTATTTTTTCCATTTTTCTCTCATTTAGATAAATCATTTTTTCGCAGGAAAAAAGCCAATACAGCCTTCAGTCATTTCCCAATCACACTTTTTGCAATTCTGAACACAATGCGAGCAGAGCCAGCACATAGTTTCTCTCGATGGTGTGTTCAGGCTTATCCCGCGACTCGACGCCTCTTCCCTGAATTCAGGATCATCATCTCCAGCCATCGTCTCCAAGTGTAACAACTCGTGCCGCAGGATGCTTTTTATTTCCTGCCCATTAAATCCATTACCCCAAAGGCTTTTGGAAAATTTATCGAGGTAGATAATGGCAAAGTTTTTAAGCAGGCGCATATAGATGTGCGCTTCAATCCTCTTACCGGAAGTCCCCACGGGAATCTCCCTAATGCCTAGGCACGGGATCTTTTTGAGCTTGCTTTTAAATTCTGTTTCCTCGAGCTCTTGCATAATCGCCCGGGCTCTTCTCAGTCGCTCCTCCCAGATCAAATCATCGGGGCTTTTCACGGCTCGCTCCTTGGTAATATGCTTCGTTCAACTTGCCGATCCCCTCGGTAAACCCCTCATAATGATCCATTGCAACCGTGACTCCTTTTTTTGTTGGAGTGGATTCATCGCTTATGCCTGGGACCGGTTTTTTCCATACCCGGATGTCAAAATAATCAGTGCCTTTGTATCGATGAATTTTGAATACCAAGTCTTCCCCGCTGTTTTTTTGAAATCGATATAGCTCCCTTGACTCACCTTCATTCATTTTTCTTTACCTTTTTTTTGGGCTTCCCATACTTTGTTTGTACGTATTCAATCAGGTCCGGAGCATCCCCTTTCGCATCCTTACTGAGATCTTTGAGAGCCAAGAGGTTTTGCCGAATGGAGTTAATAAACGATAGGTAGCTTTTACCCAAAAGAGCCCGGAGTTCAATGTCGTTTCCCTTCTTCCGTATCGGCCCATATTCGTTAATGTAGAGCTCGGCAAGAAACTGAACGCCCAACGCTTTTACAACGCTCCTGATTAGTATCTCCTGAGATGTGGATATCTTGCCAGCTCCGCCATAGTCCAGGATCAGCCCCTTTTCAAGTTCATCAAGGCATTTTTTAACCTTGTCTATTCCCCGGGCCGAAGGTAACTGATTTTGTTTTATCCACTTGTAAATACCGTGAGTTTCTTTTGGCATAGTTTCTCCTAAACAAGCTTCCCGGCTGTTTTGGGAATTCTCAATTTCTTTAAGAGCTTCATCCAAGAATCGCTGGTATATTTTAGGCGACGTGGTTTATCCAGCCGAATTTTTACTGCATCTTTCATGAGTTATTACTCTCCCAAAAAATTTTGACCTGTGAATTTGCGGCCGCTTGATTGGGAGGATTTTTTCTTCATGGCTTCAATGAGCTTCTCGTCGTTTTCAAGGCGCTCTGCTATTATGTCCTTATACGGTGAGCTTGCCTTCTTCAATTTCCCCTCATTTTTCTTGGCGATTAAAAATTTGATGAATGCCCGATAGTGCGCTGGGACTGGCCTGCCTTCGCAAACCCAACTCAAATACTTGCCCTTTGAGCATCCGAGAACGCGAGTAAACCCGGTAAGCGATAAGCCCAAAATCTCCCGCGCCTCCTCCGGATTCTTGTGACCGGTTAGATCCTCTATCTCAATTGTTTTCTTTTCCCATGCGTCGGCATCGCCGTACTTTTTCTTTCTCAACATCTTTTCCATTGCAAACAATGCCAGCGGTGAGGGCTTTGTTTTTCCCGTTTCCCATGACCAAATGGTTTCCCTGCGCACCCCGATTTTATTAGCGAATTGTTCGCGAGACAGGCCCAATTCTGCCCTGATTTTATATATATTCATTGGATAGTCCTCCGTTAGATTTCAAACAAGTGAGGGTAAAATTTTTTAGATTAGTTCCCCTGTTCTACTACATAGTCGCAGAATAGGTAAAATGGCATAAAATATCTTAAATTTTCAGCCTTTCTCTATCCTTGTATCGCTTTACTGATTTATAAATTAGCTTCTTAGTATATTCAATTCGCCCCTTAACCTGTTGCTCATTCAAGCCGTGCTTCTCCGCAACTCCCTTCCTGGTTAATCCAAAAGCATAATCCTTAAACAATTCCACGTGTTTTAGTCCATCCAGCCCAAACATTTCAACAGCCTCGCATAGATGTACTAATAGTGGCTTATTTCTTTTTCTATCCTCAACCATCGCCTTTCTGAGTTCCCTCCACATCCTTTTCGTTTTGCTGCGATATGGATCATCGTGGGGATTAAACCAGGAATATGCTCCACTCCCCTTCCTGCGCCAATGGTCTGTACACCTTCGAGTGGCAACGGTCCAGATAAGTGCTTTTTTCGATCTTTCCCCTTGCTTTCCCCGGACCTCCATCCCACCTAGCTGCTTTAGAATTATCTCCATAACAAGCTCTTTTTCATCACCACCCAAGCTGCTCATCGATCGCTCTATAATCTCCCGGATGAATCCCGAGTAGTTCTTAAGGTCAGTTAGA
>Ga0114922_10006416_pt1 | contig 10803 bp, 10 predicted proteins | sample AartaG_FD_100975 | JGI IMG/M metagenome (GOLD analysis project Ga0114922, IMG submission 100975) | Deep subsurface microbial communities from Aarhus Bay to uncover new lineages of life (NeLLi) - Aarhus_00045 metaG | ecosystem: Environmental > Aquatic > Marine > Oceanic > Sediment | place...
ATGGCCATCGTGCTAGTAGGCACCCTCGTTGGATGTGCAATGATTAAAGGTGGTGAGAAGAGTTCCCTCGTGGGCTCATGGACACTATCCTCGGATTGGGGTGGTGGTAAGACGTGGGACATGATATTGGTCGTGAATCCCGATCTCACCGGGACCCTTGAGGATGTGGAAGCAGGTATAAGCTCCGACCTCTCGAATGTGGTGTCCGAAGGCAATGCTGTGAGCTTTAGTTGTGTCTACCCGGGCAGCACGGAATTTGAGATTAATTTCGAGGGCACCGTCACCGGCGACGCCATCGAAGGAGAATTCGTCACCGATATGGGCAACGCCACCGTTGCCGGAGTCCGTAACTGAGCATAACGTTGCAGATTGCAGTCAGGGAGCGGGTCTGCGCAACGGCGACATACTGGAGGAATGGGTAGCGAGCGCGAGGCGCGCGTTCTGATTCTGGACGAACCGACCTCGGCGCTGGATCCCGAGACCGAATCCTTTCCCGTTTAAGACAGCAGAGACCCTGTCTACGAATTCCCTCTTAGAGAAGTCCTTTAGCGCGAAGATAATCAAGCCCCTTTGCCCTTGTTGTCATGTCCGCAAGGCTGTGAGCATCAGAATTGACCACAATCTGGTCGGCAAGAGTTACCATCACATCCAGCTTCTCCATGTCTGTTACTCCGCTGGAGAGATTCGAGGTATTGACTTCTACCGGGACCCCATGATCGTTGGCCGCCTTTGTCAGCCGCTCTATGTCTGTATGCGTAAAATAGGCGCACGGATGACAGATAAACTGGATTTCTTTATGATGTCTCTCGAGTGCCTTCAGATATGCATCGGTTATCTTCTCGGGATTCCCCTTAAACGTGTCGGGATGGGCCGATAGAATGAGGAATTCAGACTCCATTTTCTGAATCGTGGTACAGATGTCCCCATCATCATTCAACAAGTCTCCCTCGACGCCAAAGACTACCTCGACATCGTTCAGGACATTCGCATATCGACTGAGGAGTACTCTATACGCAACTCGAGTATAAGTCCTTGCATCTGAATGGTCTGTTATTGCCAGTTTCTTCAGGCCCAGTCTTCCGGCCATCTGGACGAGTTCGTCAATGGTATTAAGTCCATCTGAGAAATGAAGTGAATGTGTGTGCAGATCTGATTCTTGATTGATTACCTTCATCGTGTCGTAACTCCATATCTCCTACAATCCCGCCACCCTATCACCGTGCGAAAACGCAACTGCTCCCCAGCGTGGGAGCAACTATAGTTCTTCCGGCCCTTCTTGGACAAGGCTGTTGTCGTCCGCTTGAAGAAGTCGTTTGAAGCGACCATCCCTGCCCGGAGGACGGGGTATTATGGCCGTCTCACGGCCAATGCTGACAACGTCGTCTTCCGCTAGCGTGGTCCCGCGCCACGCGTTAAGAAGGTCCTTCAGAAAGGCCAGCAAGACCTTTGTGTCATCGCCAGTAGGCTAACAAGCACAGACCGACGGTGTCAAGAACCGCCGAACCCATGCCCTTCAGGGGATGCCTTCGCCCGGGTTCTGATGGCTGCGGCAAACGCTTCCTTATCCGCCATGTCCAGGGTGCCCGAAGTTGTACTAAGCGTCCCAACATGAATCCTTTGAAGAGCAGGACGCTTAACTTCTCGTTTCTCTAGTTTCAATTAAGGTCGCGACCGACGATCTCAAGGGCTGTCTCGACGATGCCGTCAGTGTCCATCTTGTACTGGTGTTGAATGTCCTCAGTGCCGCCCATGATACCGAAGGTATCGGGGATACCCACCTTCTGGAAGGCACAACTTCTACCGCTTTCAGCAATCACATCGGCCACTGTGCTTCCCAGGCCCCCGATGACGTTGTGATCCTCCACGGTGAGGATGCGGTGCGTATCGTCAATGGCGGCAAGTATCGCCTCGCGGTCGATGGGCTTAATCGTGTGCATGTTGAGCACGCGCGCCGCGATGCCGTGTTCTGCTTTCAGAACATCTGCCGCCTTGACGGCGGGAAACACGGTTGCACCGCATACAATGATCGTGATGTCCGTGCCGGGATGCATCTCAACGGCCTTGCCCACTTCGAACGCGTAGTCCTCCGACTCGTTAACGACAGGGTCGGCGCCCCGATTGATGCGTATATACACGGGTCCGTTGATGTTCATGCTGGCCTTCACGGCGTTGGCTGCCTCATAACCGTCGGCCGGAACGATGACCGTCATGTTGGCAAGAGATCGCATGATCGCAAGGTCTTCAGTAGAGTGATGGGTCGTTCCACCGGTAGTAAAGGACGTACCGGCATGACTGCCGATAATCTTACAGTTCAGGTTCTGGTAACAGATGTCCGTCCGGATGAATTCGACCGCGCGCATTGACACAAAACAGGCAAAGGTTGCTACGAACGGCACGAGACCGGCCAGGGCCAGGCCTGCGGATATGCCGAAGAGGTCCTGCTCTGCGACACCGACGTTGAAGAACCGGCCCGGATACTTTTTGCCCATGACGCCAATCTTGGTGGACTTGCCCAAGTCCGCCGTCAAGGCCACGATCTCCGGGTGCAGTTCGGCCAGATCGCAGATCACCTGCCCATAGATTTCCCCTGGCGTCATCGAGTCGACGTCGTAGAGGGTCCAGGTAAATCCTTCTACCGATGCTTTACTCACGGCTGCTTCCTCCGATGGAGTTCTTGGCCTCGACGGTCTTAGCGGAATCGAGCGCCCCGTAGTGCCAGGCCGGGTTGTTCTCCATGAAATCTACCCCCTTGCCCTTGACGGTATTGGCGATTATGACTACAGGGCCCTCCTCATGGGCGATGGCAACATCCAAGGCGGTGGCCAGTTCCGGGAAACTGTGCCCGTTTACCACCTTGACCTCCCAGCCGAAGGCCGTCCATTTTTCCGCGAAGGGTTCAAGACACATGATGTCTTTTGTGGCTCCGTCGATGCAGAGACCGTTACGATCCACAAACGCAATCAGATTATTCAGTTTGAAGTGGCTCGCGGCCATGGCCGCTTCCCAGATCGAGCCTTCGTGGCACTCGCCGTCCCCAACGAGGCAGTAGGTCAACCACGATTTCTTCGTTATGCGAGCGCCTAAGGCCAGTCCGACTGCCATGGGCAAGCCATGACCCAGGGAGCCCGTGGAAGCGTCGAGGCCGATGACCTTGGAGGCATCCATGTGCATGGACAAGGACGATCCTGTCTTGCCGAAGGTCTTGAGGAGTTCGTGATCGTAGAATCCCCTGTTCGCGAAAACCGCTGCAAGACCTATTCCGCCGTGGCCTTTACTGAGGATGAAGCGGTCACGGTCGTCCCACTCTGGGTTGGCTGGATCGATCCTGAGGTACTTGAAGTAGAGCAAGGTCAAGATATCGGTCTGACTCAAAGCCCCACCGATGTGCGAACCTCCCGCCCATGCAGTCGTGTCCACGATATCGCATCGGATCTTCGCCGCCATCGCCGTAAGTTCTTTTACTTCCGAATCGCTTAGAGGCATCTTGAATTGAGCCGACATATTTGCGTGGCCGGCTTCTCCTCCTTATTCAGGGTATAGGGTCCAGCCCATTCATACCTTCTCCCTGCTTCCATGAGTGCCCCCCGCCGGACTCCCAGCGGGGAACGCACACAACCGATCAGAGTTCTTCCAGTGCGATCGCCCGGACCCAGCTTGCGTCCATGTTCTCGACACAGAGCGGCAACCCGATGTAGATGACCCTGTCCTGCGTCAACTGTTCGAGGTTCGCCAAGGGATAGGTAATCGCGATGTTGTTGCCCAGCAGGTTTCTATGAGTGGGGGAATTGTTCGGCGGCTCCGCTCTTGGGGCGGTATCCCACTTCACACCGGGCATTTGAACCGCCAGCATCTTGATCTTCATCTGGGCCAACCATTCGGCAGTCTCGGCGGGGAGATAAGGCTGCTCAGCGCCTCGGTAAGGGCTCCACATCAGAACGATATCGCCCTCTTGCACATTTGAGAGGTGCTCGGGCTTGATCGCCTGTCCCCGCATCACGGCCTTCTCGTCTTTGGCCTTGTCCTTGTTGTGATAATCGGCGACGTCGGCCTTTTCCTCACCTTCCTGCACCGCCACCGGCTTAACCGGCGTGAGATCGCAGACTGCCGCCGGTCCCATGAAGGAATCGATCGGATAGTCCCACAAACCCTTCATGGTGTCTGGGAGACCCTCCCAGTGACCGATGTGGCCTATGCCGCCCTCCGTGTGAAGGCCAAAATGAGCGTTCACTGACCAGCCGGGAAAGACAGGGTCGTCATCCCATCCTCCAAGCGCCGTAAAGGCGGAGTCGTCCATATCGACCGTTCTACGCTCCTGAAGGAGCCACGGCAAACCCATAACATCGCGTCCGCCTTCCACGATCGTGCCATCCAGCTTCTTCAGCCGGCCAACCAGCCTCGGCGTGATATCCACTATTCGGTATTTCGTAAAGTCTATCATTAACGCCTCGCTCCCTATTCTCTGACGCAGTTCTGCGCCATCCTGTACCATTGCTCTGACCACGCGACGGCTGCCGGCGCCTTCACACCCTGACCGGAGAAAACGCCACGCACCAAACGCGCCCCGAAAAGGGTACTATTAATGGCCGAATGTGTCAACCCACGTAGTGTCGAGGTTCCCGACCGCTCAATGAGCGGCAACCCAGTGGATGGCGTTCTTCAGCAGCAACTGAAACTCCGGACAGGCGAACGCGACGGAATCATGGCCGCACTGAAGATACACAATGCGGCTCTTTCCGTAGGTCTTCGTCCAGCCGACGAGATTGCTGCCCGGCGGACGTTCCCATCCCTCGTTCCCGATCCTCTGCTCCCGGACCGCTATGGCGGCGGAGTAGAAATTTTCTTGGGTGTATTCGTAGTCGCTCGCGAGCAACGGCTCTATCGAATCGTCGAACACCTCGTAGAGGTAAAGTTCGTCTGTGATCTGGAAGCTCTCGGAAACCCCACGGGTCACGGGATGGTCCTTCAGGACGCTTACGGTGTGGGTGACATTCTGCCGGAAGCCGGAATCCTGTCGTAACTCTCCGCGCAGTTCCCCGGGCAGATACTGCCAGCGTCCGCCGACTATCTCGGCGAATTCCTCCCAAGCAGGCCAGCTTGTGATCGCATGGTGCAGGAAAACAAACCCGTGGCCCGATTCGAGGAGTTCGAGAAAACGCTGCTTATAAACCGCGTCCGGCTCCTCGTAGTCCGGCTCGCGGTCTGGGTAGAGGCGAATCCCAGGCATGTCGTAGCACACAAAGGCATCGAAACGGGAGGCATGCTCCACGCTGAAGAGGGCCTGGGCCGCGGGCTGTCCCACGTGGGTCCAATCCACACCTTCCAAATCGTCGAAGAGTTTGAATAAGGGCTCCCGCTCGAAAGGATGCCCACCGGTCACGAGAAGGATATTAGCAGTTTCGTTCGGCATATTGGTTTACCCTCCCCGGTTTGTGTTCGTCGCGTTTTCTTTGATCCGCGGCCCCGTCGTTCCGAGCCCGTCGCGTGACTCCACTGTCCAAAACCGAGCCGAGTAAGGTTCGCGACAATGAGGCCCGCGCAGGGAGACAACTCGCCCTCATACCATCCCACTTTGCCCATGAGGCGCCGCAGAGAGAGAACGCGAGTCGACCTATCAGAACTGAACTCGTGTGAGCAGGCCGCCGTCGACGATCAGGTTGGTCCCCGTGATATGCGCCGCAGCGGGACTGGCCAGAAAGACGGCGGCGTTTGCGATCTCTTGAGGCGTGGACATGCGTCCTGTTGGGCATCTAGCGAGCATGCCGTCATAATACTGGGGCGCTTGCTTCTGTAGGCGGTCCCACACGCCTCCCTCAAAAAACACGGGGCCGGGCGTAACGGTGTTCGCCCGCACGCCTTGCTTGGCCAATTGCTGGCTCACTCCGCCAACAACGTGCAGCAAGGCGGCCTTGGCGGCGCCGTACGGCTCGATCGCGCGCGCTTCAATGGCGCTGGCCGAACCCGTGACCACGATGGCAGCGTGCTCGGATTCGAGCAGCTTCGGGGTGGCCGCTTCGATCGCACGAACCGTTCCCATGAGGTCGACGTCGAAACTCGCCTTCCATGAGTCCTCGCCAGGGCTGCTGCCAAACGCGCTGACATTGGAGACGAGAATGTCCAGTCCGCCGAGTTCGTCCGCTGCGGAGGTAATCCATTGTTTCAGCGCATCACCATCGGCTACATCCAAGGCCGCACCGGTGGCGTTACACCCTGTTTTCTTCAGTTCCGCAACGGCCGCTTTAACCTCTTGCTCATTGCGGGCGCAAATGCCCACGTCGCAACCTTCAGCGGCGAGCGTATCCGCAATGGCTCTGCCGATACCTCGCGTGCCGCCGGTTACGATGGCTTTAAGTCCTTTGAGTCCCAGATCCATGTTTCTTCCTTTCCACTTTGTTCCCCATGCCAAAAGGTCCAATCCCCGTTAGCAGAACCAGCATCCATGCGGAACCGTCCACTATGCCTCCTTCGGAGGAGGCTCAACGATGTGCGTCCCGCTCAGCAGCTCAACCCAGTTCCCGTCCGGATCCTCGACGATGGCGATCTTTGCCCCTGGGGCAACTTCGACCTCGGGAACCACGACGGTGTAACCGCCGTCTCTGCAGGCTTCGACAACGCTCGAGAGATTCGAAATGCTCATAGTCCAATAGCGGTAGCCGGTAGCCCCCTGAATGCCGCCCGGGGGCGCCTGGGCGGGTGGGGCATCCTTCAACTGGACGATCTTGATTATGCTCTCGCCACACAGAAGCCTGTACATTGTGTGCCCCCCGGGCATGTCCCAATTGCCCTGATGGACAAAGCCCAGCGTGTCCCGGTAGAACTTCAGTGCGGCTTCAGCGTTTTGGGTCACAATACCCAAGTCGATTGAATTCTTCGTCAGTTCAACCGCCATGTTTCCCCCCATTCCCTGAGGTCCCGCTCGAATACTGACCCAGATTTCAATATGGACCTCCCCGCGACCATAACGGGCAAGTTCCCCACCATATTCTCCATCTCCTGACTTCTTGACTGAGAGTCTTCCGAACCAAGTCTTGTGCTTAGTTTGGCGTATGCCAGATGTGGGAGATGTATACCTGAGCCTTAACGCCCTGACCGCAGGGAAGGCTACGCACCGCGTCTGCCCATACGAGATTACTACATATTGCCGGATGTGTCAACCCCGCAGCACGGAGATTCCCCAAGAACCGGCGATTTTAGGACCGTTCTTGCTGTCACTATCCCTCTTTGGCCTCATGTTGCGCCCGTCCCCTTGCTTGGATCCAATACCCCAAACCACAGCCAACTCGAGCTTTGGGCAGCGCGAAGCCCATAGCAGCACCAAATTGTGAAGGTTTTGGGGCATGTCTTTCACCAAAGGGATTGACTTTCAGATACAACCTGATATAGTAAGGAACCACCGGCAGAGCCGGTGAATTGACGTGGCCCGGACCTAATGTCCTGGGGAACCCAAGAACAGGCCCAATAAGGAGGGAGCTGTGATCATAGGATTTCATCACCCCGGCATATCGACGCCCGACCTTGATAGGGCAGTTGCCTTCTACTGTGACCATTTGGGATTCGAGGTGAAAAAAAGGCAAGAGTGGTCGAAAGGAAGCAAAACGGCCGACGATCTTCACCGCCTCAAGGATTCAGCGGGAAGGTCCGCGCTGCTTCGGCTGGCTCCCCGTGACAACGAAGAAGACTCCCGTCGGGCTGAAGTCATGGTGGAGTTTCTGGAATTCGAGTCTCCCGAGCCTGCACCCCTGGATCCGAATAGAAGAGTCTGTGAATCAGGGATAGCGCACATGTGCTTTGTGGTTGACGACTGCCAGGCGGATTATGAGCGGCTCGTAAAGGCAGGAATGGACTTCCATTGTCCGCCGATGGGCGGTGGGACCGGAGCAAGATTAGCCTATGGCAGGGATCCGGATGGCAATATTATTGAACTTCTGGAGCTGCCAAAGCGTTCCGCGTAAAGACTGACAAAGATTGAGAAAACCACGCCTTCGGGCGTGGCTTCTCTTTCCGCCTGGCGTGAGCTGCCTATGCTGAGTTGCCCTCGTGCCCAGCATACGTGAGTTCGGAAGGCGCCCCTCTCCTCACCAATATGTTCCTGACTCGGATTTCACTCTCGCCCGGGATAGCTCGATGGTCATTCCGCCCCTTTCGCCGCGCGCCGTTCCTCAAGCACTGCCAGAATCTCTGCATGGCGTTTTGAGTCGATCCGGTACATCAGCATGCACGCCACACCCAATGCCATGAAAAAGAAGTACAGCGGCCCGCTCATAAAGAGGAGTCCATTCACGACTCCCGGCTCCAGCTCGGCTGCCTTGGCATTATCCGGAAACTCGATGTATTTGAGCCCGAAGCCACCTATCAAACTGCCGAGGCCCATAGTGGCCTTCATGGAGAAAGTCCGAACCGCAAAGATCACTCCCTCGTCCCGGGTGCCGGTTTTGTATTCCTGTAAATCGCAAATGTCCACGAGTTGGGAATTCACCACGATGTTCATGACAGGCAATGTCATGTACCCGATAAACAGCGGGGCGAAGATCAACCATACATACAGGGCCGAATCACTCCCCGGGAACATTCCGAACATCTTAAACACATGCGGGGCTGCGATGACGGTTGCAGCAAACAGCGCAGTGACCATGAAGCTGAGTTTCTTGTCCAGCTTGCGGGTCATATAAGTGGCCAGCGGAAGCGCGATTAGGATTCCCGGCAGCTTGAGAAATGTTAGAACCGCCATCTGTTCGGTCGAGAGCTCGTACGCATATAGATAGGTTATGTTGGCGACCACCATAAGAATTCCCAATGCGGTTGCAAGCGTCAGCCAACTGACACAGACGGCGAGATAGGAGGGATTAGCGAGGAGGCGCAAGAGATTCCGAAAATATTCCTTGTAGCTCGGGCGGTACGAGTTGGTTTCATGCAGAAAGGGAATCTGATCCCGCGTGCCGAAGGTGGACACCACACTCGCCAAGAAGATGATTATCGCCCCCGCGCCCGCGAGCAGCGGATACCGCCCTTCGTTGAGCAGGCCGTTGTCGTACTCCGGCGTAGATGGAAACAGGACCCGCCATACGACCAATCCGAGAATCACGCTCGCGGCGCTCCATGCCACTACTCTGTAGCCGAATACCGATGTGCGCTCGTGGTAGTCGTCCGTGAGTTCCGCGCCCAGGGCGTTATGGGGGACGGCGAATAGGGTATAGGATAAGCGCATAAGCACCAAGAAGACCGTCAGCCAAATGAACCTACCGGTCTCGTCCAGCCCTCCCATGGGCTGATAGAGAAAATAGAAGGACACCGCCCACGGCAATGCAGCGGCCAGCATAAAGGGATGACGCCTTCCCCAACGTGTATTGACCCGGTCCGATAAGGCCCCCATGAGGGGATCGGAAACCGCGTCCACAATGGCCGCGATCATGAAGGCCACACCGCAAAGCTCAGGCGCCACGCCAAGAACCTGATAGTAGAAGACCAGGGTGGTGATGCCCGCAGCCGTCACCGCCCCTTCATTAAGAGCGCCGGATGAATATGCCAGCTTGGTGCGTAACGGCAGTTTGCGTTTGCGGACGTTGGGCGCCGCGTTGCCGTTCGAGTTGTCTTCCTTACTAACCTCGGATGGCCTATCGTTATCCATTCACTATTGCTTTCAACCCGGCTGAACCACTCAAAGTCGGAGTCCGAACTGACCTCGCGACACAAATATCCAGCAGACCGCAGTCTCTGCGCGCCTACTGGCCCTCTCTACCTGCCCAATAGCTTGAGAAAGTAGGCCTTCTGCTCATCCGTCATCTTCGAGACAACGGGCACGCCCCACTCCGTCTTTGGCAGATCCATGAGTTCGGGGGAAGGCTTGAGTCGTTTGGCAGTGAGGTTGTGGAGCCCACCGCCGTTTTCGGCGTCCACGGAGAGCGCCTCCCCGACCCCGGGAGGCCATACGCGGCAATCCGCGTATTCGTGATCGGGCGACCCGCACGCAACACAGCGTGGCGTCTTCTTCTCAGCCGCCTTGCCAAGCGTCTTCTCAAGCTTCTTCGCTGCAATTGGGTCCAGCTCCGCCAACTCCGCCCACATTACTGCCTCGTCAGCGCTGCGCTTGCGCTGACCCTCCCTGCCGTAGATGACGGACGAGGCGTGTGCGATGGCGGCCCATGGTATGGAAACGTGAAATCCGGGCAGCGCAAGGCATTCATCCGGCGCACCAGCGCCTCCGCTGACCTTGCCGCCGGTGATCATAAAATAGAAGGCCGCCTTGTCACGTGCGGCTAGAAGGCGTTCGGGTATGTCGGTGTAGATTTCGCTGAAGCCCCACTCATACTTCGAGAGATCCAGGCCGGATTCCTTAATCAGTCTGACGCCCAACTCGCCGGCGAACTGACACCATTCGGCGGAACCGAACTCCCACTTTTCATCCCGGTCAGTTTCGTTTCCCATAACAGTTTCTCCTTATACGTGTTTGGAATCCTTGTCAGGACCTCTGTTCTCTAAGCACTTGGCCCGTTAATTACCTCAACGGAGAGAGGACTTCCAGGACTTTCAATCATACCTTCCCTCTCGCAGGACTTTACTGCCAGAAACGATCCATCTTGCACCATCTTCTGATTGGAATCTGCTCACCGGTGATGCTATCGGACGCCGGCGAGGCAAGGAATAGTGCCAAGTCGGCAACGTCTTCAGGATCAGGGGGAAGGTCCAACCGAGGTACTGGATTACCGTCTTCATCCGTATCTGGGGGTATCACGTTATAGTCTTTCATGAGTTGTGTCGCAATCAGACCGGGGACAATGCAGTTGACGTTGATGTTGTGTTGCGCCCACA
>Ga0114922_10006417_pt1 | contig 10800 bp, 10 predicted proteins | sample AartaG_FD_100975 | JGI IMG/M metagenome (GOLD analysis project Ga0114922, IMG submission 100975) | Deep subsurface microbial communities from Aarhus Bay to uncover new lineages of life (NeLLi) - Aarhus_00045 metaG | ecosystem: Environmental > Aquatic > Marine > Oceanic > Sediment | place...
ACTGGATTACTTTTGAAATATCCCTGTTACTTCCGGGATTATTTTCAATCTCTGATGAATAAATTTTGTTTAAAGATACCGGGCTTTCTCTTGTCTTTTGAAAAGGCAAAACCTTTATATATATTTCATCTAACTCTGTATCTGCAATTTTCAGCGGAATATCGATATTGGCTGTATTTGCGTTAGTAATTAAAAGTTCGGAAGAAATTGATTGCTTATAGCCTACATAAGTAGCTATTAATTGAATAAACCCGGGATTTAATCCTGTAAATGAGAAGTTACCGTCAAGGTCACTCGTTGTACCTATATTCGTCCCTGCTATTATAATATTTGCAAAGGGTAAGGGATCGTTGTTTGTAATATCAAATATACGGCCTTGTATTTTTGCACTTTGTCCGTATATAATATTACCGGACATTAAAAGAATAATTGCATATGCCTTACAAATATTTGTAATATAAAGTATACTGAATTTCATGTTTTTATAATTCCTTTTTATTCTTTTAATTCAACAAATATTTTATTAATTATTCTTTTTGCAGAGGTTAAAGTTGATAAATCAGTATATAATAAACCGTTTTTACCTGAATAGTGTCCGTGCCCCACAGGGTTTAAGTAATATTTCTTTGTTTCGCTGTTAAGATCAATAGTAACTGAATATATAACTGATGGCTGGCACGAGGTTTTATATTCAAGATCATCAGGATATTTATTTGTTGTCCAGTAATAATTCCAGTCCCATGGCTGGTTTATTTCCATCAGCAACCGGAATACGGAGGTATTGGCCGTATCTGTTTTTACATTAAGTGCAAAACTACCTACAGGTGTAGCTCCCGAATAGGCATCCACGAATGGTTTATCAGGGGATGGAACATTATCCGGTGCCGGATTGCACTTATGCCACCAGTATGGAAGGGCAGCAGGCCTCCTTGCTACTCCCGGTTCTGTCCCCCATAATGAATCGTTTAACGGCCCGTGTCCAAAAATACCGGTTGCAAAAGATTTGGTAATAAAAAGCGTCTGAAGATAATTCTCATTCATGTCCTCTGTCCAGAAAACAAAAGTAGGATGATTGTGTGCATCACCTTTTTCAAAATTTATTATCATGTTAATTCCTTTACCGGATATGTATGCAACGATTGTGTCTGAAGATTCCAGCCCTGGTTTTGCAGGTCGATTAGTAATACTGCAGGAAACAGATAAAATAAGCACAACCATAAAGATTATATGACTTACAGGATTTTTCATTTTTCAGTTATTTGCTTTACATTAATATAGTATATCTTTTAAACGGGCGACCAGCTTTCTTCCGATAAATCCTGTTGCCCCCGTGATAATAATTTTTTTTCTTTTTTTTATTCATCCGGGCACAATCATTTCTTATAAATAACATACTAAGGTGTTATTTTGTTTTAAAAATAATAATAATAGTGAAATTAATTTTTTAACAGGGGATACTATTTAATGGTTTACTCATCCCTGAGTGAATTTAAAAACTTTACTCCAATAAGCTTTTCATATTTACTTGTACTCTCAGAATGATAGATTAGAATGAGATAGTCATTTTCTGTTTCATAATGGCTTCCTTCAAAAAAAGTATTATCAGCATAAACTTTATTATTCTTTACAAAGACATATTCATAGTTATAATAACCCTGTTTTAATAACAATGTTTTTTCATAAGCATGATTATCGAAATTATATGCCATTTTATTTCGTTCAGTTAAATTCCAATCAGTAAATGCCCCGTAAACATAGACGTCACCTTCAACCATTGGAACTTCATAAGGCATATTAAAATGGACATAAACATAGTCGGCTTCTATATGTTTGTCCCTGCCTTCCTGAACATCAATATAATATTTTCCGTTAATTTCGATTATATAAGAATAAGGTTTAAAAGGTTTTGGATCGTCAGGAAATAACATAACATGATAATACGGATGCTTGAAATCAATTTCCTTAATATTCTCTGCCTGGTATCTCATACTTTTGATATCAAAATACCTGTATTCACTTCCGCCTAAAAAAGCATTCTCATAATCATAGGTGTAATCCAGAATATTTGGTTTAACAAACAACGGTTTTAAAGTGGTTATACAATTATCATACCTGTTGTTCTGCAAAATATTCACCTTAATATCTGAAAAAGGATCTCTTATATAATATCCATCATGAAGTATGCTAAAGTCTATTTCTTGTCCGGTATCTCTGAAATCAGGACTTTTAGGTCTCTTTACCTGAGCTTTTATCACTACTTTCGGATCTGAAACATAGAATCTCCTGGATAAAATAACAGAATCAGGATCAAAGGCTTCATATACTAATAATACATAATTTCCACATATTTTAGGAGATATTTCTTCGTTAGGTAATATTAATTCATAATGAATATACTCATAGGAAGTATTGAATGAATATTTATAATTTCTTATCTCACCTTCACTAAATCCTTCAATATATTCTGTGGCAGATAGGTCCGATGGTTCCCAGTTTGAGTTACAATGAAGAATTGTATAATAAAAGTTTTTAGACTTATTATCCAAATCATCGAATAATAATTGAAGTTTTTCGCTACTATTCAGTCTAATTAATGGCAAGGACATTTCCGACCCCTCTTTGAAAAGAAGAACTGTTTTAATGTTGTCTGAATAAGTATAATCTTTATATTTCAGAACATTATTATTAATGCTCTTATCTTCTGAATAACTTTTATTACAAACAATTGTAACCAGAAATATCAGGGAAAGAACGAATTTTAAAAATTTCATTTGGCTGTTAACTTTTTTTTATGCATAAGAACTAAAATTAGTTATTTTTGTGCTTTTATAGTTCAAAAAACTATTAATTATTTAATGTCAGAAGTTATAAAGATTAGAAGGGGACTGGATATTAAACTTGCGGGGAAAGCTGAAAAAATTTTCATGAGAGCAGAGCCTTCGGAATATTATGCCGTAAAACCTGTTGATTTTCATAATTTAATACCAAAATTAACTGTAAAAGCAGATAATATAGTTAAGGCAGGCACACCTTTGTTTTATGATAAATATTGCCCTGAGATTCTTTTTACTTCACCGGTGAGCGGAAAGGTTATTGCCATCAACCGGGGAGAAAGACGGCGAATTCTTGAGGTGGTTATAAAAGCAGATCCGGAAATTCAATACGAATCATTCAGTATTGGTGAACCATCTAAGATGAGTACTGGAGAAGTTAAGGAAAACCTTTTGAAAAGCGGGCTGTGGCCAATGATAAGGCAGAGACCTTATGACATTATAGCTAATCCTGAAGAGAAACCAAAAGCAATACATATTTCTGCTTTTAATACGGCGCCATTAGCTCCTGATTATGATTTTACGGTTAAGGGATGTGAAGTTGAGTTTCAAAAGGGGATTGATGCGTTATTTAAACTTACATATGGTAAAATTCATTTAAATATTAATTATGAATATCCTGCTTCACAAGTATTCACAAAAGCTCAGAATGTCCAAATAAACAAGTTTAGCGGCCCGCATCCTGCAGGCAATGTTGGAGTTCAGATTCATAATATCGATCCATTAAATAAAGGAGATTTGGTATGGTATATTTCTCCGCAGGATGTTATTATTATCGGACGTTTGTTTGATAAAGGAATTTACGATGCTTCAAAAGTAATTGCTCTTACAGGTTCGGAAGTTCTAAAGCCACGTTATTATAAGTTAATTGGGGGAGCATCAATTAGAAATGTTCTTGATAATAATGTTTCGGAAGGGATTAACAGATATATAAGTGGCAATGTTCTTACCGGTACTAAAATACATGCTGATGGATATTTAGGATACTATGATTCTCAGATTACAGTAATTCCTGAAGGGGATCATTATGATTTTTTAGGCTGGGCATTACCAGGATTTGAAAAATACAGTGCGTCCAGGGCATTCTGGTCATGGTTTTTACCAAATAAAATGTATAGAATGGATACCAACTTAAACGGGGGGCTAAGAGCATTTGTATTAACCGGGCAATACGAAAAAGTTTTTCCAATGGATATATATCCTGTTCAATTGATAAAAGCAGTTATAATTGAGGATATTGATCAGATGGAGAAACTGGGAATATATGAGGTAGCTCCGGAAGACTTTGCATTATGTGAATTTGTTTGTACATCGAAAAAAGATGTTCAGGCAATTATAAGAAAGGGACTTGATCTTATGATTAAAGAAATGTTATAAGTCGGGGATATTAAAAACTTTTAAACTCAGATGAAAGCCCTAAGAAAATTATTAGATAAATTAAAACCACAATTTCAAAAAGGTGGAAAACTTGAAAAATTGCATTCTACTTTTGATGCATTTGAGACGTTTTTATATGTGCCTAATAAAGTTACAAAAACAGGCACTCATATTCGTGACTATATGGACATGAAACGTACCATGGCAATTGTAGTTTTTGCAATGCTGCCTGCGTTGATTTTCGGTATGTGGAATGTTGGATTTCAGCATTTTTTGGCAACAGGTGAAGAGAGCGACATATTGATAAATTTTTTGTACGGATTTAAACAGGTATTCCCAATAATTGTGGTTTCGTATGTCTCCGGCCTGGCAGTTGAATTCATATTTGCACAAATCAGAGGGCATGACGTAAATGAAGGATTTTTGGTAACCGGGATGTTAATTCCTCTAATTGTACCTGTTGATGTACCGCTTTGGATGGTGGCAGTTGCAACAGTTTTTGCAGTTATTATTGGTAAAGAAGTTTTTGGGGGTACTGGCATGAATATTTTAAATCCGGCACTTACAGCCCGTGTGTTTTTATTTTTTGCATATCCTTCAGAAATGACCGGAACAAAGGTCTGGGTAGAAGGACTAAAGTATGGGAAAGATATTATTAATGGCTTTTCAGGAGAAACAATATTGTCTCAGGCTGCTGCGGGAAATACTGGTTTTGTTAATGGAACAGGGGAGGCTTATACTGTACAGGATATGTTTTTCGGATTCATTCCAGGATCTATTGGAGAAACATCGACTTTAGCAATATTAGTAGGAGCAGCAATTTTAATATATACAGGGCTGGGTAGCTGGAAAATCATATTTTCCGTGTTTTTCGGAGGATATTTTATGGGATTGGTTTTAAATTTATTTGCTGTTAATCCATTTATGGAAATTCCGGCCTTACAACAATTATTCATTGGCGGATTTGCCTTTGGGGCCGTCTTTATGGCGACTGATCCGGTTACAGCGGCACAAACGGAAAAAGGAAAATTCATTTACGGCTTCCTTACCGGACTGCTTGCTATTCTTATACGGGTGCTCAATCCTGCTTATCCTGAAGGAGTGATGATGGCAATATTGCTGATGAATGTTTTTGCCCCATTAATAGATCATTATGTTATTGAAGCAAATATTAAAAAAAGACTTAGTAGGGCAGAAGATAAATATTTAGAAAAATAAAGTTAATAGATGAAACAGTTTAGTAATATATATGTGTTAATGTTTTCCTCGATAATGGTAATTATTGTTGCTACCCTTCTTTCATTTGTATCAATGAAATTAAAGCCCAGGCAAATTAAGAATGAGGAAATAGAACAGATGAAGAACATCCTGGCTTCTGTTAATATAGAATGTGACACAAAAGATGCTGAAGAAAAATTCAATATGTATATTAATGAAAGCTATGTAATTAATATACATGGTGATACATTAGAGGATATTGAAGTTTTTTCAGTTAATATGAAAAAAGAGCTTGCAAAAATTCAGAAGATAAATGCCCTGAAGGATAAATTGGTGGAAAAGAAAAAGAGTCCCTTAAGCAAGTTTATGTCCGGCATTTTTAATTTCAGGGAAACAGATAAATCTGCAACAGAATCTGAAATATTAAAGATAGAAAAAATCCGGCAGTTACCTGTTTATATATGCAAAAAGGGGGAAAGGAATTACTTTATTTTTTCTTTAAGAGGAAAGGGCCTTTGGGGGCCAATTTGGGGATATCTTTCTTTGGAAGGCGATTTTAATACAGTTTATGGTACATACTTCGGTCATGAGACCGAAACGCCGGGATTGGGTGCTGTCATATCCACGGCTAAATTTCAGAGTCAGTTTCAGGGAAAGAAATTATTTACCAATTTAAAATTTGTATCTGTAAATGTTGTTAAGGGTGGCACAGAACCTGGTGATTTGCATGGAGTGGATGCAATTTCAGGAAGTACTGTCACGAGCGCAGGAGTTGAAAAAATGTTATATGATTGCCTGTACGGCTATATAGAATTTATTAATAAACAATCGGTTGATTATGAATAATAGGGAACCTTTATTTTCATCTAAAAACATAAAACTGCTGAAAGGTCCGCTAAACACGAACAATCCGATAACAGTTCAGGTTTTAGGAATTTGTTCTGCATTAGCTATTACTGTTAATCTTAAACCTTCATTTGTGATGGCAATTGCTGTTATATTTGTATTAGCAGCCTCTAATGTTGTTATTTCCGTATTCAGAAATTATATTCCTCCAAGGATAAGAATAATAGTCCAGTTAACGGTAATTGCCGCAATGGTAATATTGGTAGACCTAATACTTAAAGCATATGCGTATGATATTAGTAAACAGCTTTCGGTTTTCGTCGGGCTAATAATAACAAATTGTATAATAATGGGGCGGCTGGAAGCTTTTGCAATGGCTAATAAACCCTGGCAGGCTTTTCTGGATGGAATTGGAAATGCTGCCGGCTATGGCATTATACTAATTATTGTAGCATTCTTCAGGGAATTGCTGGGCTCAGGCACATTATGGGATTATCCCGTATTTGAAAAAATCGGGATTTATAATATTGGATATACTGACAACGGACTTATGATATTGCCTCCTATGGCACTTATAACAGTTGGAATTATAATATGGGTACAGAGAAGTAAGTACCGTGATTTAATAGAAAAAAATTAATTTGTCGTAATGGAAAATGTAGTAAATATTTTTATTAAGTCTGTATTCATTGATAATATGATTTTTGCGTACTTCCTTGGTATGTGCTCATACCTGGCAGTATCAAAAACAGTTAAAACTTCTGTTGGCTTAGGTATTGCAGTAATATTTGTTCTTGGAATTACTGTGCCGTTAAATTACCTTATAGAAAACTATATATTGAAAGAAGGAGCTTTGAAATGGATTAGCGCAAGTCTTGCAGATGTTGATCTCAGCTTCCTTACATTTATTATGTTCATTGCTGTAATCGCATCTATGGTGCAGCTTGTTGAAATGATTATTGAGAAATTTTCTCCCACCCTGTATAATAACCTGGGAATTTTTCTTCCGCTAATTGCTGTAAACTGTGCAATTCTTGGGGGTTCGTTATTTATGCAACAGAGGGAATATAATAATATTATTGAAGCTACATCTTATGGTCTGGGTTCCGGTGTTGGATGGTTTTTAGCAATAGTAGGAATTGCGGCAATCCGGGAAAAAATCAGATACTCAAATGTGCCTCAACCCTTAAAAGGACTGGGAATAACATTTATCATTACAGGATTAATGGGAATAGCATTTATGAGCTTTATGGGAATTAAATTATAATGATATACAATTGATTAAAGAAGTTAAATTTTAAATTATTTGGATTTGATAATTGTAAAAGTTGCAGCAGTTTTTTTGGTTTCTCAGCTAGGTTTTGTTTTAATTAGCATAGGTGTATTTCAGCTTGTTATTGTTGCTTTAACAACAGGGTTGCTTTATGCAAGAAAAAGGTTAACTCCCCAGGGTGAAGTAGCCTTAACAATCAATGATGAAGAATTTAAAGTCCCGCCGGGAAATACATTATTAACAACTCTATCAAACCAGGGTATTTACCTTCCGTCAGCTTGCGGGGGAGGAGGGACCTGTGGAGTTTGTAAATGCCAGGTTTTGGAAGGTGCAGGCTCAATTCTTCCTACTGAAACAGGCTTTTTTAGCCGAAAGGAACAAAATGACAACTGGCGCCTAAGCTGCCAGGTGAAAGTCAGGCAGGATTTAAAAATAAAGATCCCCGAGGAAATTTTAGGTATAAGAAAGTGGGATTGTGAAGTTGTTTCAAATAAAAATGTCGCCACTTTTATTAAGGAACTGAAAGTTAAAATACCTGATGGTGAAGAGTTGGATTTCCTACCCGGAGGATATATTCAAATAGATGTTCCAAAATTTGAAATGAATTTCAGGGATGTTGATATTGAGAACGAATACAGCGATGAATGGGATGAATATAATATGTGGAATTTAAAAATTAAAAATTCTGAAGAAACATTCAGAGCCTATTCTATGGCAAATCATCCTGCTGAAGGAGATATTATAATGCTTAATATCAGGATTGCTACTCCTCCGTGGAACGATAATAAAAATGTATTTGCTAATGTGCCGCCGGGTATTTGTTCTTCTTATCTGTTCTCAAGAAAACGCGGTGATAAAGTAACCATTTCAGGTCCGTACGGTGATTTCTTTATTAAAGAAACTGATCGGGAAATGCTTTATATTGGAGGAGGCGCAGGGATGGCTCCGCTTCGCTCACATATGTTTCATTTATTTCATACAAATAAAACAAAAAGAAAAATATCATACTGGTATGGGGCAAGGTCAAAACGTGAGTTATTCTATGATAGGGAATTCAGAAAATTAGAAAGGGAGTTCCCGAACTTTAAATTTCATGTTGCTTTGTCTGAGCCAAAAGAAGAAGACAAATGGAGAGGAAATACCGGATTTATCCATCAGGTAATTTACGATGAATACCTTGTTAAACTGGAAGAACCTGAAGAAATTGAATATTATCTTTGTGGTCCGCCGTTAATGAACGCAGCTGTGCTTAAAATGTTATATGACCTGGGAATACCGGATGAAATGATAGCATTTGACGATTTTGGTGAATAATCAATAATCTTCTTCCCGGCCTGTTAATACAAAAAATAAATATTCTATTTACGTGTTATTCATATGAGAAAATATTTTTTACAGTTCTTAATTATCATTATAGCTATTACGATAGTTATATTTTTGATAAGAAAAAGAAATAAGGAAGAATATGTAAAAATTGCCGGATTTACACAGGGGACATCATACCATATTACTTATGAAAGTAGAAGAGGTGAAAATCTTAAAAATGAAATTGATACACTATTGGCGGATTTTGATAAAATATTTTCAACATATTTACCATCTTCAGTAATATCAAGACTCAATAAAAATGATACTAACGTTGATATTAACAGTCATTTTATAAAATTATTTGATAAAGCATATGAGGTTTATAAAGCTACTGACGGCGCTTTTGACATTACAGTAGCTCCTGTGGTTAATGCATGGGGATTTGGATTTACTGAAAAAGCTGATATTGACAGTTCATTGATCGATAGTTTGTTACAATATGTTGGCATGAATAAAGTTAAGCTTGATCAGGGTAAGATATGGAAAAAGTATAAGGAAACAATGCTAGATGCTAATGGTATAGCTCAGGGCTATTCTGTTGATGTTACGACCGGCTTTCTTGATAAAAAGGGAATAAGAAACTACCTGGTTGAAATAGGTGGTGAAGTTAGTACCAAAGGTGTAAATGATAAAGGTGTTATATGGAAAATTGGCCTTGATAAGCCTATTGAGAATAATTTTGCACCGGGAACATATCTGCAGGCAATATTACAGGTTGAAAACAGGTCTCTGGCAACTTCAGGGAATTACAGGAAATTTTACGAAAAAGACGGAGTAAAATATGTTCACTCAATTGATCCTAAAACAGGGTATCCTGTTTTAAAAAATTTACTAAGTGTTACAGTATTGGCAGATGACTGTATGACCGCTGATGCTTATGCTACAGGTTTCATGGTAATGGGAGTTGAAAGGACTAAAACTTTTTTATCAAGTCATAAAGAGTTGGAGGCTTATTTAATCTATAGTAGTGATGAAGGAAATTACCAGGTATTCATTACCGAAGGATTAAAAAATAATATACTTGAATAATTTGATTGTAATTCTACCAGTAGATTGTTATCCTCACTTATTTTCATTGTGACTTACACATTTTTCAGCACCACTGCATGCACATTCCGGACCGTTGCCGTCAGGCAACTTACATGATCTTAGATTATTTGATTTACCTTTTCTTAGTAAGCTTTTTAAGCTAAGGCCTAATAAGATAAATGCAAATAATACTATTGTTATTATAAGAACAAGTAAATAATTCATGTTCACAAGATAATACTTTAATAATAAACAAATACAAAGATAAATAGTTTTACAGAAAATCTCCATGCCCCCATTAAAAAGGGAAGGAATCCCCCTATCCCCCATAAAAGGGGGAATAATGTACCTTCTTGGAGTGTAGTAAAAAGATGCTGACCAGTAATCTTTTGAATCATGATCATGCAGGTATATATACCGCCCTGGCTGATCCATGGGAATTGAGTTAAATCGTATCCTTACAAAACGTCCCATGCCCCCTGATTTGTAAAAGCTATACCCTCCGGCATTATTAGTAATTATTGCGCCATATTCAGTCAAGCCTAAATAATTGCTCCATGATTTTGGTGTATCAGGACGGGTAATTACATACTCCTTGTTGATGTCATCAAAATAGCCGTATTGCATTATATTTGGTTATTTTGTTATTTGTTTTTCGCTGCTCGATATTCGCTGTTCGTTGCTCGACTTTCGTTGTTCGTTTATAGTTGTCCGCCTTTCGCTGTTCGCTGTCATTCGCTTCGCTGTCATTTATTGTTATATTATTCGGCAATAGAGCAATTCATCCTGTGAAATCTCGCCTAAGACGAGAGTGGCAAAGCCACTATTTCACAGGGTAAACAATAGAACAATTTGGTC
>Ga0114922_10006418_pt1 | contig 10799 bp, 19 predicted proteins | sample AartaG_FD_100975 | JGI IMG/M metagenome (GOLD analysis project Ga0114922, IMG submission 100975) | Deep subsurface microbial communities from Aarhus Bay to uncover new lineages of life (NeLLi) - Aarhus_00045 metaG | ecosystem: Environmental > Aquatic > Marine > Oceanic > Sediment | place...
AATCCCCCGTTAAATACCATCGCTTCTGCCAGAGTTGTCTTTCCTGAACCCGAATTGCCAATTAAGAAAATATTTTTGATTTGTTCTGTCGAGTAAGTCTTCATTTTACTTTATTTGTTTTATAGTAACTTATTTATATGATAATCCCGTTTTTAAGAATTGCAAAAATAATCATTTTTTGACAAGAAGCAAGATGATTCAACTGATAATGGGAAAATAAAAAACATCCACAAAATCAATGATATACATTGTTGATAAGGATATCAAAACACTACCATTCCATCATATATATGTAAGTATCATTCTCAACAAATGAATGCCTTTAAATTCTTAATGATCTGGTTCAACGAAATATCTGAGTAAAAATCAACAAAATTATTATTTCATCCTGTTGTTTTTAAGAAAAAATAATCTACCTTTGCAAGCCAATTTGAGAAAAATTTTTATTTAAACAGCCAATATATGCCGACAATACAGCAACTGGTCAGAAAAGGAAGATCGAAAGTTGTTTCGAAAAGCAAGTCACCTGCATTGGATTCCTGTCCGCAAAAAAGAGGGGTTTGTGTCAGGGTTTATACAACCACTCCAAAAAAGCCAAATTCTGCTATGCGAAAGGTTGCCCGTGTAAGGTTGACCCATGGCAAAGAAGTTAATGCATATATTCCGGGTGAAGGCCATAATCTGCAGGAGCACTCCATCGTGCTCATCAGGGGAGGCAGAGTCAAAGATTTACCTGGTGTAAGGTATCATATTATCCGTGGAGCATTGGATACTTCAGGCGTAGAAGGCAGAACTCAGAGGAGATCAAAATACGGAGCAAAGCGTCCTAAAAAATAACACTTCTTTTAAGCACAAATGAGAAAAACAAGACCAAAGAAACGAATAATGCTGCCTGATCCGAAATTCAATGATCAGCTGGTAACAAGATTTGTTAATAATATGATGCTGAAAGGCAAAAAATCAGTTACTTACAAAGTGTTTTATGACGCGCTGGATATTGTTGAATCCAAATCAAAGGATATTGAAAGTTCAGCCCTGGATATCTGGAAAAAAGCACTGGAAAACATAACCCCTCAGGTAGAAGTTAAAAGCCGCCGTGTTGGTGGAGCGACTTTTCAGGTTCCGACCGAAATAAGACCTGACAGGAAGATTTCTGTCAGTATGAAAAATCTGATTTTATTTGCCCGGAAGCGGGCAGGTAAATCGATGAGCGATAAGCTTGCAGCAGAAATACTTGCTGCATACAATAATGAAGGAGGAGCATTTAAGAAAAAAGAAGATACTCACAGAATGGCAGAGGCAAACAAAGCGTTTGCACATTTCCGTTTCTAACAAGGGTATTTGACATTCAGGATTTTAATTATAGTAGCTAGCTGATAATTAGTGTGATGAGTTTTGATTTAAATTATACCAGGAATATTGGGATCATGGCCCATATTGACGCCGGTAAAACCACAACTACCGAGCGAATCCTATTTTATACCGGTATAACTCACCGTATGGGGGAGGTACATGACGGCTCTGCTCAGATGGACTGGATGGTACAGGAACAGGAAAGGGGCATCACAATCACTTCAGCTGCAACTACTACCTTTTGGAAATACAACAATCAGAATTACAAAATTAACATCATCGACACTCCGGGACATGTTGATTTCACCGTTGAGGTTGAACGTTCATTGCGTGTTCTCGATGGTGCAGTGGCAGTTTTTTGTGCGGTAGGCGGCGTTGAACCACAGTCCGAAACAGTCTGGAGACAGGCAGATAAATATCAGGTTCCGCGCATTGCTTTTGTCAATAAAATGGATCGGGTCGGAGCTGATTTTTTTGGTGTTGTAAAGCAGATTAAAGAGAAACTCGGAGCGACTCCAATTCCGATGCAAATTCCCATTGGATCGGAAGAAAATTTTATTGGTGTCATTGATCTGATTGAAAGAAAAGCGATTGTCTGGAAGGAAGATGAAACCCTGGGCATCAAATATCAATATGAACCAGTACCGGAGGACTTGATTGAACTAACAGAAGAATGGAGAGAGAAGCTTGTTGAAGCAGTATGTGAATCTGATGATGATCTGCTGGAAAGATTTTTTGAAAATCGCGAATCCATCACTGTGGAAGAATTTCTTGAAGCGACAAGAAAAGCAGTTATCAAAAGAACCATTGTACCTGTTTATTGTGGAGCTGCGTTTAAAAATAAAGGAATACAAAGATTGCTTGAAGGTATCTGCGGATTGCTTCCAAGTCCGATAGACATTGGATCGGTGATAGGAAGAAATCCTCATAACGACCAGGTGATTGAAAGAAATCCCGACAGTAATGAACCCCTTGCCGCGCTTACATTTAAGATTGCAACGGATCCATTCGTTGGAAGGCTGGTATTTCTGCGGATCTATTCAGGATATCTTCAGACAGGAATGATGGTATTTAATCCGCGTACAGGTAAGAAAGCAAGAATCAGCAGACTATATCAGATGCATGCCAACAAACAGATTCCGCGTGAAAAAGTTGAAGCAGGAGATATTTGTGCAGCTGTTGGCTTAAAAAATCTTTATACCGGAGATACGCTTTGCGATGTCAGTAAATCCATTTATCTGGAATCAATGACATTTCCTGAACCGGTAATCGGTGTGGCAATTGAACCAAAAACCCAGGCCGATATCGACAAACTTGGAGTTGCCCTAAATAAACTGGCTGAGGAGGATCCTACGTTCAGGATAAAATCAGATGAAGAAACCGGCCAGACCATCATCAGCGGTATGGGAGAACTGCACCTTGAAATTCTGATAGACAGACTTCGCAGGGAATTCAAAATCGAATGCACCAAGGGAATACCGCAGGTATCATACAAGGAAGCAATTACCACCACTGTACAGCACCGTGAATTGTTTAAAAAACAAACAGGAGGTAAAGGAAAGTATGCCGATATCACGGTTGTAATCTCTCCTGCTGATGATGAAAAATCAGGTTTACAATTTATCGACCAGGTAAAGGGCGGTAAAATACCCAGAGAATTCATTCCTTCAATAGAAAAAGGATTTCGGGAAGCGATGCGCAATGGTGGGCTGGCAGGATTCCAGGTGGATAATCTGAAAGTAGTGCTAAAGGATGGCGGTTACCATCCGGTAGACTCTGATTCTTTATCGTTTGAAATTGCGGCCAAATATGCTTTCAGGCATGCAGTTCAAAAAAGTAAAAGCATTTTGCTTGAACCCATCATGTCAGTTGAGGTAGTTACTCCCGAAGAATATATGGGTGATATCATTGCTGACTTTAATCGAAGAAGAGGTCAGGTGGAGGGAATGGAAAGCAAAGCAGGAGGAAGAGTTATCAGGGTAAAAGTGCCGCTTGCTGAACAATTTGGATACGTCACTGCGCTTCGTACAATCTCTTCAGGAAGAGCTACATCCTCGATGGAATTTTCTCATTATGAAGAAGTTCCAACGGAAATTTCCAAACAAGTCATCGAGAAAATTCAGGGAACCAAAGCATTTGTATAATAATTAAAACAATGAGCCAGAAAATCAGAATTAAATTAAAATCGTACGATCATAACCTGGTGGATAAATCGGCAGAGAAAATAGTTAAGACTGTCAAATCCACAGGTGCAGTGGTCAGCGGACCTATTCCGTTACCAACTCATAAGAGAGTGTTTACTGTATTACGCTCACCATTTGTGAATAAAAAATCACGGGAACAATTTCAGCTCTCATCATACAAAAGGTTGCTGGATATCTACAGTTCGACACCAAAAACCATTGATGCACTGATGAAGCTTGAATTACCCAGTGGAGTAGAAGTAGAGATTAAGGTTTAATTTTAAAAACTTGATAAAATGCCTGGATTAATAGGAAAAAAAATTGGAATGACCTCCATCTTCGATGAAAATGGAAACAACATACCGTGCACTGTACTGGAAGCCGGACCTTGTATTGTTACTCAGGTAAAAACTTCTGAAAAGGATGGTTATGAAGCCATTCAGCTGGCTTATGATGATCTGAAGGATAGGAAGAGTACCAAAGCCATGATTGGTCATTTTAAAAAATCCGGTACAACGCCAAAGAGAAGGATGATTGAATTAAAGGGATTTATCAAGCACTGGAACCCTGGTGATATCATTACTGTCGAATATTTTAAAAACGATGTGTGGCTTGATGTAACAGCCCAGTCAAAAGGAAAAGGATTTCAGGGAGTTGTAAAAAAGTATGGTTTTAAAGGTGTTAATGATGCAACCCACGGGCAGCATAATCGTAACAGACATCCGGGTTCATTAGGTGCTTCATCATTTCCGTCCAGGGTCTTTAAAGGTATGAGAATGGCAGGTCAAACAGGAACTAAAACAGTTAAAATTCTAAACCTCAGAATAGTCAAAATAATTCCTGAAAATAACATGATTCTGCTTAAAGGCTCAGTTCCGGGATCTAAAGGATCTTATGTGGTAATTGAAAGTCCAGACAGAACTTAATAAATATAGTAGTAGAATGAAACTAAATGTATTGAATATCACTGGTGAGGATACCGGAAAAAAGATAGAATTAAAAGACACCATCTTCGGTATTGAACCCAACGATCATGCCATATATCTCGAAATAAAACAATACATGGCAAACAACCGACAGGGTACACATAAAACGAAGGAAAAATGGGAGATTGTCAGCAGTACCAGAAAAATCAAAAGACAAAAGGGAACAGGAACTGCGCGTGCAGGTAGTAATAAATCACCTATCTTCAGGGGCGGGGGTCGTGTTTTTGGACCTCAGCCAAGAGATTATTCATTCAAGCTCAACAAAAAGGTGAAAAAACTTGCACGAAAGTCAGCACTTACTTATAAAGCCAAGGATGAATGTATTAAGGTTATCGAAGATTTTTCCATAGAATCCCCTAAAACAAAAGAATATGCAAACATCCTGAACAATCTGCAGATTCACGATAAAAAATCTTTGATAATTTTAAATCACCCAAATAAAGATATATATTTGTCCTCCCGAAATATACCCGGCACAAAGGTTGTAACAGTATCTGAATTAACTACTTATGACATAATGAACTGTTCCTCACTTGTGTTTGTGGAGAGTTCACTCGACGTTTTACAAAACATGCTTAATTAGTTTTGAAAATGAACATTTTAATAAAGCCCATAGTAACTGAAAAAGCTAATACTCAAAGCGAGGATCTCAACAGATATGGGTTTGTTGTAGATAAAAGGGCCAATAAGCTTCAGATAAAGAAAGCTATTGAAGAGCTCTATGATGTAACAGTTGCATCTGTAAACACAATGCGTTATCCCGGAAAAAGTAAGATGAGATATACACGTACAGGGATCATTTCCGGTAAAACAAGCTCTTATAAGAAGGCAATTGTTACTTTGGCAGAAGGTGATTCGATTGATTTTTATAGCAATATCTAAAAAAACATGGCTGTAAGAAAATTAAAACCTGTAACACCAGGTCAGAGACACAAAGTAATTTCAACATTCAGCGATATTACGGCAACCACTCCTGAGAAGTCATTGCTGAAACCGTTGAAAAAATCCGGCGGAAGAAATCATTCCGGTAAAATGACCATGAGATATATTGGTGGTGGTCACAAACGGCAGTATAGATTAATAGATTTTCACCGGAATAAAGATGGGGTTGCAGCAATTGTGAAGTCCATCGAGTATGATCCAAACCGAACAGCACGTATCGCATTGCTGATTTACGAAGATGGTGAAAAAAGGTATATCATTGCCCCTCATGGATTAAAAATCGGACAAACAATTCGTTCCGGAAGCGGTATAGCTCCTGAAATTGGCAATTGTCTTACTTTATCGGAGATTCCCCTTGGAACCCTGGTACATAATATTGAGCTAAAACCCGGACAGGGAGGTGTTATGGCGCGAAGTGCCGGATCATATGCACAGTTAACATCACGTGATGGAAAGTATGCCATCATCAAGCTTCCCTCAGGTGAATCGCGCATGGTTCTTACGACATGCAGGGCAACAGTGGGAACGGTTTCAAATTCAGATCATGGTATTGAAAGATCCGGAAAAGCAGGACGTTCAAGGTGGATAGGTAGAAGACCAAGAACCAGGGGTGTTGCCATGAATCCGGTTGATCATCCTATGGGTGGTGGAGAAGGCCGCGCATCTGGCGGACATCCGAGATCCCGGAAAGGAATTCCTGCAAAAGGATATAAAACAAGGTCAAAGAAAAAACTTTCGAATAAATACATCATTGAAAAAAGAAAGTAAAACAGGATTAAAATTATGAGCAGATCAGTTAAAAAAGGTCCGTTTATCGATTTCAAGCTGGAGAATAGAATACTTGAAATGAATAAATCAAACAAAAAATCTGTGATCAAGACATGGTCCAGAAGATCCGAAATATCTCCGGATTTTGTAGGACACACAATAGCAGTGAATAACGGAAACAAATTCATTCCGGTATATATAACTGAAAATATGGTAGGACATAAACTTGGTGAATTTGCACCTACCAGGATGTTCAGAGGTCATGGAGGTAAACAAAGATAGTATCTTGTAGATCAAAAAAGCATTAACAATGGGTGCCAGGAAAAGAATAAAAGCTGAACAAAGAAAAGCAGAAAAGAAAGAACAATACATGGCGGTTTTAAATAACTGTCCGACCTCCCCACGAAAGATGAGGTTGCTTGCAGACATGATCCGGGGACAGGAAGTTAACCATGCTCTTGATTTGCTTAGGTTTAATGCCAAGGAAGCATCAAAGAATCTGGAAAAACTGCTTCTTTCTGCCATCTCAAACTGGCAGAATAAAAATGAACAAAGCAGGATTGAAGACAGCCATTTAATTGTGAAAGAGGTTTTTGTAGATCAGGGAAGAACATTAAAACGACTGCGTCCGGCACCACAGGGGAGAGCTTACAGAATAAGAAAGCGATCAAACCATGTGACGGTTGTCATAGATAGTTTAACAGAAGTAACAGAAAGTCAAACAAAATAGCATTAATGGGACAAAAAGCAAATCCAATAAGCAACAGATTAGGAATCATTAAAGGTTGGGATTCCAATTGGTATGGTGGTAATAATTATGCCGAAAAGCTTACTGAAGATTTTAGAATTCGCAAATATCTGAATGCCCGTCTAACAAAGGCTAGCATATCAAAAATAGTTATTGAGCGTACACTGAAGCTAATAACAGTAACTGTTAATACAGCTCGTCCGGGTATTATCATTGGTAAAGGAGGACAGGAAGTTGATAAACTTAAGGAAGAACTCAAAAAGATTACCAACAAAGAAGTACAGATAAATATATTTGAAGTTAAAAGACCTGAACTCGATGCAACAATAGTCGCAAATAACATTGCCCGCCAGGTTGAAGGGAAAATCTCGTACCGCAGAGCGATTAAAATGGCAATGGCTTCCACCATGAGAATGGGTGCAGAAGGAATAAAGGTTTTGATTTCAGGAAGGTTAGGTGGAGCTGAAATGGCAAGATCAGAAATGTATAAAGAAGGAAGAACCCCATTGCATACATTCCGATCAGATATCGATTTTGCGCTTGCCGAGGCATTAACTAAAGTTGGACTAATTGGTATTAAAGTTTGGATTTGCAAAGGAGAAATTTACGGATACAGAGATCTTTCACCAAACATTGAAGCAAAAACACAAAAGGCAAAAGGCGGTTTCAGAAAGAAACGAAATAAGTAAATATTAACAATGTAATTGATCTTTAGAGATGTTACAACCTAAAAAGACAAAATACAGAAGACAGCAAAAAGGGAAAATGAAAGGGAATGCCCAAAGAGGAAGCCAGCTGGCTTTTGGTTCCTTTGGAATAAAAGCCCTTCAATCAGCCTGGATAACCGGAAGACAAATTGAAGCTGCAAGGCAGGCTATTACTCGTCATATGAAACGTGAAGGCCAGATCTGGATAAGGATCTTCCCTGATAAACCTATTACCAAAAAACCTGCTGAAGTTCGAATGGGAAAAGGTAAAGGTGCTCCGGAAGGTTTCGTTGCGCCTGTTACCCCCGGAAGGATCCTGATCGAAATTGAAGGAGTTCCTTTCGAGGTAGCAAAGGAAGCATTGCGCCTTGGAGCCCAGAAAATGCCTATTGCAACAAAGTTTGCAGTTCGGCACGATTACGAATATGTTGAAATTTGAAAAAAGAAGACATGAAGCCAACAGAAATTAGAGAATTGACATTAAGTGAAATTCTGGAGAAAATTGATAATGAAGAAAACTTCATTACAAAACAGAAGTTGAATCATGCCATCTCTCCTCTGGATAATCCTTTGAAAATCAAGGAATCGAGACGTAATCTTGCAAGGCTTAAGACTATCCTGAAAGAAATACAAATGCAGGAAAATTCGCAAAAAAGCAAAAATAAGATAAATGGAAAAACGGAATCTTAGAAAAGAAAGGATTGGTATTGTCACCAGCAACGGGATGAACAAGTCAGTTGTTGTTGCTGAAAAACGGAAGATGAAACACCCTATTTACGGCAAGTTCGTAAACAAAACTTCCAAATTTATGGTGCACGATGAAAAGAACGAATGCAATGTTGGTGATCTGGTACGCATCATGGAAACCCGTCCTTTAAGTAAAAATAAATGTTGGAGATTAGTTGAAATCATTGAAAGAGCCAAATAGTCATGATACAGCAGGAAAGTAGATTAACAGTTGCCGATAATAGTGGTGCCAAAGAGGTTTTGTGCATACGTGTTCTGGGAGGGACAGGTAAACGCTATGCAAGTATCGGAGATAAGGTCGTTGTAACTGTTAAAAGTGCCGTTGCTTCAGGAGATGTTAAAAAAGGAACTGTTAGCAAGGCAGTAGTTGTAAGAACCAGGAAAGAAATCAGAAGAACCGACGGATCATATATCAGGTTTGATGATAATGCATGTGTTCTGCTGAATAATCTTGATGAACTAAGAGGCACACGTATTTTTGGACCAGTTGCCAGGGAACTGAGAGATAAGTATATGAAAATCGTATCACTGGCTCCTGAAGTGTTATAAAAAATAAAGAATCGATGCAAAAAAAGTTACACATAAAAAAAGGTGACACGGTTTATGTCAATACCGGTGAGTATAAAGGACAGAAAGGCAGAGTGCTCGAAGTATTTAAAAACTCTGACAGAGCCATTGTTGAAGGTATCAATTTGGTATCGAAACATACTAAACCCAATGCCAAAGCACCTCAGGGAGGTATCATTAAAAAAGAAGCTTCCATTCACATTTCAAACCTGATGCTTCTTGATCCTCCTTCTGGTAAACCTGCCAGAATAGGCAGAAAATTAGATAAGGATAATAAACTTGTTAGATATTCTAAAATATCCGGGGAGGAAATCAAGTAATGGCTTACGTACCAAATTTAAAAACCAAGTATCAAGAAGAAATTGTCCCGGCCTTAATGAAAGAATTTGGCTACAAGACAGTTATGCAAGTACCCAGATTGGAAAAAATTATTATCAATCAGGGTGTCGGACAGGCGGTTGCTGATAAAAAAATGGTTGACATCGCACAGGAGGAGCTTACACTGATTGCCGGACAAAAAGCAATCCAGACATTATCAAGGAAAGACATTTCTAACTTTAAGCTTCGCAGAAAGATGCCGATCGGAGTAAAGGTAACCCTGAGAAAGATTAATATGTATGAGTTCCTTGAAAGGCTGATTTGTGTTGCTCTTCCCAGAATCAGGGATTTTAAGGGAGTTAATAATAAACTGGATGGCAGAGGCAATTTTACATTGGGAGTAGGTGAACAAATTATTTTTTCCGAGATTGATGGTGATAAGATAAACGAGATTATAGGGATGGAAATAACATTTGTTACCACGGCAAATACAGATGAGGAAGGATTTGCCTTGTTGCGCGAATTCGGCCTTCCTTTTAAAAATATTAAAAGAAACTGATATGGCAAAAGAATCAATGAAAGCCCGTGAAATAAGAAGGGCAAAACTTATAGCAAGGTATGCAGAAAAGAGAGCCAGACTCAAAAAGGAAGGTGATTATCAGGCTCTTAGCAGGCTCCCGAGAAACTCAAATCCGATAAGACTTCACAACCGTTGTAAGCTTACCGGCAGACCAAAGGGATATATCAGACAATTTGGTATCAGCAGGATTTGTTTCAGGGAAATGGCCTCACAAGGTCTTATTCCCGGTATAAAAAAAGCGAGTTGGTAATTTAAAAATATAAGGTTAATATGACAGATCCAATTTCAGATTATCTGACAAGAATCAGAAACGCGATAATGGCGAGGCATAAAATTGTTGAAATTCCGGCTTCAAATCTGAAGAAAGATATCACCAGGATACTTTTTGATAAAGGATATATCCTGAATTACAAATTTGAAGACGATAAAGTCCAGAGCAAAATTAAGATCGCTCTTAAATATCACCCGGAATCTAAGCTGCCTGCGATTAAAACGCTTGAAAGAATCAGCAGACCAGGATTAAGAAAATATGTTGATAAAAAGAAGGTACCCCGGGTGCTCAATGGAATGGGAATTGCAATTATATCCACTTCAAAAGGAGTGATGACAGATAAAGAAGCCAGGGTACAGAATATCGGCGGAGAAGTATTATGTTATGTTTATTAAACCGGAGGACAAATAAATGTCACGAATAGGAAAACTACCCATTACAATCCCTGAAGGTGTAACAGTCACTGTGAGTCCGGATAACATTGTTACGGTTAAAGGTCAGAAAGGTGAATTAACCCGTAAAGTTAACAGGGATATCACCGTGGAAGTTAAAGACAATGAAGTTGCTTTTAACAGACCCACCGATCAAAAAAGACATCAAGCATGCATGGACTTTACAGGTCTCTTATC
>Ga0114922_10006419_pt1 | contig 10798 bp, 10 predicted proteins | sample AartaG_FD_100975 | JGI IMG/M metagenome (GOLD analysis project Ga0114922, IMG submission 100975) | Deep subsurface microbial communities from Aarhus Bay to uncover new lineages of life (NeLLi) - Aarhus_00045 metaG | ecosystem: Environmental > Aquatic > Marine > Oceanic > Sediment | place...
ATGAGTGCCGATGCGGCAAGAAAGGATTTTGATGCGCTTTGCGGTACCATCTCACGAGGGCTTCGAGGTGCGGTTTTCGTAGCGATTCCCGCCACCGCCGGATTGTTTCTCGTGGCCAAACCTTTGGTATCGGCCGTATTCGAGCATGGCGAATTCACAGCCGATGACACAACAATAGTGGCCTGGACACTGTCGTTTTATGCAATCGGACTGACAGGTTTCTTCGCTCAGCAGATTATTACCCGTGCTTTTTATTCGATGCAGAACTCAAAGGCGCCGGCCAGAAGCGCTCTGGTCGCAGTTTTTGTAAATATCGTTCTTAATCTGACTCTTATTTGGTTTATGGGAACAGCCGGACTGGCACTTTCGACAGCGATTTGTTCATATTTGCAGGTCTTTGTTCTCGTCTTTGTCCTTCGCAAAACCTTTAGCAAGTCAATATTAGCCGGTCTGGGAGGTGCTTTTGTGAAAACGCTTGCCGCCACTGTTCTTATGTTTTTAGTCGGCGCCGGAATTATGAGGATTATGAGTAATCTGTCTTATGATAGACCGTTTAACATTCTAAGGTTGGCTGTAGTTGTGCCATCAGCGGCCGTAATGTATCTGATAGCGGCTAAATTCCTGAATATCGAAATGCTTTCTCTCTTCCTCGGCCGCAAGGGTGGTGATGAGCCGAGTGCCTGATAACCAACTATCGCAATCTCCGTCACTATAAGCAGTTAAAAATGTTCCCTTTTACCCTCAGCAGAGAACAAAATAACACTCAATACACATAAAACGGCGAAAATACAAAACTTAAGCTGCCAATATGCCTAAAGCGATAAACAAAATCACCCGAAATATAGTATATTAACGGACGCTCTTTTGTCAGATTGATGGAGACTTTAATGCTCAAAGACAGGATTCTTTCAATTTTTTTGACATTTTTCTTCTGCTCGAACCTGGCCTTGGCACAGGAGTCCTTGGACTCTGAGGTGCTGTTTTCGCCCTCTGTTGGCCGGATATTTTATGAAATTGCTTATGAACAGGGCAATTTTGAAGACCGAAGTGCCTCAGATAACCGGCAGACGATTCTCTTCTTAAACGCCGCGATAAATTTGGATAAAAGAGCCGGCTATCTGCTGCCCTGTACAATCAGGTTTGCATCGCGTTTAACTGCAGCACCTGATGCCGCCTCAGAACAGAATTATTCGGAGCTGGTGTATAACGCCCTGGTAAAATATGTGGACAGCTCATCCGACCTTGAGGTGGTAAGACTGGCTGTGGGGTATCTGCTTGAGCAGTCGGATTCTCGTGAAGAGCGGGAAAAACTTCTCGAGCAGATGCTAAAAAATTTCGGCCCAAAAAACGCCTTTCTGGAGTCCGATTTGGCCACCCTGCTTGGCCTGCTGGCCGCTGAAAAACCCGACATCGAAACTGCAGCGTTATATTTCGCCAGTGCCTTTAACAGCAATAATCACAATAAGCTGGCATTTGAGAAACTCACTGAGCTTATGCCGGAACAGATTCAGCCGGCTACATATCTCGAATATCTAAGACTGGTACTGCGCGAAAATCCCTTGGACCTCGAGGCAGCTTTGGCCTTTGCAGATTATGCCCAGAGACTGCAGCTTTACGAAACCGCTGCGGACAGTTTCAAATACTGCGCCGATTTGTTCACTTTTCTGTATCCTTCCGAAGCCCTGCCCGCTTACATTTACCTCCCCTGGGTACGAAGTAACTATAACACACAGCGAAATCAGCACAAATCCCTACAAATCGCCGAACAGATACGCCAAAGCGGAACCTTCGATTTACTTCTCGAAGCCATCGCCGGCAAAGCCGCTCTGAAAATCGGCGATGAAGACCAGGCAGCACGGATATTTAAGGATGCTCAGGAAAAAGCAAAAACTATCTGGCAATCGGCATCTGAAAGACCCGAACCTGAAATTGCTTCTGAGCTTGCCTGGTTCTATTGTTTTGTCCTGCCGGATGCCTCACAAGCCATTGACTGGGCCAATAAGGCTTATTCAATTGAACCTAATTGGCCAACAGCCGCCGCTCTGTTGGCTTATGCACTTGTAATAAACGGGCAGCCGGAATGGGCCGGACAGATTATCGAACGTTATCAGAACAATCAAATTTCCGACATTGCATTGGCCCGGATTCAGTTGGCACAGGAACAAAAAAGTTCGGCCTTTGATACCTTAAAGTCTGCAATCTCATCAGAACCCGGAACCCTGGCGGCCGAAACCGCCAGGGCAATTCTGATAAAACAGGGGTCAGATTACATCCCGCCGGTTGACCCGGATATTATCCTGACGGCCTTAAAAAATAATCTTGGACAAAATGTTGTTCCCGAATTCGTCAGTCCCGAAAAAATAATCTCGGCCCGGTTAAATCTTCACGGCAGCAAGTTTTCCTACGGCAGTAAATTCGACGCCTCTGTTGCAGTCACAAATAATTCCTCCGAGCCGCTCATAATCGGTGATGATGGTCTATTCAAGGGTAATATCCGAATCGATGCCGACGTTACCGGCGACATCAACAGGCAGATACCAAATCTCGTATCTCTCAAGATTCGACCTTCCTCGCTTGTTGAACCTCAGCGAAGTATCCTTATTCCGGTCCATCTTGAAACAGCCGAACTCAAACAATTACTTTTTTCATATCCGCAGGCATCATTGGATATAGCATTTACACTCTTTATCGACCCTGTAACAACCCCCGACGGCAGGCTGACAAACCGGCTTGCTTATATTGAACCGGCCCAAACCATCATTAAGCGACCGGGCATTGAACTTACAGCTAAATACCTGCAGAACCGCATCAATTCACTGCCAAGGGCCAAACAGGGCCAAAAAATCAAAACCGCCCAGTTATTCATCGGTCTTTTAGCAGAGCAGCACGCAATGGCCAATCGGGAGCCCCTGTACAAGTTTAAATATGCCGACGGAATGCCGGAACTGTTGAAATCTGCCCTCGTACACAACCTCACTGACAATGATTGGGTCGTCAAAGTCCATACTATGTCTGGGATGCTTTCGTTGCCGCTGGATTTCGAATTGATAAGTGCGGTGGCGCAAAACCTCAACGATGACCACTGGCCGGCTCGTTTAATCGCCCTTTACCTGCTGGCTAAAAACCAGGGCGGAAATTTCGATAAGGTACTCAACTGGACAGCAGAACGCGATTCAAGCGGACTCGTTCGGAATATGGCCATCGCCCTCGGTGCCACTATCCACACGCCACAGCAGCAAGAGCAGCCGCCTGCTGACAACTTAGACAAAAGCCCTGCCGGATAACCCGGCAGAGGCCCGAAAACTTCAGCGAATCCGCAATTGCTTGATTTATTCAGGAATTTGGATAATATATGGCAAGTAATATAATACTTTGAATTAGTTTATAAGCTGTTGCAGAATTAACAATGACAGCAACATTAGATAAAAGCAATCAACCAAACAACAAAGGATTATGGCTTGGTGTCGGTATCTTCACCCTGGCACTGGCGGTTCGCCTTGTCTATTTCCACGAGATTTCAAAGAGTCTTACTTTTCTTATACCAATTAGCGATTCAGGTTTATACGACCGTCTTGCACATTCGCTCGCTCAGGGCGGGCTAATGCAGAAAGACTTCTTCCTGCAGTCATTCTTCTATCCTTTCTTTCTTTCCGTGGTTTACTTTTTCAGCGGCTCTTCTATCATTTTCACAAAGCTGACACAGATTCTGCTGGGCTCTGTTGTGTGCGTGCTCGTTTACCAGCTTGGGCAGATGGTCTTCGACCGTCGGACGGGCATCCTGGCCGGTGTAATCACGGCGCTGTACGGGCCGCTCATCTTTTTCGAGAGCGAGCTTGTAGCAACCGGCTGGGCGTCTTTCTGGTCGGTGGCCTTGCTCATCCTTCTCTTAAAAGCCGCCCAAAAAAAAGGACCGCGGTTATATTTTGCGCTGGGAATATGCGGCGGGCTCAGTGTTGTTACCCGCGCAACTTTTCTTCCATTCTGCGTAGCGGCCTGTGTCTGGCTGGTGTTCGCCCTGCGACGGGCATCGATGCCGGAGGATATGATTGCCGTCAGGAAAAGACATGTCCTGGCAGGTTTTTTCCTGATTCTGGTTACTGTCTCGATACTGTCTCTTAAGACAACAGGCAGGATAAGCCCGTTTCCTGAAAGCGGTCCGATTAATTTCTACATCGGTAACAATCCGGATACAGACAGGACAATAAAAATCCGGCCGGGAGATGACTGGAAAAACCTCAACCTGCTGGCAAAGGAAGTCGAAGCAAAAGACAGATACGAAGTTCAGCAGTTTTTCAGACGCCAGTTCTTCAAATACGTCGTAACTGAGCCGGTCCATTTTGTTACGGGGCTTATCCACAAATCTATACAGTTCGTCAGTTCGAGGGAAATTCAGAGAATTTTCGATGTGTATGAGTCGCGACGGTATTCGCTGCTGCTCTCAGGGCTGGTATGGAAAACACACGGCTTCGGCTTTCCTTTCGGAGTCCTGCTGCCGCTGGTGATTATTGGCGTAATTCACCACCGACGTCGCATCCCTTTGCCTATCTTTCTATTTCTGATACTTTACCCATCAGCCATTATTCTGGTGTTCGTGACGGGACGCTACCGGGTGCCGATAGTTCCGGTTTTGGCTGTGGTGGCATCGGCAGGCCTCTTCGCCATAATCGAAACGATAAAGATGGGGCGGTGGCGCCGGATGGCAACAATGGTCGGTATAGCAGCCGCCAGTGCGTTATTGTTCAGCATTGCCGGCCCATTCGCAGCCGAAAGTATTGACTGCAGGGCCAGAATGTACGGTTGGCTTGCAAGTAAGAGTCTCAAACAGGGCAGATTCGAGAAAGCTGCTGAGCACCTCAGCGAAGCACTGCTTTCGAATCCCGACGACTACGCTGCACATGATATGCTGGGAACTACCTTAAACCAACAGGGAAAACAAAAAGAAGCCATCAAGCATTTCAAAAAAGCTATCGAAATCAATCCAGAATACTTTTCAGCTTATAACAACTTAGGTTCGGTGCTGGCCCAACAGGGAAAAATCGAAGAGGCCGTCAAACATTTCGAGAAAGCCCTCGAAATCAATCCCCAATTAGATAGCGCTCACTACAACATGGCATTGTCTTTTCTCAATCTCGGACAAGCCGACCGGGCCGTCGAACACCTGCACAAAGCGCTTGCCTACGCCGAGGCTTCGGGAAACTGGACACTGGCCAACAAAATAAGAAGGGTGCAGCTTCAAATCCGGCAATCCGACAAGCCTTGAGTCAACCGGCCTTTTCGACCGTATTTACCGGCAGCGAACCGGAAGCGGTGCTGCTTCTGGAGCCCATGGAAGATGTGCAAAGAAATTAGGCAATGACAGCTTTGCATCGACAGGCGAATTTCCCAAAAAATTTGTCTTGCAATAATAAAAAAAATTTGTAACATTCCCTCTCTTACTGGTTAGTTTTAATTTTTATTGTGAAAGGTTTGTATAAATGCCGGCTAAAGTAGACAAGGAAAAATGTACTGGTTGCGAAACCTGTATCGAAGAATGTCCGAGCGAAGCCATAAGTATGGTTGAGAAAAAGGCCTGCATTGATGCTGATTCCTGCGTTGACTGCGGGGTCTGTGTCGATGCCTGTCCCACCGAAGCAATCAGTATGGAATAAAAGAAACTTAAAAGTTAAAGCGAAAAAGTAAAAACTGAGGAATCTGTTGCCGCAATGCAGCAACATTGCTATCATATCTCATAAGTTTTAAGTTTTGAGTTTTTAGTTATAGTTTTTAATTTTTAGCTCTTATGGCCCCATCGTCTAGGTAGGTCCAGGACACCGGGTTTTCAACCCGGCAACAGGGGTTCGAATCCCCTTGGGGCTATTCATTTACAGAACACGTACAAACCACACCGGGCTGAAAAATTCGCTGAATTTACTGTGGCTGGATTCGAACCCTCAAAAGGTGTGGAAAAAGGATTTTTCCACGTCGTCGGGGTGACAGGAACGAGCGATAGCGAGTGACGCCAGAGGGGCAGCGCCCTTATGGAAATCTGCGAAGCAGATTTGGGTTCTAGCCAAGCATAGCTTGGCGGAATCCCCTTGGGGCTATTTCGAAATAACCCTGTCCTCATTTTCGCTTTGCACACCGAACACAAATAACAGATTACACGGTTCATAAAAAGTATATGCGCTCTACCAGGCAGAGCCCCGACCGTGAGGGAGGGGTAATCCCCCCACGATGCCACGGTTCATTATTCCTGAGCGTACTTAATTATTATGATTGGTATCTTAAATGCTCAGGCCGGATACGACCGCTTCAAAAACCAAAGTGCCGTCAACAACCCCCTGAGTACTGCAGGTATATTTCCTTCTACTGAACTTTGTGATATGGCAGAGCAGATATAACCTTTGGCCCGGCTCAACAACAGAACGGAATTTCGCCGACTCTATACCGGCAAAGCCGATAAAACCCTCCAAACCACAAATCTTCTTTACAAAAAAGCTCGACAATTGGGCCGCTGCTTCAATCATTATTACAGCAGGCATTAAAGGCCTTTCCGGAATGTGCCCACGAATCCAGAATTCCTTCTCCGTAACGTCCTTATAGCCCAGAATTAAAAATTTTCCCTTGTCATACCAGAGAATGCCGTCGAGATGCTGCATCTCGAAACGCTGGGGATTTACGCTGCAAATCGTTTCCCTGTCGAATACAGGTTCTCTATGCAGGTCGATTTGGGATAAATCAAACAATAACGGTGGCGGCATCTACTCACCTTTACATAAAAAGTATCTGCGCACTCGAAACGCCGACACCTACCTGCCCCAGGTAGGCTGGCTATACCGCCGGAAACAAGCCGAAATACGCACTAACTACATCGCTAACAAGTACTTGCGATATTTTATTGGGCTGACCTGATCTCAAGAATGGCGCTGCGGACCGCCTGGGCAGCTTGCTTAATTCTCTGCATTTGCTTGCGAACTCGCGTCCCTGCTGCCTTGTTTCCGCCCTCAGCCTTGTTGACATCAGCTTCAATTTCAGCTACCAATACTTTAAGGTCTTCATACTGCTGCATTAAATTAACCTCCATTACATAGGTTAAAAATTCCATAGAAAACTAACCTGCCACAATGGTTTTGTCAAAGAAAAATGCCATTTTTACAATAAAAAAGCAATATTAATACTGATCTCAATTAAATTTTCCCGTTTGCTTGTGCCTTAGGTGTCCGCGGGTAAGTACCTTAAAAACAACCAGTTACGGTTTTATTCGCAGACATTTACTGCCCTTAAGGATATATTTTAAAATTTTTTGCCCGTCAGGACGTAAGTTTTCGGGTCAGCTTTGCGATTCTTCCCCCTCTGTTGGCGCACTGCTGCTGAACTCTTTCGTCGGGTTTACCGATGGAGACCGGTCCGTAATGGTCGCCCTGCGAGTCGCCTTCAACTATCATACCGGCGATGAGCATCGCTTCTATTATGCCCATAATCGTGGTTTCATTTCCGCCGCCGATATTAGCTGCGCTGCTGAATGCCCCTCCTACTTTGCCGCTGAGTTTGCCGTGAAAGCCTACCGTATCGTCGAATAACTGCTTGATTGGCGCAGCCATACTACCGTAATACGTCGGCGAACCAACTACTATCGCATCATAGGCCAGCAGGTCGTTGGCCTTTACCTTTTCGACAGATTTGCAGTCAGTTTTCAAACCCCCCTCGTTCATCGCCGCCGCTATTAACTCCGCCATCTCTTTCGTATTACCGCTTCTCGAATAATAGATAACAATCCCCTTAGCCATCTTTAATCCTTTCTATCTCTCCCGCGTTTTTGCGTTACTGCTACAAGGCTGCCTATTCTAATCATTCCGAGCAAGACCACAAGCATCTATCAAATCTTCTATTTCAAGCCCGTACTCGTTTGGCTCATTATCTGGTTTCAGACCTTCCTCACAAAATTCATCTGCCAATTCATAGTTTACAATCTTTTCACAAATATCCCACATAAGTTCCATAACGTCCGTTACAGGCGCAACTTGATCTGCGAGTTCGCAACCACGTTTACGCAATATCTCTTCTATGCGCCGAGTAGCTTGTCGTTGTCTTTCACTTGCCATTTGCCTAATGTTATTTGGTTTTTTTCTTCAGCTCAAATATCTCAGGCTCATCAAAGTCTTTCGGGACCTTAATCGCAAAGACTTTTTGAGCTATTCTCTTATTAATCTTCGGCTTTATGAATGTAATTTCATAAATATCACCCCCAGTAGATGTGGCGATTATCTTTGCAGGAAAATACAACTTCTTATCAATCCAGAACTCGATTGCACTATAATCATCTTTATAAATCGAATCATGTTTGACTTTCAAATACAGCCGAACAAAATTTCCCGACCCGCCTTTTTGACGCTCAATGAGCTTAATTTCAAACTGCTTTTTCAAATTTTCTATCTTGGTAAAGCCGACAATCGGCAGATTCTTACTGACCAAATCGAAAGCGTCCACCGGCTTATTCGGCTCAGCCTGTTGATAACGCTTATGCGTCTTGATTTGGTAGTCAAGCACGGTAAGCCATACACCGTCGAAAATAAAATGCTCTGTGTATTTTTGTACCTTTTCATCGTCCTGTTTAAGCGTTTGAAAATTTATTCTCAAATTCGATTTTCCACCGGACTTTTCATAATACAAAACACCCGTCCTCAGAGTATTCGAGTCGAAATCCGGCTGGCTGAACAGGTATTCAATTCCGGCCTGGTAGGTTTTAAGCTCTTTGGTTTTTGCATTCAGTTTTTTTAGGATGCCCTCAACTCGGTTTGGCTTTAGTTCTGCCGTAAGGCATCCTGCGGATTTCTTCTGTTGTGCGGCCAGGGTTTCGACACATCCGCCGCCCAGGCAGGAACCAACCACTAATAACAGAATAAGAACAGCCTTAGCAGTTGCTTTTGTTCTCATCGTTTAATCTTTTTCGTACTTTTTTAATTACTTCTGATTCTTCTCATCTGTCTTTTCAATAATTTGAAGTATCTGCTCGATGTTTTCAATTACAAAATCCGCATGTCTGGCAAATTCATCGGCCCGTTCGCTGTTGGCCAGCAGTACCGCTACAGCACCTGCCGTTTTTGCGCAGACCAGGTCAAAAAGATAATCACCAACCATAAGGGTCTCTTCCGGCTTTACACCGAATTGCAGACATATTCGCAGTGCACCAAAACAGTCCGGCTTGACCGGGCCTTCTTCTCTGCCGATGACAGTGTCGAACTTCAGGTTATGCTTGCCGGCGATAGCTAAGGCATTACTTCGCTTGTTACGCGTTAATACCCCTATACGAATACCCGCCGCCCGCAGCGACTCCAATGTCTCCTTGGCACCGGCATTAAGCCGGGATTCTGTTACCGCCCGCATCTCATGCAAACGCAGTATTTCTTCAGCGAATCTTCGCTGTCGAGGCGACATCTTCCCCATCGACTCAAGAACAGGCCCGGAATCCCTCGGCAAGCCTATCTCTTCACGAATAGCATCAAAATCAAAGTAAGGCTGGGTTATTGTCCCGTCCAAATCAAATATCACTGCTTTTATTGACATTGGAGCACTTTATGAACTGCATTTAGTATTTTATCCTTTGACCGGCAGGCCGTTTTTTAAAACTGCTAACCACAACATTTTTTCTCTAATGCGGTGCTGTGTTTCATTGACCTCTTTTTCGAAGAAGTTCGATAAGGTACTGACCGCCCTCGCTCAAAGGCCTGCCTTTGCGTACAATCGTTCCGGTCGGCCTGATAAAATTCTCATTCGAAAATTTTATGGCCTTGATTGAGCCGCTCGTAACTTCCTGAATTATCGTCGTCATCGGCAATATACTCACCCCTATGTTCATCTCAACTGCTCGCTTGATGGTTTCGATATTATCAAACTCCATCACGGGGTGGATGTTAAGATTATAACGCTCAAATATACCATTTATCCACTTATGTGTTGGAGCAATTTCCTCAAAGCCAATGTATCTTTCAAACTGAACTTTATGAATATCAATCTCCGATTCACCTGCCAATGGATGCTTAGGGCTGCAGACAAAAACCAGCGGCTCTTCTTCAAAGTCATAAACTTCAAGTCTTTTATCTCTTTTCGGCACCGCAATCAGACCAATATCAACCTGCCCTGACAAAACCAGTTCATAAACCTTGTTAGCTGTGAAATATTCTATATGGACATTAACATCCGGATACCTCGTCATAAACTTCTTGATATAATTCGACAGACTGTGCATCCCGATACTGAAGACCGCTGCCAAATTAATTCTGTTGTTATCTGAGTTCTTGACACTATTAAGTTCACTTTTTAGCTGCTCGTATCTATCGAGCATATCCTTGGAGGCATTGTAAAGCAGCCGGCCTTCTTTAGTAAGTTCAATGGGTCTTTTCTTCCGCTCGATTAGCTGGCACTTATGAATAAGTTCCAGTTGCGCAAGCTGTTGTGAAATCGCCGATTGGCTCAAAAGATTCTTTACCGCCGTCTTTGAGAAACTTCGCAGCTCACATAAATCACAGAACATCTTTAGAATTTCTATATGCATTATAAGCTTCTCTAATATAGAATATTTTCTTATTTAATTCTCTTGCCAACTCCAGTTAACTCAATACAATATGGGTTTTTGTGTTATTTTCAAGGTAATTTTATTATTTCTTTGCGCAGTTTAACGTATTTTTTGTTAGGCGGTCGGATAAATTTGTTAATTATTAATGGAGGTTACTTAAATGGCAGCTAACAATGTGACCCAGGCCGTTTACGAACAGGTGCTCAAACGCAATCCCGGTGAGGTCGAATTCCACCAGGCGGTCAA
>Ga0114922_10006420_pt1 | contig 10798 bp, 9 predicted proteins | sample AartaG_FD_100975 | JGI IMG/M metagenome (GOLD analysis project Ga0114922, IMG submission 100975) | Deep subsurface microbial communities from Aarhus Bay to uncover new lineages of life (NeLLi) - Aarhus_00045 metaG | ecosystem: Environmental > Aquatic > Marine > Oceanic > Sediment | place: Aarhus...
AGGGATTTACCTTCGGATCGCACGGCATTGACCACCCATTATATTCTGATATTACGGATGAAGTTCAGATAGAACAGACAGTTGATAGTACAGCTGAGATCACAGGAAAGTTTAATCTACCGTACAAAGTGTTTTCCTTTCCCTTTACAGATGCCGGTGTTCGCACAGAATTTTTCAGAAAGACAGATGCTTCTGTTCATTTCGATTTAACCTTCGGGAGCGCCGGAATGAAAAAGGATGATTTCCATAATCATATTCAGCGTATTCCTGTTGAATATTATGATTTATCCTTCAGAAAAAGGATAAAACGCGATTTTTTTTACTATATTTTGAAGTCTCCTTTTAACAAGAATAAAGTAAAAAGACAAGGATGATCAAAATCAGAGACATAACCGTTGCAGGACTTCAGGATTTCATCGATTCAGAGGAATATAAAAACATGGCTGTAATACCTGTCAGCAGACACAGGGGAATATCCCATATCCATAATCCAATGGCCGACAGCGATGATAAGATTCTTTTCCTTGCTTATGATGACAACCGGTTTGTTGGTTACCTGGGGGCAATGCCTGATGAGCTGGTTAAGGGAGACCACAGGATGAAGGTTGCATGGCTGAGCTGCATGTGGGTGGACTCTTCTCAAAGAGGCAAAGGTATTGCACCCAAATTACTGACTCATGCCCATCAGGCATGGAACGGAAATCTATTGATCACCAATTTCATTCCTGTGGCAAAAAGAGCCTATGATAAGACAGGGCTTTTTGCTGAATTCAAAACGTTACCCGGGGTAAGAGGTTACCTGCGTTTCAATCTTTCCGGTATACTGATTGCCAAAAAACCCGGATTGAAAAAAATCAAATGGCTGCTCAAAACAATCGACCTGGGTCTCAATATATTGAACGAAATACGTCTTCTCAGATGGTATTCAAAGTGTCATCTGAAAGATTCAGTTTTTGAATATGTAAATGGCATTGATGATGAAACCATGAAGTTCATCGCAGATAAGAGTAAACTGCATTTATCGCCCAAAAGCATGGAAAGTCTTCAATGGCTGATTCAGTTTCCGTGGATACTCAATGCTCCCTTTAAAGACATAAACAGCCGCAGATATACTTTCTCTTCATGTATTAAAGGATTCAACCAGCATTATATCAAATTATATGATTCCTCTTTCAAGCTCATTGCTTTTGTGATCCTGACATACCGCGAAGCCCATCTCAAAACACCATACATATTTTGTGATGAAGCTGATGTTAAACATGTATTGAAGCTTGTTTACGCTCATGCCTTGAAACTTGGTATCAAAACCATCAGCACCTATCATCCCTTCCTGTCAGAAAAGGTATTATCTTCTGCAAATCCGTTCATCCTTAGAAGAAAAATGAATTACAGGATTCTGATAAGCAAGGAACTGTTGAAAAAACTGGGTAATACTGATGAATTAATTCTGCAGGAAGGAGACGGTGATGCAGCGTTTGTTTGAAAAATGAAAATATAATTTAAACACATGAATATTGTAAAAAAATCGTGGATTTTAATCCTTCCTTTGGCTATTAGCAGCTGTACTCATTACAATTATGTTCCGAACATGCATAATGTGCCACTGTTCCAGCAGAAAGAGGAATTTCACCTGGATCTCTCGGGAAGCGTGGGCAATGAATTCTCTGCATTTGAAGTACAGACAGGCTTTTCATTAGGAAATAATTTTGCCATCATCGGTAACGGATTTTTTCATGATGCAGACCGGGAGATGTTTAATGACGAGTATTGCCGCGGACATATCATTGAAGGAGGAGCAGGCGCTTTTGTGCCCATGAAAGACAACATGGTTTTCGAAAGTTATATCGGAGTGGGATTTGGAAAAATTGAAAACGGATTTGATGACGATGCCACTACAAAACTCGATTTTAACAGATATTTTTTCCAGCCATCACTTGGATACACTTCTGATTTCCTTGATTTTGCCGTGTCTCTCAGGTTGAGTGGTCTCAGATACAACGACATTCATTTTACCGGAGAGCTTAACTCGGATGACCAGGATCAGATAATGTACATCAACAGAAATCCGTTCTCAATCCTGGTTGAGCCTGCATTAACGCTGAGGGCGGGATGGGAACATGTGAAATTCCAGCTGCAGCTCGGTTATTCCGTTAATGCAACGAATCCTGACCTCCTGCAGGAGGATCTGAATGCAAGCATTGGTATGTACTTTACCATTTCTGATAAATACAAAAACAAGAAACGCCTTACTTCTGACCCGGAATAAGATTTGTTACCATAAATCCACCTGTAAATTCATTTTTCATAAACAAAAAAATTATTTTTGCGTTCTGTATGCGGAAACCGGATCATTCATTCCGGCTTTTTTGAATTTAAGCTGATAAATAAGGATGGAAAATATCAACAAAAATCATTCTTTTCTAAATAACATAACAAACGATGATATCAAAAATCTCCCCAAACAGCAATTCCAGGGAAAGATATTACTCATTGATGAATTCTCAAAACTTAAATTACTGCCTCAAAAATTAGCTGATAAAAAATTTTGGGGATTTGATACGGAAACCCGTCCTTCTTTTAAAAAAGGTAAAAAATACAAGGTATCACTTCTGCAGCTTGCTACGTCAGATGAAGCATACCTTATCAGGCTCAACAAAATGAGATTTCCTGATATACTTATCGATTTTTTTGAGAATAAAGATATCATCAAGATTGGACTGGCCATCAGGGATGATCTCAATTCGCTTATTCATCTCAGGCATTTTAAACCTGAAGGTTTCATTGATCTTCAGCAATATGTGAAGAATTTTGATATTCTTGATAATGGACTGAAAAAGCTTACTGCCAATATTTTGGGATTCAGAATTTCAAAAAAGCAGCAAACTTCGAACTGGGAAAAGGATACGCTGGACCATGATCAACTGGTTTATGCTGCAACCGATGCCTGGGTCTGCTATAAAATATATGAGACCCTGCAAAATTATACCGATTTGTAAACGGAGAAGGCGAATTTAAAAGAAAAGATGGTGTACTTTGAATGATTATTCGATATTTTCAGTGCATCGAAAGATTTAAATACCCCCAAATGTCAACAGCTGAAATTTTTCTTGCAGCCTTTTTACTTGGATTGACGGCAGGTATCTCTCCGGGTCCCCTTATCTTGCTTACGGTTTCAGAAACACTGAGATACGGAAGAAATGCAGGGCTTAAAGTGGCTCTTTCACCCCTTATTACAGATATCCCAATCATCTTCATATCATTCTTTCTTATCAAATATGTGAAGGAATATGAGCCTGTACTGGGAATTATTTCACTCTGCGGGTCTGTATTTATCCTGTTTCTGGCATATGAAACATTTTTCCCCGGAAAAAAACTTTCATCTGAAGCCAGCACTGAAAAAAGTCATTCCCTGAAAAAAGGCATCTCTGTTAATTTTCTCAACCCGCATCCTTACCTGTTCTGGCTTATGGTGGGATCATCCTATATCATGAAAGCAAAGGTAAATGGTATCTTTACTGTCGTCGGATTCATTACCATCTTTTATGTCTGTCTTCTTTCTTCAAAAATCATGGCTGTTTTCATAACTCTGAAAACCAGGCATTTTCTGGAGAGTAAAGCCTATCAAATTATCATTAAACTAATTGGAATATTGCTGTTAGTCCTTGCAGTAGTGTTGATGAAACAAGGATTTGAATACCTGCATGTTATCAGACCGTAAGTAACATTCCGAACAATAGAGCGTTTAGATGAATACCAGCTAGCCCATCCTCTTGATTACTTCTTCCGGAGCCTGCACCAGTTCAACCAGAACACCTTCCGAACAAAGTGGAAATTCTTCATTTCCTTTAGGATGGATAAAACAAACATCATGTCCCCCTGCACCTTTCCTGATACCTCCCGGAGTAAATCTCACTCCCTTTTTGGTAAGCCACTCAACTGCTTTGTGCAGATCATCAATCCACAGACCGATATGGTTTAATCTGGGCTCGTGTACAGATGGTTTTTTATTCACATCAAGGGGTTGCATGATGTCTACCTCAATGGCATGAGGACCTTCACCAAGATGGAGAATATCCTCATCCACATTTTCATTTTCACTCCGGAAACTCCCAATCCTGCTCAGTCCAAGCATATCAATCCAGAACTTCTGAAGCTTTGACTTATCTTCATTGCCGATGGCTATTTGTTGTATTCCCAATACTTTAAACGGACGCATCATATTTGGTAATTTACTGATTTATTGATTTGGTGATTTGGCAAATCTACAAATTTCTTAATTTCTTAACGCAGCAGAGATCTCTATTTATCGGGATTTAGTTTCGTAGCTCAGCGGAGATCCTGATTGTCGGAGCTGAATTTTGGAATACAGCTTATATCCCTTGTTGCCGGGACTGGATTTTCATTCTTTTATCTTCTATCTTTGAACTTTTGTCTTTTATCTAATATCTTTCATCTTTGGTAAAGCTGAAACAATTCATCACATGAAGAAATTGATTCCTTTTTTACTCAATCTTTTTCCACGTCCTCTGCTCATCAGGCTGAGTTATATCTTTATGCGGTTCAGTGCTTTGCTCCTGAAAGGAGACAATGTCGAATGCCCTGTATGTGAAGGCAGGTTCAAAAGATTTTTACCTTACGGGTATCATAACATACGTGAAAATGTTTTATGCCCGAAATGCCTTTCTTTGGAAAGACACAGATTATTGTGGCTCTACCTTAAAGAAAAAACAGGTTTCTTTCATGAAGAATTGAAAGTATTACATGTTGCCCCTGAGCAATGCTTCTTTAAAAAGTTCAGGAAACAGAAGAATCTTGATTATATAACGGCTGATCTTGAATCACCTCTGGCTGACATAAAAATGGATATCCAGTCTATTCCTCTCAATGATAATGAATTTGATGCTGTCATCTGTAACCATGTTCTGGAACATGTTAAAGATGATCAAAAAGCACTGCGGGAAATATACAGGATACTTAAACCCGGCGGACTTGCCATTCTCCAGGTCCCAATGGATATGAACATGACCTCAACCTACGAAGATGATTCAATAACCAGTCCGAAAGAGAGGGAAAAACATTTCAGGCAAAAAGATCATTACCGGCTTTATGGTGCAGATTATCCAGACAGAATTAAAACTGTTGGTTTTAAATCTGATGAAAAAAATTATCTTGATGAAATTGATCCGGTTATGAAAGAAAGATACCGCCTTCCTGAAAACGAATACATGCTTGGTTTTTATAAATGATTTGACCATTGAATTGTTTAATAATTACCTGCCGGAATTATATCTGGCATTGCTACTGGATTGTACCAGGCGTTAATTATTTTTAATTATTTTGTTGATATTTTAATTTTTTATTGCATATCTTTGTTGTTCAATTTTGATTATATGAGAAATATCATTGTAATACTCGTTGTCATTCTGGTAGTAGTCCTCGGGACGTCCGGGTGAGGATGGAGTATGCATTTATTAAGATATAGAGCCATTCTTACCCGTTAGAATGGCTTTTTTAATTTAATCATACGAGTACCGATACTTAATATCTTATCAGATGAAAATAAAACTACGGAGCGCAACAACTACTGAAGGCCGCAGAATGGCTGGTGCCAGAAGCTTATGGCGCGCAACAGGAATGAAAGAAGAACAAATCGGCAAACCAATCATTGCCATTGTCAATTCATTTACGCAATTTGTCCCTGGTCATACCCATCTTCATGAGATTGGTCAGGAAATCAAATCCATCATCGAGAAAGAGGGATTTTATGCCGCCGAATTCAATACCATTGCTATTGATGATGGAATTGCCATGGGGCACGACGGAATGCTGTATTCTTTGCCCTCGCGTGATTTGATTGCAGACAGTGTCGAATATATGTGCAATGCTCACAAGGTGGATGCGATGATTTGCATCAGCAACTGCGATAAGATAACTCCGGGTATGTTGATGGCTGCCATGAGATTGAATATTCCTTCGGTATTTGTTTCAGGCGGTCCTATGGAAGCAGGCAATGTCGGAAAAAAGAAATTTGACCTGGTTGATGCAATGGTATTGGCTGCTGATGATACTATTGACGACAGTGAACTTGATAAAATTGAAAAAAATGCCTGTCCCACCTGTGGTTCATGTTCAGGAATGTTTACGGCCAACTCCATGAACTGCCTGAATGAGGCAATCGGAATGGCATTGCCGGGTAACGGAACAATTGTGGCGACACATAAAAGCAGATTAAAGCTTTTTGAAAAGGCAGCCAGACAGGTTGTCACGAACACGAAAAAATATTATGAAGAGGGGGACGATTCTGTTCTGCCCCTGGCCATAGCCACAAAAGCTGCATTCAATAATGCCATGGCACTTGACATTGCCATGGGAGGATCCACCAATACAGTGCTTCATATACTTGCTATTGCCAGGGAAGCAGGAGTTAACTTTACTTTGAAGGATATTGATTCTTTATCCGTAAAGATTCCTGTATTATGTAAAGTAGCTCCAAGTTCACATTTTCATGTTGAAGATGTCAACCGTGCAGGTGGAATCCTTGGTATTTTGGGAGAACTGGAGAGGGTCGGTTTGCTGGACACAGCTGTTAAAAGGGTTGATTTATTGACACTTGGAGAAGCACTTGACAAATTCGATATCAGGAGGCCTACCGCCACTGATGAGGCGAAAGATATATATAAAAGTGCTCCTGCCGGAATTAAAAATCTGAAACTCGGAAGCCAGGGTGTGATGTACAAGGAACCTGATCTGGACAGGCAAAGTGGTTGTATCAGAGATGTGCAGCATTGTTATTTTAAAGATGGTGGCCTTGCCATATTGTATGGCAATATCGCACTTAACGGTTGTGTGGTTAAAACAGCCGGAGTTGACCCATCCATATTCAGGTTTAAAGGTCCGGCCAAAGTGTTCGAATCGCAGGAAGATGCATGTGATGGAATTCTGGAAGGAAAAATAAAGAAAGGTGATGTGGCTGTAATCAGGTTCGAAGGTCCAAAGGGAGGACCAGGCATGCAGGAGATGCTTTATCCAACATCATACATCAAATCGAAAGGGCTTGGGAAGGACTGCGCATTGATAACGGATGGCCGGTTTTCAGGTGGTACTTCTGGTCTGTCCATCGGGCATATCTCTCCTGAAGCAGCAGCAGGAGGAGCCATAGCACTTTTAAAGGATGGAGATATAATTGAAATAGATATTCCAAACCGGAAGATAAATGTACTCCTCTCAGAGGAGCAATTGAAGCAAAGACGCAAACAGGAGGATTCACTGGGTAAAAACGGCTTTATGCCCAGAAAGCGGATCAGACCCGTTACAAATGCACTGAAGGCTTATGCCAAAATGGTTACATCAGCCGACACTGGTGCTATTAGAATAGTTGAATAATATTTTTATTACATAAACTCTTATATCTATGAAAGAACAAACTGCAACAGTTGATATTCCGAAAAAGATTAAGGTTACAGGATCGGATGCTGTATTACTCTCCCTGATTGCAGAAGGGATTGACACAGTTTTTGGCTATCCTGGAGGAGCAATAATGCCCATATATGATGCCCTGATGAACTATCCCGATAAAGTGAGACACATACTCACACGTCATGAACAGGGTGCAGTGCATGCTGCCCAGGGATACGCAAGGGTAAGCGGTAAGGTGGGTGTTTGCATGGCTACATCAGGTCCGGGAGCTACTAATCTGATCACAGGTATTGCCGATGCACTTATCGATTCAACACCGCTGGTATGCATAACCGGCCAGGTTACCGCACCACTTCTGGGCACAGACGCCTTCCAGGAAACTGATGTTCTTGGTATTTCAATGCCCGTAACAAAATGGAACTATCTCATTACCAAACCGGAAGATATTCCCTGGGTAATTGCACAGGCATTCTATATAGCAAAATCAGGAAGACCGGGACCTGTGCTACTTGACATAACAAAAGACGCACAGTTTGGAGAGCTGGAATTCGAATACAAAAGATGTCTTCACATCCGCAGTTATGATCCAAAACCACAGTTAGATATTTCCCAGATTGAAAGTGCAGCGGAGCTGATTAATCAGGCTCAAAAACCGTTTATCCTTTTCGGGCAGGGGGTTGTACTGGGAAGAGCAGAAGAAGAATTCAGAAAGTTACTTGAAAAATCGGGAATCCCTGCTGCCTGGACCATCCTGGGGGTAGCTGCACTGCCTACAGATCATCCTTTGAATATGGGAATGCTTGGAATGCATGGCAGATATGCCACAAATATCAAAACAAACGAGTGTGATTTGCTGATTGCCATGGGAATGAGGTTTGACGACAGGGTGACCGGGGATTTGAAGCGTTATGCCAAACAAGCACGGGTCATTCACTTTGAAATAGATCCTGCCGAGATCAATAAGAACATTAATGTGGATCTGGCAGTCATAGGAGACCTGAAAGATTCACTGCCTGCCATAACTGAAAAAATCAAGAAACGTGAACATACCTCCTGGATTCAGGAATTCAGGGATCTCGACAAGATAGAATATGAACAAGTTATCAAACGTGATTTCTATCCTGAGAAAGAAGGAATTACAATGCCTGAAGTAATCCGAAGGATAAACGAGCAGACCAACGGAGATGTCATCTGGGTTACCGATGTGGGACAACATCAGATGTTTGCTTCAAGATACTGTAAAATAACGCAGCCGCGCAGCTTCATCACTTCCGGAGGTCTGGGCACCATGGGATACGGTTTGCCGGCCGCTCATGGCGCGAAAATAGGAGCACCGGATAAACAGGTCATTCTTTTTGTTGGTGACGGTGGACTTCAAATGACCATACAGGAACTTGGTACCATCAATCAGACTGAGGCTGCTGTTAAAATTGTTCTGATGAATAATAAATATCTTGGAATGGTAAGGCAGTGGCAACAACTTTTCTTTGACAAAAGGTATTCAGAAACATACCTGAAAAATCCCGATTTCATTAAAGTTGCAGAAGGATTTGGGATCAAAGGGAAAAAGGTATTGCAACGACCTGAACTTGATGATGCTATCAGGGAAATGTTGGAGTTTAAAGGTCCGTACCTGCTTGAAGTTTCCATTGAAAAAGAAGATAATGTATTCCCAATGGTACCGGCGGGAGCATCTGTGTCGGACGTCATTTTGGGAACATAATAATAAAGGTTACTTTTGCACCTTGAAAAAATAAGAAAAATGAACAACAACCATCATAAACAAACATACACCATCACGGCCTTTTCAGAAAACCATATTGGTCTGCTCAACAGGATAACCATTATTTTTACCCGAAGACAGGTGAATATTGAGAGCCTGACGGTTTCTGCCTCAGCAATAGAAGGACTTCATAAATTTACCATCGTGGTATTTGAAACTGAAGAAAAAGTTAAAAAAGTGGTTACTCAAATAGAGAAAATGGTCGAGGTATTAAAGGCTTTCCATCATACCGATGATGAAATCATTCAGCAGGAAATTGCATTGTATAAGGTTCCTACCAAAGAATTGCTGGAAAGCACAAATATTGAACAGATTGTCAGACAGCATAATGCGCGTATTCTGGAGGTTACAAAAGAATATACGGTCATTGAAAAAACCGGTCATAAGGAAGAGACACAAGAATTGTTTGATGAATTGAAACCATATGGTGTAAAACAGTTTACCCGTTCAGGAAGAATTTCTATCACCAAGCTCAGTCAGGAATTATTAACCAATTACCTGAGTGAAATGGATAGAAGAGAAAAAGAAATAATGAATAATTGATTCCGGACACTTATTTACTTAAATTATAAACCACTAAATAATATCAGTTAAATCATGGCAAAAATAAATTTTGGCGGAACAGAAGAAAATGTTGTTACCCGCGAAGAATTCCAACTTACCAAAGCTCAGGAAATACTTAGAAATGAAGTTATTGCAATTATCGGATACGGTGTTCAGGGACCAGCCCAGGCAATGAATATAAGAGATAATGGAATCAAGGTCATCATTGGACAGTCACCTGATTTCAAAGCCGACTGGGACAGAGCAGTGAAAGACGGCTGGATACCGGGAGAAACACTGTTCCCCATTGAAGAGGCTGCCAGTAAGGGTACAATCATTCAATATCTTGTATCTGATGCAGCACAAAGGGCAGTCTGGCCTATTCTTAAATCATGCCTGAATGCGGGAGATGCACTTTATTTCTCACATGGCTTTTCGATCACTTATAAAGAACAAACCGGAGTTATTCCTCCGGCTAATGTTGATGTGATCCTGGTCGCACCAAAAGGTTCGGGAACCAGTGTCAGACGCAATTTTCTTGCAGGTACCGGAATTAATTCAAGTTATGCCATATTCCAGGACTATACCGGCCGTGCAGAGGAACGTACCCTTGCACTCGGAATTGCAATCGGTTCAGGTTACTTGTTTCCTACTACATTTGAAAATGAAGTGTTCAGTGATCTTACAGGCGAACGTGGTGTGCTGATGGGAGCTCTGGCAGGAATCATGGATGCACAGTATGATGTACTTAGGGCAAATGGTCACAGCCCGAGTGAAGCTTTCAATGAAACTGTTGAAGAATTGACACAAAGCTTGATCAGGCTTGTGGATGAAAATGGTATGGACTGGATGTATGCAAACTGCAGTGCAACTGCTCAAAGGGGAGCACTCGACTGGAGGCCTAAATTCAAGGAAGCTACCTTACCGGTCTTCAAGGAGCTATATCAGAAGGTCAAATCAGGTGAAGAAACCAAACGTGTTCTGGAATCAACAGGAAAATCAAATTATAAGGAACTTCTGAATACCGAACTTAAAGAGATGAGGGACTCTGAAATG
>Ga0114922_10006421_pt1 | contig 10798 bp, 8 predicted proteins | sample AartaG_FD_100975 | JGI IMG/M metagenome (GOLD analysis project Ga0114922, IMG submission 100975) | Deep subsurface microbial communities from Aarhus Bay to uncover new lineages of life (NeLLi) - Aarhus_00045 metaG | ecosystem: Environmental > Aquatic > Marine > Oceanic > Sediment | place: Aarhus...
CCGGTATGGTCAAGGTGGCAGGGACCACACGTGTGTTCGTTGATCCACGGACTGCCCGGATCGGCGTAGAAGTTTCCCCCTCTGTGTGCGCCCTCTTGGCCCGTAGCTGTCGCATCGCCGCCATGGCAAACGACACAACCGGCCGGATCGCCCAGCCCACGCCCCATAGCCATGATCTGCCGCATCATCTCGCTGTCGGGCTGGCGGATCGGCTCGAGGCCCTGATGGCATGCCAGGCAACCGGATTCCTCACTATCCGGTAAGTGTTGTCGACTCTCCGCGTCTCCAGAGTACGTCAGGAGCCCAGCAACAAGCAGTGCCGTGCTGAGACGCAGGGTCATGGCTTGTCCTCCCTCGTGCTACTGTCAGCTTCGCGCTGCAGAGCGTCGCGCTGCGCCGCATTCGTGTGGTTGGCGGATATGCTGCCTTCGATCACCCGGTGAACGATCATCCGCGTTGCGTCCACATTGTGCAGCGGGCCGGCTCGGCGCAGTGCTCCGAGAAGATGTTTCCCCGCCGTGTCCGCCTGTATCTCGGCATGGTCGAGCAGGCCATCGACTTGGAGTTGCCATGACGCCAGCATGCCTTGGTATTCCTCGCCATGGCATTCCACGCAAAGGAGATCGATCACCTCGATCCCGGTCGGCTGCGATAGATCGTGACAGTCTTGGCACCCAACGTCACCGGTCATTGGCTCGGCGGGAATGTCGTATGCCTCAAAGGCGGCCGATGTGCCGGCCCGAAAGTCGGCCTGGTCGGTGTGGCATCCGGCACAGGTCCTTTGCGGAGCAGCGCCGCCGTCATGACATCGATCACAACGCAACTCCGCGTGCCGCCCTTCCAGCTTGATGGGGTGAATAAACTCTCCTTCAACGAGCACCGCGGATTCGCCTTGGCGATCCACGCGGTTGAGGAACGTGTGGCAGGCATCACAGGCATGGATGATCGCGTTCCCGTCTTGGTCGATGTGCCGTCCGTCGTGACAGCGGAAGCAGCCCGGCGAGATTCTATGGCCGATGTTGTCCGGATAAGTTTGCCAATCGACCCGCATGTGCGAGAAGACACTGGTGTGGTATATCTTCGTGACGGTCTCGATGGCCCGGTGGATTAGTGCCTGCTGTTCCTGCCACACATCGACGTGGTTGGTGCTGTAGAACCCAGTGATGGCGGCGGCGATTCCGTCCTCCGCGCTTCTTGCGTCCGGATAGGGGTGAACCAGTGCAGCCACCGCTTCGCGTTTGATGAACGGCAACATCTGGTCAATCGTGCCTTCCCGCAGGGCGATATCAACGGCGTCCGCCGGTGCGAGGAAGTCATGGGCTGGTCGATTGTGGCAATCCATGCAGTCCATGTTCCGAGTCTGACCATCGGGCTTCGGAGCAGAATGGGGCCGACCGTCCGAGCGAAAGATCGCCTCGTTTCCTTCGGGGTCCGTCATCTTGACCCAGGGTATGTTCTGAAGTTTGTCATCGGCGGCGACGTATTCGATACGCCCCGCCCAGGCGATATGCATGTGAGCGCCCCCGGCGCGTCCGGCGGACCGGGATCCGCTGCCGGTCTTGAGTAGCATCTTGATTTCATGGGGCGTGTTGTTCTCGTCGGAGGCGAAGCGGGTGAGATCGGCCAACTGGGCGCCGAAGAACTTCTCGGGCCAATGACACTGTTCGCAGGTTTCGCGGGCCGGCCGCAAGTGCTGGATGGCGGGAGGAATCGGCCGTGAATAATTGTCACGCAACACCGCAAGTACCTGGCGCGTGCCGGAAAGCTTGGACTTGACGAACCAGCTCGCCCCCGAACCGATGTGACATGCGGCGCACGGCACACGAGCGTGGCCCGACTGGGCGTAGGTTACCGCCTGCGGCTCCATAACCGCGTGACAGGCCTGTGAGCAGAACGTGACCGAGTCGGTGAAGTGATACCCCTGGTAGCTGCTCACTCCTACCACCGGAAGCAGGATGAACGTGCCTCCCACGACGACCTTCGCTGCGCGGCGCTGGCTCGGATCGTTGAGATCGATTCTTGGGAAGCCAAAGATCAGTTTCTGCTTCGGATCGCGCCGATGCAGTCTCCAGCTCCGCAGCAGAATGCCCAACGGCATGGCGATCAAGCCGAAGAGCAGAATCCCCGGCATCAGCAGGTACCCCACGATGTCCACGTACGGATTGGTGACCGGGACGGCGAGATGGAACAGTCCAAAGGTCAGCAGGCCCAGCAGGCCGATGATCGCCAGGAAAGCGCCGGCCAGGGTGATCTGGTTGTTCCACAGGGGACTGCCGCTGGATGCCTGAGAGGAACTGGGACGAGAACTCGCCAAGTGTGTTGAATCCGTCCCGCCGGAGCGGCTCTTGTCGAATCGGTCCTGCGAGTCCACGTTCGAGTCGCCGGGCGGTGTCATGTCACGTCATCGTATCTCTGGGGCGTCGGATATCAACCACCCGTCAGATGCCGGCCCCATCGGCGTAAAGGTCCTGGCGGGTCTGCGCCTGCGTGATCCGGCTCCCAGGCGATACGCTGTGCGGCAGCCAGACGTTTCCACCGATGACCGAGCCGTGGCCTATCGTGACCGGTCCGAGGACGGTGGCCTCGGAGTAGATGATGACGTCGTCCTCGACGTTGGGGTGCCGCTTGATCCCTTTGATCGGCTTGCCATCTTTGTCCAACGGGAAGCTCTTGGCACCGAGTGTGACGCCTTGGTAGAGCCGCACCCGTTTGCCGATCACACACGTCTCGCCGATAACCACACCGGTGCCGTGATCAATGAAGAAGCTCTCGCCGATGCTCGCGCCAGGGTGAATGTCGATGCCGGTGATGCTGTGGGCGTGCTCGGTGATGATCCGGGGAATGAGAGGAACGCCAAGCGCGTGTAACTCATGGGCCAGCCGGTAGTTCGTGATTGCCAGCACGCCGGGGTAACAGAAGATCGCCTCATCGGGGCAAGTGGCCGCCGGGTCACCTTCGTATGCCGCCTGCACGTCCGTGGCCAGGATCCGGCGCGTGGCCGGAAGCCTGGCCAGGAACCGGCGGGTGATCGATTCGGCGCGGGCGTCACAGTCGGTACGGGGGTCCTCGCTCAGGTTATCACAGGCGAAGCACAAGCCGCGTCTGATCTGCTCTTGCAGGTTGCGCCGGATTCGGTCAAGCGTGCTGCCCAGGTGGAAAGCCGTGTTCTCCGCCGTGAGGTCCGAAGCGCCGAAGTAGCCGGGGAAGAGCACCGTCCGGAGCGCCTCAACGATGTCGATCACAACGTCGCGCGAGGGCAACGGCTGTCTACCGGGGCATCTTCCTGCCGACCGCCCAATACCTCCGTTGGCTTCGCAGAGCGCGGCCACCAACGAGGCAAGTTGACCGTCCTCAGGGGCAGCGTTGCCAGGTGTGGCGGGGTCATGTGGTTTGGTCGTTTCCATCGCAGTTCTCAAGAAGCCTTGTGCTCAGGCAGAGCTCCCGGGTGTCGGGAAACACGACCACGATCAACCTGCCAGCGTCCTCCAATCCGGTCGCAATCGCAAGGGCCGCACTCAAACGAGCGCGGGCGTGCACGCGGCGCCGCACGCGGGTGAGGTCTTCGCTGAGGCGATTTCCGCCGCCTTGAGACCGGAGAGGAGCATTCCTCCGAACGTCGGGCCCATGCGCGGCAAGCCCCGCACCGTGCTGACGCTCATGCCGCACACCATGAGGCCAGGAAAGACTTCGCCGGTGTTCTCCACGACGGCGTCCTCGGAGGTGTCGGCATGCATCGGGCCCATTCCCGCGAGCTCGAGGAGCCCCCGGCTGGCAAGCTTTTCGGCCACCGCGGCGTCGTGTCCCGTGGCGTCCACCACCACGCCAGCTTCGAGGGAGACGGGATCCACACAGGTGATCTGCCTGGGAAGCGCCCCCACCGGCGTCCAGTTCACCACCACTCCGCGGACGCGGTTGTCATCGACCACCACGTCATCAACAGTGACCATGTTCAGGATCTTGACCCCCGCGTCGCAAGCGGAGGCGATGAGCTTGGAGCAGGCGTGCGGAGCGTCGGCGACGTACAGGCCTTCCCCATTCTGCGTCAGGGGCACGCCGAGCTTTTCCAGTTCGGTGTGGGCCGGGGCGCGCACGGTGAGCTTGTTCATGAGGAAGCCGCCGATCCAAAACCCGCCGCCCAAGTAGTTGTTGCGCTCGATCAGGAGCACGCGCCTCCCCTCCCGGGCCAACTCTCGCCCACAGATCAACCCCGAGGGGCCCGCGCCAACAATGATCACGTCGGACGAGACGTATTCCTCAAGATCGTCGATGAAGTTCCTGAGGATGGCGCGTGTCACATCCCCGTCCGAAACCCGGCTGAAAATGCCATGCGTCTTCATATCTACTACCTTTCCTTACTAGACACGGAGTTCTCAAACAGCCACGTGCTCAGATACCGCTCCCCGGTGTCGGGAAGCACGACTATAATCAATTTGCCCTTGTTGTCCGGCCTGGCCGCTATCTCGATGGCGGCCCAAAGAGCGGCTCCGCCCGAGATGCCTACCAGGATGCCTTCCTCACGAGCGAGGCGCCGCGCCACCGCGCCGGCGTCTTCGTGTTTGACCTGAATGACCTCGTCCACGAGGTCCGTCCGAAGCACGTCAGGGACGAACCCCGCGCCGATACCCTGGATCTTGTGCGGCCCGGGTTTGCCGCCCGAGAGCACCGGTGAGTCGGCCGGCTCGACCGCAACCGCCTTGAACGAGGTCTTGCGCGACTTGAGCGCCTCGGCCACGCCAGTGATAGTCCCACCGGTTCCGACGCCCGCGACCACGATGTCCACTCCGCCGTCGGTGTCCTGCCAGATCTCCTCGGCGGTCGTTGTCCGGTGAATCTCCGGATTGGCCGGATTGGCGAACTGCTGGAGAAGCAGGTAGCGGGTATCAGAGGCCGCCAGTTCCTCGGCCTTACGCAGGGTCCCGGGCATCCCCTCCGAACCCGGCGTCAGGACCAGCTCCGCCCCCAGGATTCTGAGCAGCTTACGCCGCTCAACGCTCATCGTCTCCGGCATAGTGAGGAGTAGCCGGTAACCCCGCGCCGCACAGACGAAAGCCAGCGCGATCCCCGTGTTTCCGCTTGTAGGTTCAATGATCGTGGTATGTTCATCGATCCGACCGGCCCGCTCGGCGGCCTCGATCATGCTCAGCCCAATGCGGTCCTTGACGCTCGAGCAGGGGTTGAATGACTCGAGCTTGGCGACGAGCTCGGCGCCTAGCTCGGCACCGATCTTCTTCAACCGGACGAGTGGTGTCCTTCCGACGAGTTTGGTGATGTCTTCTGCAATCCTGGTCATGTCTTGTCTGCCTCTCTTCGTCGGCCAGAGGAGGACGCGCCGGCAGACTTCGAGTTCCGGCCGCTCCTCCGGGACCCGTGTTCCTTTCTCTGTCCTTTGAGCTTGGAGCACCTCTTGACCTCCGAGGCCACCATATCTTCGAGAGTGACGTTGTCGAGCACGTCTTCGATGGCGCCGCTGAGGTCCCGCCACACCCGACGGGCTGGGCAGCGCTTCGATCTGTGGCACGCTCGGCGGTCCGCCACGCAATCCACGAGCGACAGCGGCCCTTCCGCGGCGTGCAGGATATCGCTGAGCTTGATCTGCGCGGGGGGCCGAGCCAGGATGAAGCCCCCTCCGGGGCCCCGGACGCTGTGGACCAAGCCGGCTGACTTGAGCGCGGTCAGCAAAGCGTGCAGGTACTTCCGGGACAGGCCCTGCCTTTGAGCCAGGGTGCTCATCAACACCGGGGCCTCCCCAGAACCTTGGGCCAACTCAAGCATGGCCCGTAGCCCGTATCGCCCTCGCGTGGAAATCCTCATTGCCTTCCCTACGGTGGTCTACTAGAATGGTAGACTATTCTTGCTGTGTGGGCAAGTCAACCCGCTTTTTGGGAGTGTTTGCCGGTGCCGATTTACCTGGACAATAACGCGAGCACCCGGCCTCTGGACGGCGTCGTCGAGGCCATGAAGCCTTTCTTGGGGGCTGAGTACGCCAACCCGTCGAGCCTGCACAGGTTCGGCCAGCAGGTGCGGTACAAGGTGGAGTGCGCCCGCGAGCAGGTGGCCGGTTTGATAAACGCCGAGCCCAAAGAAATCATCTTTACCAGCGGCGGCACCGAGAGCATCAACCTGGCCATCCGGGGCGTGCTGGCGGCCCAGCCGGCCAAGCGACACCTGATCACGTCGGCTGTGGAGCACAGCGCGGTGCGGCGACTGGCGGCCCAACTCGCCCGAGAAGGCTATCAGGTCGACGAAGTCGGGGTCGATGGCGAGGGCCGGCTGGATTTTGCTGAACTCGGAGAGAGAGTCACCGAAGACACCGCCCTGATCTCGGTCATCCACGCCAACAACGAGACCGGGGTGATAATCGACGCAGAGCGAGTCTGCGAGATCGGGGCGCGGCACGGCGTTCGCGTTCACCTCGACGCCGTCCAGTCTGTCGGCAAGCTGCCCATCGACGTTAGGGAACTGCCGGTCCACCTGCTGAGCCTGTCGGCCCACAAGTTCCACGGCCCCAAAGGTGTGGGAGCGTTGTATGTTCGCAAGCACACGCGATTGACGCCGCTGACCTTCGGTGGCCGGCAGGAACGCGATCTGAGGCCGGGGACGGAGAACGTCCCCGCAATCATTGGTTTCGGTGTGGCGGCGGAGGAAGCCATCGATCTGCCGCCCGAAAGGATCGACTCGATCCGGCGCCTGCGTGACGATTTCGAGGCCCGCCTCCAGGCAGCGATCCCGATTGCCCAAGTCATCGCTGCCCGGGCGGATCGCGTGTACAACACGAGCAACATCGGCTTCGAGCGGCTGCAAGCCGAAGCCATCCTGATTCTGCTCAGCGAGCGCGGCATCTACGCGTCGGCTGGGGCCGCCTGTAGCAGCGGCTCGCTGGAACCGTCGCATGTACTGAAGGCGATGGGCGTCGATCCGCAGGTCGCCCACGGAGCGATCCGCTTCAGCCTGTCGCGCTTCACGACGGCTGCTGAAATCGACCGGACCATCAGGGTGTTGGAAGAGGTAATTGAGCGTTTATCCGCGACGATGGCGGCGTGTTCTTGAGGTGTTGCTGCCTTGCCCGCGTACGGCATACTGAAGGCGGGCAGCCTCCCGGGATCCTTTCAGAAAGGATGGTCGAGATCATGTCAGCACCTCGTAGTGCCGGGCGAAATCTCAAAAGAGCCGCGAGGGATGCATTGCATCTCGCCGTTGCTATTGCACTTCAGGTGCTGTTGACGTTCGCGTCCGGGTGTTCGACGTACCCGTCGGTGGAGAAAGAGGTCTCGCGAGCCGTCGAGGATTGGCACCGTCCGGGGATACAACTCGGCCTGCGGGAAGTCCGCGAGCCTTCAACCATCCCTGCGGCCGGACGATTGGCCGCACCGGAGACGGTTAATGAGAGAGAAAGCCACACGCGACAAAGTGTTTCACCGTCTCCGTTGGAGACCTACGTCGGGGAGGCGCTGGAGTGGAACCCGTCGGTCAAGGCGGCAGCGGCTGACGCGCAGGCAAGGCTTGAGCGCATCGTCCAGGTGACGGCTCTTCCCGATCCCGTTCTGCGGACAATCGTCCGCCCTGAACCCATCCAAACTGCGGCAGGCGATATGTACTTCACGCTTGGTGTGGGGCAGAAGATTCCGCTACCGGCCAGGCTGGACCGTGCCGGTCGAGCCGCCGTAGCCGAGGTGCACATGGCCATCGAACGGCTTAACGCCGCGCGGCTTCAGGTTATCGCGGACGTCGAGCACGCCTACTACCGGCTCTACCTGACCGAGCGCTCCATCGAGTTGACCAAGGCCCACCGGCAATCGCTCGAGAACCTCGAACAGGTGCTCGCCTCTCAGTATCGTGTGGGAAGGGTCGAGCAGCAGGACCTGCTTCGGATCCAGACAGAGATCGCGAAACTGCGGGACGACGACAGCCGTCTTGGATACCGCCGAGCATCGGCTGCCGCAGCGTTGAACCAACTTCTGGACTATCCGCTCGGGCGCGAACTCCCCGCAACCCAACCGATCAGACCCCAGACGTTCGACGCCGACGTGGAACAGCTCATCGTCTTGGCGGGCGAGCATAACCCGGAACTAGCGGTCTTGACCCACCAAGCCGAGCGGGATCGTGAGGAGATCGAGCTGGCTAGGTTGGCCCATTGGCCCGACGCAGCGATCGGCTTCGAGTGGACCTATACGGAACCGCGGGATCCGTTCACACCGCCGATCAACCCGGACACTGGTGTCCGGCCGCCATACAGCAACAAGAGCGACAAAGGCGACGACAACTGGGCGCTGATGCTGCAACTCAATCTACCGATCTGGCTCGATCGCATCGAGGCCGCCAAACGAGAGGCTCGGCAAAGGTTGCAGAGGACGCAGCACGAGAAGCGGGCCGCCCTCAACATGATCACGTTTCGCGTCTACGACGCTTGGGTGCGGGTGCAGACGCAGCAGGACACGATCAGGCTTCTGGAGTCCACGTTGATCCCACAGGCCAGGCAGACGTACGACGTGTCCCTGACTGCCTACCAGGCCGGCAAGGCCGACTTCCTCACCGTGATCGACAACTGGCGGCGGCTGCTCGATTTCGAGCTGATGCTTCATCGCGAGGTGGCCGACCTGGAAACGGCCTTCTCCGAGCTGCAACGCGAGGTGGGCCTGCAACTGATCCGCGAAGAGATCGCTTCAGAAACAGAAAGCCAGGGGGAGTAACAATGAACGACACGAACCCCTCCGAATACGCCGCAGACGTCAGGAAAGTCTTCGTGCGATGGTGCCTCGTACTGGCTGCGGTAGCAGTGGTTGCCGTGTGGGCGACGTGGCGGATGCGGGCGGCCGCGGCGAAGCTGTCCGACGCCTCGTTCACTGCAATGCAAAACACCACCGCCGAAGCGAACGTCGAATACTGGACGTGCTCGATGCATTCGGATGTCCGCAGGCCCGAGCCCGGCGATTGTCCGAAGTGCCGAATGAAATTGACACCCAAGTACTTCGGCAGCGATGAGCCCGGCGTCAAGCCAGTCGGCACCATACCGCCCGAGCCGCTTGCACATAGATCTAAGGCACCGAAGCTCTGGTACATGTGCACCATGCCGGAGTGCAACGATCCCGGTAGCGACGATCCCAACAGCCGTTGCCCGGTCTGCGGCATGAAACGCGAGCCGGTGATGCTGGACACCGGAAGCGGCAAAACCGACAAGCCCGAAGTTTCCCTGAGCGAGCGCGCCCGCCGGTTGGCCGAGTTGGCCACCGAACCAGTGACCCGCAGACACTTGGTCAAGCGCATCCGAACCGTCGGCAAGGTCACCTACGACGAGACGCGCCGCAAGATGGTCAGCGCCTGGACGGGCGGTCGCATCGACCGGCTCTTCGCGGACTTCACCGGCATGGTTGTCAGCAAGGGCGACCACTTGCTGGATATCTACAGTCCGGAGTTGGTCTCGGCCCAGGAGGAGTTGCTGCAAGCGCTGCGCGCTTCTGACGCAATGAAAGCGGATTCCCCGGAGTCGTCGCGCCGCCGCGCAGAGGAACTGATCGTCTCGGCTCAGCGGAAGCTCGAATTGCTTGGAATCACCGCCCGGCAGATCGACGAACTCAAACAGACAGGCAAGGCGGCCAGCCATCTGGTGGTCCACGCTCCCCTGGGCGGGACCATAGTTCGCAAGTGGGCCATGGAGGGCATGTACGTCAAGACCGGCGACCCGCTCTACCAGATCGCTGACCTGACCCACGTCTGGTTGCTGCTGGACCTCTACGAGGCTGACCTGCCCTGGATCACACCCTTCCAGGATGTCAGAGTGACGGCGCAATCATTGCCTGGAGAGGAGTTCCATGGCGAGATTGCCTTCGTTGATCCCGTGGTGGACGAAAAGACTCGCACCATCAAGGTCCGAGTGAACGTCGATAATCCCGACCGGCGACTCAAGCCCGAGATGTTCGTGACGGCCGACATCGACGTGGCCGTCGGTGAAGGAGGCAGAGCCGCCACGCCGGAACCGCGCGGAGCCTACGCCTGCCCGATGCACCCGTGGGAAACGTCTGACACCCTGGTCATCTGCCCCATCTGCGAGATGGACATGGTGCCCGTCGAGTCGATTCCCGGCTACACAGTGCCGCGAGCCGCCGTGCCAGTCTTGAGCGTACCGTATGAAGCTGTCATGCGGACCGGCCAGCGGTCACTGGTCTACATCGAAACGGATCCGGGCGCCTACCGTGGCGTGGAGACCCGCGTTGGCCCCGTGGCACAAGATGAGAACGGCCGCCGGTTCTACCCGGTTCTCGACGGTCTCACGGAAGGACAGCACGTTGTCACTCGCGGGAACTTCGTGATTGACAGCCAGATGCAGATCGCGGGCAAGCCCAGCCTGTTCAACGCCCGCGGTCTCGGGTCCACACCGACGCCCCATCACGGTGAACATCGCGCTCCGGCGAACGCTGGCAAGGGGCACCGCGCCGATGATTGATCGTCTAGTCAAGACGTTCCTGGGCGCCCCCGTATTGGCAATCCTGTTGTGCGCCGTGCTGGCCGGTTGGGGCTGGCATTCGTTCCAGCAGAACCCCAAGGACGCCATCCCCGACATCGCCGAGAACCAGACGATCGTCTTCACCGAGTGGATGGGACGAAGCCCCAAGGACGTGGACGAGCAGGTCACGTATCCGCTAACGGTCGCCCTGCAAGGCGTTCCCGGCGTCAAGGAGATCCGGGCGACCAGCGGCTTCGGCTGGTCGATCGTTTACGTCGTGTTCCATGACGACATCGGGTTCTACTGGGCCAGGAGCCGGGTGCTGGAGCGTCTCAACGTCGCCCAAGGCGATCTGCCCGA
>Ga0114922_10006422_pt1 | contig 10797 bp, 12 predicted proteins | sample AartaG_FD_100975 | JGI IMG/M metagenome (GOLD analysis project Ga0114922, IMG submission 100975) | Deep subsurface microbial communities from Aarhus Bay to uncover new lineages of life (NeLLi) - Aarhus_00045 metaG | ecosystem: Environmental > Aquatic > Marine > Oceanic > Sediment | place...
CATCCTGCGGCTATCTTATATCCGGAAAAAGCACCTGGCGTATTAACACCAATAGTGTTGAAAAAACATTTACTCGCCCAATTTGGCGTGGATTGCCTGGTAGTTTTGGAAAGCAGCTACAGGATTTTGAATCTTTCGCCGGAGACTTTTATTGATGAGTTTCTTCTAAAGTCTGTCCAGCCGGACGTTGTGGTTGAAGGGGAAGATTTTAATTTCGGTTACGGCAGAAGTGGTAATGTCCAGATACTAAAGGAGCTGGGACAGAAGTTCAAGATCGAAATCGTTATTGTGCCGGGCAAAGAGATTAAACTTGCTGATGAACAAACCTCCAGGGTCTCCAGCACCATGATTCGACATTTGTTGCACAAGGGCAAAGTAGCGGATGCCGCAAAAGCTTTGGGCAGATATTATCGACTATCCGGCCAAACCACGCTGGGCAAGGGAAAAGGGCGAAAGTTAGGATTCCCAACGGCCAATATTGACCCCGTTAATCAGATCATACCTGCTGAGGGTGTCTATGCCGGCTTCGTGGAGATTACTGACACCGAAGAACAGCTCTGCCAAAGTAAGAACAAGCTCCCAGCCGCATTTAGTATCGGAAGAGCAAAGACTTTCATATCCGACCATCCTTTACTGGTTGAGGCCCATATACTCGGACAAGACCCGGGTGATTTATACGGCAAACACCTCGCCATGGATTTTGTGGAGTTCATCAGACACCAGCAAAAGTTTAGCTCACCCCAGCAGCTCTCCGCCCAAATCGCAAAAGACTGCCAAAAAGCAAAAGAAATATTAGACATAAAGAACACAGAAACATAGAAAAAGTTAATGTTAATATCATGGCAGAAGAACTAAAATTCCGATTTGCCACGGAAAGTGACGTCCCCTGGCTTGCAAAGATGAATCAGGAACTTATTCTTGATGAGGGACATCGTAATAAAATGACATTACCTGAGCTTGAGCAAAGGATGTCGGATTTTCTTCAAAACGAATATGATGCCGTTATTACCAGTTTAGGTCAGAACGATATCGGCTACGCTTTGTATAGAGAGGACCCGGAGTGTTTGTATTTAAGGCAGATTTTCGTAATAAAGACAATGAGACGTAAAGGCTTCGGCCGAAGATTTATAGAATGGCTGAAAAATAATCCATGGAGTGATTGCAAAAGAATCAGAACGGACGTCCTGGTCGATAATATAGTTGGCATCGATTTCTGGAAGGCTGTGGGATTTAAGGAATATTGCATTACAATGGAAAACTAACAAAAGATAGTTGATGAATTTCATAAAGGATTAGCATGATAAGCAACAACGATTACCAAAAAGCAGTCGATTTAATTAACAAATCCAGCAATGTTTTAATTGCGACACATACCAGGCCGGATGGTGATGTCCGCACAGGCCAGCTTCAATATTACGTAATTTATTAGAAAAATCAGCTTGACAGGTGTATATAACTATCATATACTTTATTTAACATGGACGATATAAAAAGATTACTGGATTGTATTGGATTTCAGTGGGATAAAAGCAATATTGGAAAGAATTGGTTAAAGCACAAGGTAACTCCTGTTGAATGTGAGCAGATATTTTTTAATCAACCGTTGCTTGTTGCTGATGATTTGAGGCATTCACAGAAAGAGAAAAGATATTACGCCCTCGGCCGAACATATAGTGGAAGATTGTTATTTGTTGCTTTTACAATTCGGAAGAATTTGATAAGGGTTATTTCTGCAAGAAATATGAGCCGGAGAGAAAGGAAGAAATATGAAAAAAATCAGTAATAAGAAAATACCCAAATTCAAAAATGAAGATGAGGAAAGGGAGTTCTGGAGCCGGCATGATTCAACTGATTACATAGATTGGGATAAGGCAAAGAAGCTTATTCTGCCGAATCTAAAGCCATCGGTTAAAACAATTTCCTTAAGACTTCCTGAAATGATGTTGGAAGAGCTTAAACTTCTCGCCAACAAACGAGATGTGCCTTATCAATCGCTTTTGAAGATGTTTTTAGCCGAGAGAATAGAATTAGAACTGGAGCATTCAACAAAAAGCTAAAATATATCGAATCGGGGCCGCTCAGAGCCCGAGGTTTGGTAATCTTTAATTAAAAGGATTGTTATGATAAATAACAGCATTCTTCAGAAAGCTGTTGATTTGATAAACGAATCGAATAATTGTTTGCTCACAACGCATACTAGGCCGGATGGCGATGCCTGCGGCTGTATCGTGGCAATGTCTGATGTCCTGGCCGCTCTCGGCAAAAAGGTAAAGGCAATGTTGCTGTCACCCATGCCGGAATGGTACGAGTATTTATTTGCTGAGAAAGTCCCTGTACTCGGCGAAGATATTGAGCTCGGCCAGTTGACAGAAGGTCGGTTCGGCGAATTTGATTTGATAATAATTGTCGATACCAACAGTTCCAGCCAACTGCCGAAATTCGACCAATATTTGAAACAGGCCGAGACACCTGTCCTAATAATCGACCACCACGTAACCGCTGACGGTCTTGGGGATGTGGAGCTGGTCGATTCAGGTGCAGCTGCCACGGGTTTGATTGTTTATGACTTGCTAAAGTACGCCGGCTGGACAATAACCAAAAAGATTGCCGAGGTGCTGTTTGTGGCGGTAGCTACCGACACCGGCTGGTTCCAGTTCAGCAATACCAACAGCAGGGTTTATCGAAGCTGCGCCGAGTTAATAGACGCCGGTGCAAATCCAACAGTAATCTACCACAGTTTATACCAAAATTTCTCACACTCACGATTCAAGCTGATGCTCGCGATGCTTAATACACTTGAGCTGCATTTTGACGGCCGCTTCGCGACGCAGCATATATCGCAGCGCGATTTCCAACAGACCGGCGCCACACACAAGGACACGGAGAATTTAATCAACGAATGTCAGCGGATAAGCATCGTTGAGACAGTGGCTTTGTTTATAGAATTGAAAGATGGCCGAATCAGGTGCTCACTGCGAAGCACAGGCACCGTCAATGTCAGCGAAATCGCCGCAAAGTTCGGCGGAGGAGGACACAAAATGGCCGCCGCCACCTATCTGCCCAGACCTTTGGAAGACGCGAAACAGCTTATTATGACAGAAATAAAAAAACAGCTTTAGAAATGTCTGCATGGGCAGTAGAACTGCTCATCCTACGAAGATGTTTAACTAGTGTCTGTTGCGGAAACAGTATTTGTCATTCCCGCGGAAGCGGGAATCCAGCTTTTTCGCTCTGGACCCCTGCTTTCGCAGGGGTGACATCGTCGGTTTTTGTTTTCCGAAACAGGAACTAACTACCTGTCGGCATTGAGCCACTGGTAACAAAACTCGGCTAAATCCTGCTCATCGATTTTGTTATCGTCAATCAAATCAGCCGTTAGCGGCTCTACACTTTTGAGCCATTCTTCGGCAAGGATGCAATAGTCATTAAAATTGACAAGTCCGTCGCTGTTAAAATCCGCCGAGCCGACCATTTGTCCTGAATTGCCGAAGATACCGTAGCCTGAGCCATCCTGCCCGTAACTTTGCCAGGCCATAACATAATTGCGGTTCTGTCCAATTGCAACGCTCGGCCGCTTTTGGTCGTCCGTTATATAGGTATTGACCTGAAATTCATCGCCAAGGGGTCCGCCCGCGATGTCATATCGCTGGGCGAATATGTCTCTTTCATTAATGTTGGGGTCAATTTTACTATCCCACAAAATTATAAACCGCCCCCGGTTATTCATCGCTACCTGTGGATTCTGTTGTGGCCCTGCAAGAGTTGTGTTGACGACAAACTGCTCACCCACGGCTGTTCCGTTAGGTTTGTAGCGCTGGGCGTGAATGTCATCTAAGCTTTCACGGTCGGGGTCCCCATCCCAGGCCACCACAAAATGTCCTTCATCACTCAATGCAATCGAAGGACACGTAAGAGAGTTGATTCTGACAGTGTTCACCTCAAAAGGCTCGGCCTTGGCCGTACCATCGGAATGATATAGACGGGCCGTTACTAATTTACTGCTTCTATTCCGTAACCAGACAACAACAAAATCGCCTGCTGCATCCATCGCCACACCGGGATTGCGGCAGTCGTAAAATTCTTCATTAACAACAAACTCATCTCCAACTTCTAAGCCCGTACTGTCATACAACTGGCCGCAAACTGCTCTTTTACCTTCTGCAATAATACCCATACTCTCCCAGACAATTACGAAACCCCCACCCCCATTCATAGCAACGTCCGGACAAAGCTGTCTGTCGATTGTATGGGAATTGACCCGAAACTCTTCACCGAGAGGCTGGCCATTGGCGTCGAACCGCCTGGCGAAAATATCCTCTTTGTCTTCTTCAATTATCCCCGGCCCGTACCATGCGACCACAAAATTGCCGGCGGCATCCATCGCAGCCGATGCCTCTTTTTGGTTACCGCTGGTTTTAATATTGATTTGAAATTCCTCACTTAGCGGGGTGCAATTTGAATCGAAACGCCGTCCAAAGATGCCGTTTGAATGGCCATCCTGAAGATAGCTGTTCCAGACTACGACAAAATTGCCGCTTGCATCCACTGCTATGACAGGGTTCGCCTGGTTACTGCTGGTGTGTGTATTTGCCTGGAACTCAGCCCGGCAGGTCATCGCTGCAACTAAGGTTATTGCCACAGCCGCAAAATAATTTCGTTTGAACGTCAAAATGCCTTCCTCCTTTAATTAAAATCGCAAAATTGCATTTTAGCGGGTTAGCTCCGGCTGTCCAGAAAAAAACTGAGTATTCGATTTTAGGGCCGATTTCTGAAAATAGGCTTTTTTATGATACCCCTCAAGACGAGTTCGCCGTTTAAAACGCCTCTGAGGCGTTTTAAATTGAAAGCTGATGGGCGTTCTGAGATTGTGTGGGAAGATTTGAGTAGTTTTTCGAACAAAATTATTAAAAAATAGTATAGCTTTGCATAAACCTTTGTGATATATTATTCATTAGAGCACATTCGCAGGGCTGAGGTTATCTCGCTTTTTCCTCTCCCTCCGCGCCTCGGCCCTGCTTCCTCCTTTTCTTGTCACCACCACCCCAGTATGGAACGACCGTTGATTATGAGTCGGACAGAGCTTATTATTATGCCGACTATTACCGGTATAGGGATAATTGCCGTGGTCCTTTTGGTAGTCATGTGATGGATAGGAGGATTGAGATAGAAAAAGAGCCTGCCGAAGATTGGTCAGGCAGGCTCGATAGAGTATACTTTATTTACGTCGTACTGCGCTTTATTTACGTCCTAGTGCGTCTTCCGAATGTACGGACAACTTTCGTACCCTTAATCTTCTGGCTGCCTCTTTCACTGGTCAACTCTCCGGTAAGCTTCGAGTCCTCCAGTTTTCCTTCAAAGCTCATTTCGAATCTTCGCTCACCGAATTCCAGAACGATTTTGAAACTCACTTTGTCGTCTTCAAGATTGACCTTCTTAACGGGAATGGCCCCATACAGTCCGCTCATGTCCGGGTTGACTCTCAGTCTCTGCTTGCGGCTGCCCCGCTCGGATGCAACTTCAAGATTCCAGGTGCCGATAACCGGAGCACCGACCAGTTTCCCCTCAATCGTAATCTCTCCCCTCTGAGACTTTATCACACCGGAAAGCGTATCTCCCCGGATGGTTCCCTCAAAGGTGGATTCCCGCTCACGATCCTGATATGTGCTTTTTCGCTTGAAGGTCAGCCTGCCCCGCTCGTATTGCAGGTCCGTGATCTCACTTTCACCCCGTCGGCTCTGCCATTTGCCAGTGAGCTTGCCTTCCTTGTCAGCCTTGACAACAAGCGTTGATGTGAATTCCCGCTCGCCCATCTTGAGCGTCATTGCCCAGCTCCCGACCGCGCGGGGGAATCTTGGGCTGCGCTTGCCCTCGAGTTCAAACCCCCCTCTGTCACTCGACAGCGTTCCGGAGAGTTTTCCTTCCTTGATAGTTCCTTTGAAGTTCGACGTCGTGGATTCACCTTCCCGATTTCGACGGCTCCACGCGAAGCTGAGCTGACCTTCTTCATACTCAACGTCTTTTAGCTCGCTAAGTCCCATGAAGCTGATCCAGCTACCGGTTTGGTTACCCTCCCTGTCCCTGGAGAATGACAGAATCGATTCGAACTGTCCACCATCGTAATTGATTTTGACTTGCCAGTCGCCGTATAATCCCCTTCCGCGGGATCGAGACGGCTGGGCCTTGACCTGTACTGATACTGAGAGCATGATCAGAGCCATCAGCAAACAACACAGAACTGCCTTGAAAAATCTTTGCTGTTTCATAGTGTGTACCTCCAAAAAAAGGTTAATTAGTTGACCCTTTATTTTATACCTTATCGACTTTCGATTGTCAATGAGAAAAATCTTAAAAATGAGAGCCTTATTTTCCTGCCATTCTTTTAGCGCGCTTATGGGCCTTTGAAATTGGCCCATTCCCTTCGATTACACTCAGGGTAAACTCACTGCGCTCAGGACAGGCTTTGATTGGGTTTGTTTTTTTGGGGCATGAAGGCGGTTTCATTTTCATAATCCTCTATAATATATAAGTTTGCGTTCATTTTGGCTCTTTTTAAATTGGGTTTGATTGGGTTTGAATTGGGTTTGTTTTCACCAAGTGTCCAATCGCTTATATTTTCATAATCCATTGTATTATACATACTTACATTCATTTGACTTTTTGGGAAATTGGGTTTGTTTTGCATAAAAAGGTTGATTTGTAGAGGGTTCTCGACAGATGTAGTGCCTTATAGGCACGTAAATAACTGGATTCTCGATTCTCGTATAGCGTGAAGCGTATCTCGTATTTCGTGGTAAGTTGTTCATGGTTCATGGTTCATAGTTCATGGTTAATTGATTAATGGTAATTGGTTTATTGGTTAAATGGATAATTTGGTTAAATTGGATAATTTGATTAACTGGTTATTTCCCTAAGGGTTTTCCGTTTCGCTCCAATATTGACTCCGCCAAAAGACGGCGGATCTTCGATATTTACGAACGATGCTTTTTGGCGTGTATCTGCTGATACGAAAACGTGCGGTTCTCCGGTATATCTGCCGCTTAGGGGCGGTTTATGTTAGCCTTCTGGCTAACAGGTGGGTATTATACCATAAAACAGATTAAATTTCAAGTCAATTCGTTAAAAATGTCCGAGAGACGGCACTGTATTGTGGATGCAAGACGGCTGAAGACCCCGCACCAAATTACGGCAGCGGCCTATTTCGTGCGGGGCAAGCACAAGGCCCCCGGCAGGATACCAAGTGAGTGCTTCCGGGAGTAAACTCCGGGGTTGAGTTTTGGGTATTTTTGGGGGAAATTTGGTTGATTTTCTGTCTCTTGGATGGTAATTTCAAGTTTTTTAGAGGTTTGCATCACGTGGGGTTTTTTAAGGGAATAGCGGATGGCGAAAGTTGAACTGACCGAAACGGAAAAAAATAACAGCGAGAAGAGCTGCATTTACTGCGGAAGCGGCGAGGATATGACTGTCGATCATATCCCTCCGAAGGCACTATTCCCCGAACCACGCCCGTCAAATATGCTTACTGTACCATGCTGTTATAAATGCAATGAATCATTCTCAAAGGATGATGAATATTTCAGGACTGTTTTGGTGAGTCATGCTTCTGTCAGCTCCGATCCGAATGTGCAGGCTGTGAATAAGAAGCTGCTCAGGTCTATGAGCCGGCCGGAAGCCGCAGCAATGGCGATTGCAATCCGTAAAAGCCTGCACGTGGTCGATGTTACAAGCCGCGGCGGTATCTACCTAGGTAGAAGCCCTGCCATGACGGTTAACGCGGACAGGATAAATCGTGTTACAGATAGGATTGCTCGTGGGCTTTTTTATATAACACATAATTATCCAGTGCCTATGAGGTATGAGGTTACATGCGTATTCAAGGACGCCACCTTTAGTATGCCCGAGGAGTTCATTGTACCATGGAGAGGATTTTGGAAGCAGCCAATAACGATCGGCAAGAACGTTTTCAGTTATTCGTATGCTCTGTGTGTTGATGATTCAAACGGAATGTTATTCATCTACGGTTTCTACGGTAACCTCTGGTTCTATGGGTATGTTGTGCCGAAGTCGGAGGTTGAGGTGGCACAATGATTAAAGAGATAGACGAGGTCATCGAGGACCACGGTGGCTGGCCAATAAAATGAAAGTATATGTGTAAAGATTAAGAAGAATAATGAAATTTGCAGAGTTATCTAAGATTATCTTTAATGAATTACCACAGCGACTAAATCGGCATAAGGGACTGTCGGTTTTTGCCAAAGAGAGAGCCAAATTTGAAGGATGGCTAAAAGTAGAAGTATGCGATATCTTACTATGTAAGAATATCAGCAATGTTGTCCCAGAAAAACATCGAATTGATATAATGTGCGATGGATGGGCAATAGAACTCAAGACTACCAATACAAACTATCGTTACCCAAACGTTGTTAATAAGACTCGACCAATTACAAATAATATCCAGAAAATTATCGATGACATTGAACAACTGCGGAACTCTTCAAAGCTGTCTGGGATTAAAAAGGCAGTGCTATTCATTGTATTCCCTGTTTCGCACATCAGATCCGATTGGCAAAAGCATCTTAAAAAAATTATCGATTGTCTGGGCAATGAGATTGAGCATCATCTTTTTGAATTTAATAATGGTGTTCATGGTGTAATATATTTTGGTCATATTAATGAGGAGATTTAAATGCCGCTTGAACTTGGACTTTGGAGAATAGATGATGGCTTGAGCCGTCTTGAGGCTAAATCGTGTCTAAAAAACCGCAATTAAAGAATTTTCTAGAGACAAATCACCATATTGTCATGAGCTATCATGCTCGATATTATCAATATATTACATGTTTCGCAGAAACAAAATACGACCGCATTCGAAGCTTGTTTTTAAATGCTTTAGAGGCAGCAGGAGGTTCAGTTCCTCTTGATGCAAAATATGACAGTTACAAATACTTCTCAGAGAAGATTGAATCTTTAAAGAAGAAAAAGAGATTAGCCTTAAAAAATTTTGCCGAATGTTTCATGCATAATTTTGATGCCCCCAACAAGATCACAGTCCTTAGTAAAACATTCATTAATGATTATAGGTTGCCACAATTTGGAATCAAAAAAGCCAATATGTTTATCAAAGAATTACTGATGGTCGCTGGTAATGACATCTTTGATGATGATAACGAAAAGTATATATCACACCTTATAGTCCCTATAGATTCAGTAGTTCGTAAGGTCTACATGAAGTTACAAAAGTTGAAAGAGAAAAATAGTATTTGTGATGAGAATATACATGAATTTGCGAGAGAATTATTTCCTCAAAAACCTATATTTTTAGATGATTTGTGGTTTTGGGGACACTTTACATTCAATAAAGAGCAGCTACTTTCAGAAGCTAACATTCCCATGATCTATACAGACAAGCTTCTTGATGAAGATTTCATAAAAAAATATAAATTGATAACAAAACTCAATAGATTTATTGAGATAGTCAAAAATCATTAAGCTAACAAAATCACATCAAACATTCAGGAATGGGATGAATCGAATAATGACAATACAACCGGCGCCCACGGCGGCTGGCCAATAAAAGGAATTGAGAGTAAACTTTATGGACAAGCAACTATCGCCCCGAGAACTGGCCAAAAGTTGGCCATTTAAGAGACATCTGGATTTCGAGAAAAGAATGAGAAATGCTGCCAGCCAGTGGTTCAAGCGTAAAGGATATGAAACTCAGAAGCGTGGTTATATCCTCGCAAAGTATGATGATTGGCATGAAAATATCATTTGCCAAAACGTTGCAGAATACATTAAATCAGAACGGAATAAACGAACAAAAAATCACCAAGGTTTTCCTCTTCATAAATACATTCATCACGGCTTAAGCAGCCAGGCGATGTTGTTTAATCTTATTGGGCCGTTAATTACGAAAAAAAATCAAGACCTATCGCCGCTTAGAATAGTTTTTGATAAACATGGGATTAGCTGGCCGAAAGGAAAACTTACTACCAAATTAGAAGACGAAGACCGCAACATTTTTAATGAAATGACACAGCAGCCTACCTCTATTGATCTTGTGATAGAAAATGATGATAAGAGAGGAGGATTGTATATCGAGTTCAAGTTTGTGGAACATGAATTTGGTGGTTGTTCTGTGTTCAAAAATGGGGACTGTGATGGTAGGAACCCAGCCAAAGACCACTCGATCTGTTATCTTAACCACATAGGCCGAAAGTACTGGATCCTCCTTGACACGTACGGATTCCTCGAAGGTCCAATGGCTGACAATGCCACGTGTTTTCTGGTAACGTATTATCAGTTCTTCCGTGAAGTCCTTTACGCATTGGAGAGAAGTGGTGTGTTTGTTCTTCTGGTTGACAAGCGTAACCCTACTTTTTGTTGTGGAAAGAAAGGTGAGCGAGGACTTTTTCCTTTTCTTAAAGATTTTATCCCAGCCCAATACAAAAACAACGTGCGTATGGTTACTGTGCAGGAAGTTGTAAAGGCAATAAAAGATTCTGGCGAACACAGCTGGGTAACTGACTTTCAGCAAAAATATGGAATTAAGTAATTACAGATGAATGAGATAAATCGGCGAGACAATCACCGCCCACGGTGGCTGGACAATAAACTAAAATTCTTAGGGTAACCAAAATGGCAAAACGTGAGGATAAGGGAACAACCAGAGCAGGTTTTATAAATCCCAACCAACAACAAAATCTTGGGCCTACGCAGCCGCCGATTGAAGGAACAGACTATGGCCAGTACGTATATATAATCCAATGTACCCGCTGCGGACTTATCTACGGTGCAAAC